>Ga0265338_10002244_pt1 | contig 29404 bp, 25 predicted proteins | sample 42126metaG_FD_193579 | JGI IMG/M metagenome (GOLD analysis project Ga0265338, IMG submission 193579) | Rhizosphere microbial communities from Carex aquatilis grown in University of Washington, Seatle, WA, United States - 4-21-26 metaG | ecosystem: Host-associated > Plants > Roots > Rhizosphere...
CTTCGGCGGGTAGAGCGCGGTCGAGTCGACGCCGCCGGACAGGATGCGGCCGCTGGCCGGCGCCGCCTGGTTGTAGGCGCGGCCGAGCCGGGTGATCGAGTCGAGCAGCACCACCACGTCGTGCCCCATCTCAACCAGCCGCTTGGCCCGCTCGATGGCCAGCTCCGCGACCGTGGTGTGGTCGTCGGCCGGGTGGTCGAAGGTTGAGTGGATCACCTCGCCCTTGACCGTGCGCTGCATGTCGGTGACCTCCTCGGGCCGCTCGTCCACGAGGACGACCATGAGGTGGCACTCCGGGTTGTTCTTGGTGATCGCGTTGGCGATGGACTGCAGGATCATCGTCTTGCCGGCCTTCGGCGGCGACACGATGAGGCCGCGCTGGCCCTTGCCGATCGGGCTGATCAGGTCGATGATCCGGGTCGCCAGGTTGGTCGGGTCGGTCTCCAGCCGCAGCCGCTGCTGCGGGTAGAGCGGCACCAGCTTGGAGAACTCCGGCCGCCGCAGCGACTCCTCCGGGTCCAGGCCGTTCACCTTGTCCAGCCGGACGAGCGCGTTGAACTTCTCCCGGCGCTCGCCGTCCCGCGGCTGGCGCACCGCGCCCTCGATGACGTCGCCCTTGCGCAGCCCGTGCTTGCGGACCTGGGAAAGCGAGACGTACACGTCGTTCGGGCCGGGCAGGTAGCCGGTGGTCCGCACGAACGCGTAGTTCTCGAGCACGTCCAGGATGCCCGCGATCGGGATCAGCACGTCGTCCTCGGCGATCACCGCCTCGGGCTCGCCGCCCTGGCGGTCGCCGCGGCGGCGGTTACGGTTGCGGAACCGGTCACGGCCCCGCCGCCCGCCGCGGTCGTCGTCGTCGTCAGCCCGGTTGTCGGGGCGGTTGTCAGCCCGGCTGTCAGCCCGGCTGTCGGCGCGGTTATCCGGCCGGCTGTCGGCGCGGTTATCCGGCCGGCTGCCGCCGTTCTGGCTGCCCGCGCTGCCCTGCGCGCCCTGGCCGCGGCCGCTGCCCGCCGGGTCACGGCTCTCCCGGCTCTCCCGGCGCTGCCCGTTGCCGCCGCCCTGCTCGTCGCGGCGGCTGCGGCTGCGGCTGCGCTCGCGGCGGCTGTCCTGGCCCGGCGCCTCGGCGCCTGACTCGGTAGCCGGCTCCGCGGTCGCCGCGGTCCCGTTGACAGCGGCGCCGTTGGCATCGCGCGGCGCCGACAGCGACGGCTGGCCAGCCGGAACGGACTCGCCCAGACCATGCCTGCTGCCGCCGGCCGGCGCCTCGCCAAGGCCGGCCCGCTCCACTGCAACGCCGTTACCAGGTGCGGCGGCGGTCTCGCCGATGCCAGGCCGGACGGTTGTGTCTGCTTCCATGGCGTCCTGATTCAGGGGGCGAGGCGCGTCGGCTCCCGCGGACGAGCCCCGCGTGGCTGATTGACTGGAGGTACCGGAGGCGCGTCCCCCGCTGCTGGCCGCGCGAGCGGCGGAACGGCCACCGCCGGTCCGCTCCGTGATAGCGGCGACCAGGTCCCCCTTCCGCATCCGCCCCGTGCCGGAAATGCCGAGTTCCTGGGCAATCCGCTGGAGGTCGGAGACGAGCAGCTTCGACAGGTCGCCTCCGCTGCGGCCGGCTGACCGCGGCGCGGTAGCTGCGAGGTCGGCGGCCGGCTGACCGATGGGGGACTCCCCGGACGCGGAGGCCGCGCCACTGAGGACTTCGGTGGTGTCGCTCACTAATGGTCCTTCCATTATGATCCTCGGCCGCCTGGGTGTCTTGCCGACCCCGGTTCGCCTGAGCCAGACCCGATCCGTATCGCTCACGAGACGCTCACTGGGAGATGATTTCGCTCGCAACTACACGTGGCCGCTACGCCGGTACGTCGCTTTTGTCCGTTTCCGCGGACCGCCTCCGGAATTTCCTGCGTAGCGAAGTGCAACGGGGTGGCGCTCAGGGGAACATACCGCTCTCCTGGGGTGACGCCAAGAGCCCGATCCCTGGGCAGGTATACGTTACCGCCCAGGCGACGCGTGGATGAACAGCACCCGCCCCGCAGCGGGACGACCGATGCTGCACCTATCTTAACACCGACAGCGCCCACGGCATTCCTTTGCAGCCATCCATGTCGCAGAAAAGGGGGGTTAGCCGGCTAGCCGAGCACTCCCCGGCATCAGCATTACCGTGCGCTTGAAACGCTCGGGACCACGCTGGCGCCCTGTCGCTCGACCGATAGCGGGCTTATGTGCCACTCGATACCCGTTTCTCCGGCGATTGAATCCAGCCGGGCCAGCTCTTCACGGCCGGGTTCGGCGGTCAGGAAGGCAAGCACCGACGGCCCCGCCCCGGACACCACCGCGGGCACCCCGGCCGCCCGCAGCCGGGCGACCAGGTCGCGGGTCCCCGGCATGGCGGGCGCGCGGTAATCCTGGTGCAGCTTGTCCTCGGTCCCGTCAAGCAGCGCGTCCGGGCGGGCGGTCAGCGCGGCGATGAGCAGCGCCGCCCGGCCGGCGTTGCGGGCCGCGTCCGCGTGCGGCACCGTCGGCGGCAGCAGCCCGCGCGCCACCTTGGTGGACACCGGCTGGGGGGCGACGAACACGACCGGGCGCACCTCCGGGCGGGGGTCGAGCCGGATCGCGCGCGCCTCGGGCAGGCCGGAGGTACCGCCCGCCACCCAGGCGACGGTCAGCCCGCCGAACAGGCAGGGCGCGACGTTGTCCGGGTGCCCCTCCAGCATGCTGGCCAGCGGCAGCACCGCGCCGGGGCCGTTATCCGCGCCGGCCAGGGCACGGGCCGCGAGCAGCCCGGCCACGATCGCGGCGGCCGACGAGCCGAGCCCGCGGCCGTGCGGTATCCGGTTCACGCAGCGCAGCACCAGCCCCGCGGGCTGCGGGACGTCGAGCTGGTCGAACGCCACCCGCATGGCCCGGATGATGAGGTGCGCCTCCCCCGCGCCGGCCAGGTCGGCCGCGCCCTCGCCCGCGACCTCGATGTCGAGGCCGGACCCGGCCACCCGGACCGCCACCTCGTCGTGCAGCCCGAGCGCGTGGCCGCGCGCGTCGAACCCGGGCCCCAGGTTCGCGCTCGTCGCGGGCACCCGGATCCGCACCGCCTGCTCAGCCAGCCCCATAGCCGCCAACCCCTCCATCAGTGCCAACGTCAACTTTGCTTCCCACCCGTAACCGTGACCGCGCCTCACCCGCTCGCTGTGGCCCCGCCCGCGCCTGCCAGCTCGGCATGGCTGGAAGTTTGGGCCGCCTATAGGCGGCCCAAAGCGCCAACCATACGGACCGGCGCGGCCTGGCGCTGGTGGGGGTGGTGTCCCTGGTGCGGGACGGGCGAGCGCGGCGGGTGGGGCAGGGAGAATGCAGCGGGCGGGCTAGGCGAGGGCGGGCTAGGCGAGGCCGAGGGCGGCGGCGGCGGCGCCGGAGTCGACCGGGACGGTGACCGGGGCGGGGGCGCCGGACAGCGCCCAGTCCGGGTCCTTGAGGCCGTTGCCGGTGATCGTGCACACCACGCGGGAACCAGCCGGGATGCGGCCGTCGGCCGACGCCGCCAGCAGGCCGGCCACGCTGGCGGACGAGCCGAGCTCGCCCCACACCGCCTCGTCCCGGGCGATGATCCGGTAGGCGGCCAGGATCTCCCGGTCGGTGACCTTGTCGATCAGCCCGCCAGACTCATCGCGGGCCGCCTCCGCCAGCGCCCAGGAGGCCGGGTTGCCGATCCGGATCGCGGTCGCGATCGTCTGCGGGTGGGACACCGGGGCGCCGTCCACGATCGGGGACGCGCCGGAGGCCTGGAAGCCGAACATCCGCGGCTTGCGCGTCGCCAGGCCGAGCCCGAAGTACTCCTGGTACCCCATCCAGTAGGCACTGATGTTGCCCGCGTTGCCGACCGGCAGGCAGTGGATGTCAGGGGCGTCGCCGAGCGCGTCCACGATCTCGAAGGCGGCCGTCTTCTGCCCCTGCAAGCGGTCTGGGTTGACCGAGTTGACCAGCGCCACCGGGTAGTCCACCGACAGCTTCTGGGCCAGCTCAAGGCAGTCGTCGAACGACCCGTCGACCTGCAGCAGCCGCGCCCCGTGGACCAGCGCCTGGGCCAGCTTGCCGATCGCGATCTTGCCCTTCGGCACCAGCACGGCGCAGGTCATCCCGGCCCGGGCGGCGTAGGCGGCGGCCGAGGCCGACGTGTTGCCGGTCGAGGCGCAGATGACCGCCTGCGCCCCCCGGGCCGCGGCCACCGTGATCGCGGTGGTCATCCCCCGGTCCTTGAACGACCCGGTCGGGTTCAGCCCCTCTGCCTTCAGGTACACGTCGCAGCCGGTGCGGGCGGACAGCGCGGGCGCGGGCAGCAGCGGCGTGCCGCCCTCCTGCAGGGTCACCGGCGTCATCCCGGCGGTTGACGGCAGCCGGTCGCGGTACTCGGTGATGACGCCGCGCCACGGCGCCCGCGCCCCGGTCACCGCCTTGGTCTCGCTCGCAAGCTCGCTCATGACTGGCCTTCTTCCCCTTCGACCCGCATCACGCTCGCCACCGCGCGGACCACCGGCAGCGCCTGCAGCTCGGACACCGTCGCCGCCAGGTCGGCGTCGCGCGCCTCGTGGGTGACGATGACCAGCAGCGCGTCCTCGCCCCGGCTGGTCTGCCGGACCGCCTGGATGGACACCCCGTGCCGGGCGAACGCCTCGGCCACCGGCGCCAGCACGCCCGGCTTGTCGGCCACGTCGAGCGACACGTGGTAGCGGGTGAGCGTATCCCCCATCGGCCGCACCGGCAGGTCGGCGTAGGTCGACTGCTCGGGGCCGCGGGTGCCCGCCAGCCGGTTGCGGGCCACCGCGACCACGTCGCCCAGCACCGCCGACGCGGTCGGCGTGCCGCCCGCCCCGGCCCCGTAGAACATGAGCTGCCCGGCTGCCTGCGCCGCCACGAACACCGCGTTGTAGGCGCCGCCCACCGCGGCGAGGGGGTGGGAGCGCGGGATCATCGCCGGGTGCACCCGCACCGCCACCCCGTCACCGGACCGCTCGCAGATCGCCAGCAGCTTGACCGTGCGGCCGAGGGTCTTGGCCGACGCGATGTCGGCCGCGGTCACCTCGGTGATCCCCTCCCGGTAGACGTCGGCCGCGGTGACCCGGGTGTGGAACGCGAGCCCGGCCAGGATCGCGGCCTTGGCGGCGGCGTCGAACCCCTCCACGTCGGCGGTCGGGTCGGCCTCGGCGTAGCCGAGCGACTGCGCCTCCTCCAGCGAGTCGCCGAAGTCAGCCCCCGAGCTGTCCATCCGGTCGAGGATGAAGTTGGTGGTCCCGTTGACGATGCCGAGCACCCGGTGCACGGTGTCGCCCGCCAGCGACTCGCGCAGCGGCCGCAGGATCGGGATCGCGCCCGCCACCGCCGCCTCGTAGTACAGGTCGGTGCCGAACGCCCGGGAGGCGGCGTGGACCTGCTCGCCGTGCTCGGCCAGCAGCGCCTTGTTGGCGGTGACGACCGACTTGCCGGCCTCCATCGCCGCCAGGATCAGCGACCTGGCCGGCTCGATCCCGCCGATCACCTCGATGACGATGTCCACGTCGGGCCGGGTGGCCAGGCCCGCCGCGTCGGTGGTGAGCAGCGCCGGGTCCACCCCCGGGCGCGGGTGCGACATGCGGCGCACCGCGATCCCGGCCACCTCAAGCCGGGCGCCGGTGCGCACCGCGAGGTCATCGGCCTGCTCGGCCAGCAGCCGCGCGACCTGGGTGCCGACGACGCCGCAGCCCAGCAGCGCGACCCGCAGCACCTTTCCCGGTTTATCCTCGAAGCCACTCATCCGACGTCCAATCGCAGCAGGTCATCCAGGGTCTCACGGCGGACGATCACGCGGGCGGCACCGTCAGCCACCGCGACCACCCCCGGCCGCGGCAGGTGATTGTAATTAGAGGCCAGCGACCGGCAGTACGCCCCGGTCGCCGCGACCGCCAGCAGGTCGCCGGGGGCAAGGTCAGCCGGCAGGTAGCAGTGCCGCACCACGATGTCGCCGCTCTCGCAGTGCCGGCCGACCACCCGGGACAGCATCGGCGGGGCGGCCGAGGAGCGGGACGCCAGCGCGCAGGTGTACTCCGCGTCGTACAGCGCGGTGCGCACGTTGTCGCTCATCCCGCCGTCCACGCTCACGTAGGTCCTGATACCGTCCACGTCCTTGATCGTGCCCACCTCGTACAGGGTCACCGTGGACGGCCCGACGATCGCCCGGCCCGGCTCGATCGTCAGCCGCGGCTCCGGGATGCCGAACGCCGCGCACTGAGCCGTAATGATCGCCCGCAGCCCGGCCACCAGCGGCTTCACCTCGGGGGCGTCATCGTCGGCGACGTAGGCGATGCCGAAGCCGCCGCCCAGGTCAAGCTCGGCCACCGGGACCCCGTACTCGGCGTGGACCCGGGCCGCCAGCTCGAGCACCCGGCGGGCGGCCACCTCGAACCCGCCGGTGTCGAAGATCTGCGAGCCGATGTGCGAGTGCAGCCCGGCGAAGTCAAGCTGCGGCAGCGCCAGCACCCGGCGCACCGCCTCGTCGGCCGTGCCGGAAGCGAGCGAGAAGCCGAACTTCTGGTCGTCGTGCGCGGTCGCCATGAACTCGTGGGTGTGCGCCTCCACCCCGGTCGTCACCCGGACCAGCACCCGCGGCCGCGTCCCGGCCCGCTCGGCGCAGAACGCCAGCCGGGCGATCTCCTCGAACGAGTCGACCACGATGTGCCCCACCCGGGCCGCCACCGCCTGCTCGATCTCCGCCGCCAGCTTGTTGTTGCCGTGCACGGTGATCAGCGCCGGGTCCACCCCGGCCGACAGCGCCACCGTCAGCTCACCGCCGGTGCAGACGTCGACCCCGAGGCCCTCCTCGGTAACCCAGCGGAGCACCGCGCGCGAGCAGAACGCCTTGGACGCGTAATAGACCTGCGCGTCCGCGCCGAACGCGTCCGCGTACTCGCGGGCCCGGCTGCGCACGTCCGCCTCGTCCATGATGAGCGCGGGCGTGCCGAACTCGGCCGCCAGGTCGCGGACGTCGATGCCGCCCAGCGTCAGCACCCCGCCGACCCGGTGCGCGCCACGCGGCCAGATCGCCGGGTCAAGCGCGTTCAGGTCCGCCGGCGGCACCGGCGGATGATCGGCGGGCAGCACGTCCCCATGACGCGGCCCGGCCGGGTGGGCGACACGGCTCACAGCGGTCTACTCTCCATGCTCTGTTAACAGGCGGTCAGGCGCAGCGACTTCCAGCAGCCCGAGCCCGGCGGCCAGTCCGGTCCGCGCAGCCCTGGCCACCGCCAGTCTGTCACTTCCCGGTGCCCCCGCCTTCCCTGGGTGCGCCGCGGAACTCAGGACGTCAACAGTGACGCTGGCCAGATCCTCCAGGTAGCGGGCGAACTCGTCGGGCCGGCCACGACGCGCCGCGGTGGCTACCCGTTCCGGAAGCCACGACAACGCGTCAAGCAGGACTAGCTGCCCCGGGTCGGCGTTACCGCCCCGGCTGGCCACCCCCCAGCGCACCCCGGACGCGGCGCGGGCGTGCGCGTACCTGACAGCATAGGCCGGATTGCCGGGCACGTGCCGCGCGATTATCGCCTGGTCCGCTTCGGCTGGCTGGCCGGGGACCGTCCGGGCCAGGGTGAACAGCACCGCGTCACGGCCGGCGAAGGCGACGGCGGCGGCTAGTTCCGGTTCCGGGGGCAGCCCCACCCGTTCCTCATCATCAGGTTCGGCCACCGTCGCGCCCGCCGCGGCGGCCAGCCGGACAGTCAGCCGCGCGGCGACCGCCTGCTGTGCCTTTTCCCAGCTGGGAGCGGCCAGCGGGTCGCCTGGAGTCGCGCCGGGAACGGTGTGGCCGGCCAGGGCGTCGCTGGTGACGCAGCCGGGCCCGGCCGCAGTGACGGTGCAGGCCACATTGCTGAGGGCGGCGCGGGTAACGGTGACGGTGAGGTAGCCGGGGCCGGTGACCTCGGCCGTGCTTACCCAGTCCTCCGCGGCCAGGCGCCCGGCCAGCGCGGCGGCCGTCTCGCGGGCAGCCCGGCCGAGGGTCAGCGCGACGCTGGCGGCGTAGCGGCCCGGGACCCCGGTGGCGCGCAGGCCGGGATCGGCCGTCCCAGGCAAGCCCGCCGCGGCCGCCGCCCGGGCGATCGCGTGCCGCAGCTCCCTGGTGATCATCCACCCAGGCTAAGGGGCTCAGCCGGGCGGGGCGCCGGCCAGCTCGCGGACCACCCGGATCATCTCGCCCGGGTCGAACGGCTTGGTCAGGTAGGCATCCGCCCCGACGTTGGCGCCCCGGGCGATGTCATCCTCCTGGGCCCGCGCGGTGATCAGCACCACCTTGATGTGCGCGGTCTCCGGGGATTTGCGGAGCTGGACCGCGGTCTCCCAGCCGTCAAGGCGCGGCATCATCACGTCCAGGGTGATGACATCCGGGTCGATCTCCTGCACCCTGTCCAGGCAGTCCTGACCGTCGACCGCCGTCGCCACGTCAAACCCCTCAAGCTGCAGGTTCACCGCGATAAGCTGCCGGATGACCTCGTCGTCGTCCACGACGAGCACGCGCCCCAAACCTTGCGTCACACTCGGTGAGGCTACCGCCTGCCCGGCCTCTTGCCTACGGCGGGTGCTCATCCCGGTCGGGTGTCACCGGGGTGCCGGGCGCGTGCGTCACATCCACCGCCGCGGACTGGTAGCCTTTCTCCGTTGCTGAGCCCCCATAGCTCAGGGGATAGAGCACTGGCCTCCGGAGCCAGGTGCGAAGGTTCGAATCCTTCTGGGGGCACTCAAGACTCCAGTACCTCCTGCACGCCATCTGGTCTGCGGAAACGCTAGCTCGCAGGGCTTCCGATCGCCCCCGCCGGCGGGGTTGCCGATGTCTTTTCCGGCCGAGGGACCGGTGCCGTGCGCAATCCCGTACCCGCGAGAATCCCGCAGGGGCAGCTGGTTAGCCGGCCAGACCCGGTTCGAGGTCATGTCGACAAGTACCAAGCCAGCGAGGGGATTGTCCGCTGGTGTCACTTGAGTACCCGGCGGGCGATGGATGGTGGTTTGCGCCCGGCGAGGATCAGCCGGTGAGGGCAGCCCGACCGGGAAGCATAAGCGGCCACCGTAGAGGCACTCAGGCCTGCACGGTTGCAATCTTGAAGCCATAAAGGCATCATGTGACATACAAGCTGTATGTCACATACAAGCTGTATGAGGAGGCTCAGGCGGTACCTGATGAAGCAAAAGCCAAAAGGCCTCCCGAGGTAATCGCTAACCGCAAAGGTCCGGGGCCACCGCTCGCGGCAACCCCAAGTGCGTGACCCGCCAAGCCCAGCCCGGGCTGGATGTTCGTCGTCCATTCTGCTCGACCCCGTGAATGGACAATCCTTGGCTGCCCTCTTCTAAGTTCTCGGAGAAAGTATCATCCGATTCGAATTAAGTTAGGAGCCCTGATGACGGAAAGCCAGGCGCCGGCACCAGGCGGTGAGCTTGACAGCTCGCCCTGCTTTCGCGCGTCTTTTCTTGGCGGGATGCGCGTGGGTGCTGGACTCGGAGTGGCCGTGTTTGTCCTCGGCCTTACCTTTGGCACCCTTGCCCGGGCCGACGGGTGGGGACTCGTTGCTTCCCTGGCTGGTTCAATGGCCATCTTCTCTAGCTCCGCGCAATTCACGCTAGCGACCGTGCTAAGCAGAGGCGGGGCTATCCCAGCGGCCGTCGCTGCGGCCGCCCTGATCAACGCTCGCTTTCTGTCCATGGGCTTGGCGGTAGCGCCGAGCCTGAAGGGAGGGCGGTGGCGTCGCTCCCTTGAAGGGCAGGCCGTAGTGGACGGTTCCTGGATTGCCGCCCACCTCGGGGGCGGTCGCTTCGACCGGGCTCGACTGATGGGGGCGACCGCCGTGCAGTATCCCGCCTGGGTCGGCGGCACGGCACTGGGCACGCTCCTAGCACTTACGCAACGTCAGATTGAAGCCTTCGGGCTTGACCTGATGTTTCCCGCCTACTTCCTGGTAATGCTTATCGATGAGCTTCGCGTATCAGCGCAAGCGCGCTATGCCGCCTTGACAGGCGCCGCCTTGGCCTCAGGCCTAGTTTTCATAACCTCTAGCAGCCTCGCCGTGATCGGAGCGACCGGGGCAGCCCTCCTCGGGCTAACCGATTTCCCCCGCAGGAGCAAGTTATGCAAGCAAGCCTATGGACAGCAATCGCCGCCGTCGCTGCTGCGAGCTTTGCCCTGAAGGCCGCTGGGCCTGTTCTCTTGGGCCGCCGGTCGCTCCCCGCGCGCGCTAATCGCGCCATATCACTACTGGCACCGGTACTGCTTACCGCGCTCGTCCTAACGGATGTCGCCGGAGCGCGGTGGAATGGCCTTACCTGGCCTATCCTCCTCGGGCTAGCCGCTACCACCTTCTCCCGGCTGCTGAAAGCGCCGTCCCTGGCCGCGGTAATCGTGGGAATGCTAGTCACGGCCGGAATCCGGTTCATCGCCTGAGCGCCAGAACGCCCCCCGTCCCTGCGGCGCCATCGCATGCGCCAATGCCCCTAACCATGAGGAACCCTCACATGACACCGTTCAATGTTCCCGCGCTGCCCGGCTCGCTGGTGCGACTCGAGCCGCTGTCGCCCGGTCACGTACCCGACCTGATGGAGGCCGCAGAGGAAAACCGGGCCGCATACGGATTCACCTGGGTTCCCCGCGCAGCGGAGGTAGCGGGCTACGTGCACGCCCAACGAGGCCGCACCGGACTGACGCCCTTCGCCCAGGTCAGGACAGCCGACGGCAAGGCGGTGGGCTGCACCGCCTACTGGGACCCGCGGGCATGGCCGGGCCAGGACCGCCTGCGCGCCGTCGAGATCGGTTTCACCTGGCTGGCCGCGTCCGCGCAGGGCACGGGGATTAACACCGAAGCGAAGCTGCTCCTGTTTACCTATGCCTTCGAAACGCTCGGTGTGAGCCGCGTCGACCTCAAGACCGATGCCCGCAACGAGAGATCACGACGCGCAATCGCCTCGATCGGCGCGCATTTCGAGGGCGTCCTGCGTAACTGGTCAGCCTCCTGGGCCCCGGGCGAAGAGGGGAAGCTGCGAGACTCGGCCATATTCTCCGTGATCACCGCCGAGTGGCCGGCCGTAAAGTCCTCACTAGCCGCCCGGGTCGCAGACCTGGGACACGGCCACGACCCCGCAGGCGGCTGACTAACTCGACAGGATCCACCTTCTGAGGCCTTCCACGCCCCATGCGCGCCCCAAAGGTATCGCGACTGCCCTCCGGATTCCGCACCAGAGCTGACCCTGAACAGCGCCGCTAGCGGAGCGTCCAGATCCGCAGGTACTGGATGCCCATGGTGGCGGGCTTGGGGTCGGAGTTGATCGGCGGGCCGCCGATGTGGGAAACCACCCAGCTGTTATCCGGGGTCACGCTCATCGTGTAGTAGATGTTCAGCGGGCGGCCGGTGACGTTGCTGCTGACGTAGTAGGTGTACCGGCGGCCGTCGTAGTAGACGGCGAACTCGCCCTTGGTGTAGACGATGTCGATGGTGTGCCAGCCCGGTGCCAGGTTGGGGCTCTCGATCGGCAGCCGGGGCGGGAAATAGGGGGCGGTGGACTTACTGAACAGGTTGGTGGCGGTGCCGCTGTGCCAGGTCACCGCGTTGGTCGCGTCGACCGGCTCGACCTCGGCGGCGTCCAGCTCGCCGTCGGCCGGCCAGTTGGGTCCGCTTAGCCAGAAGCCGGTCCAGTTGGCGATCGTGCCCGTTTTACCGGGCAGCGGGGGGAAGTAGATCCGCGACTCGATGACGTTGGAGGCGACGGCGCCGGGGCTGATCAGCGCCACGCAGCTGCCAGACTTCCCGGACGTGGTCAGGGCGAGCCGGCTGCCGGAGACGGCCTTGACGGTGCCGTCGGTCAGGTAGCCGGGATCGGGGCTGCAGTACGGCTTGGTCTGGTTCCAGGTCGCCAGCTTGGCGCCGGTGTCGTTCAGCACCAGCGTCTTCGCGTAAGTCGCCCCGCCGACCGGGACCGGGGCGGTGGCCGCCGTCGCCGGGCTAGCGGAAATCGCAGCGGGCAGGGCGGCGGCTGCCGCCGCCAGCGCGGCCAAGGCCGGGACATAACGCCTTTTCCGGCGGATATGCGTTTTCGTCTGGATATCGCTGTTCGTTGCACGCATTTAGCCGAGGCTACTGGGGTTCCCCCGTCGACTGGGGGACCTTACGGCAAACACTCGTTCCGTGTAGATTCGTGCACTGATATAACTGATTTGATCGGACTGGAGACGAGAGGGACCGATGTGGCCGCGCTGACCTGGGAAGAGTTCCGTGAGATCGAGCGGATCAAGGAGCTGAAGGCCCGGTACTTCCGGCTGCTCGACACGCACCAGTGGCCCGAGTTCACCAACGTGTTCACCAGCGACCTCACGGTGGTGCTCGACTCGAATCAGCACATGGAGTTCTCCGCCCGGGAGCCGTTCATCGCCAACGTCCGGCAGATGCTGGAGGGCGTCAGGCACGTGCACCACGGCCACATGCCGGAGATCGCGCTGACCGGGACGAATCAGGCGGCCGGCATCTGGGCCATGTACGACCACCTCATCTACCCGGACCGGATCGTGCACGGGTACGGGCACTACCACGAGACCTACCGGCTCGAGGACGACGGCGAGTGGCGGATCGCGACGCTGCGGCTGACCCGCCTGCTCTACGAGTCCACCTCGCTGACCTGACCTGACGTGACCTGACGGCAGAATAGGGAGATGCCTTACCTGCCGGCCGCGCGGCACCTGCTGCGGGCCAAGGACCTGGCCGACGGGCGGTACTTCGAGCCGCTGACGGTGGCCAACCTGGCCGCCGCGGCCGGGCTGTCGCCCGCCCACTTCAGCCGCCGGTTCAAGGCCGCCTTCGGCGAGTCGCCGCACCAGTACCTGCTCACCCGGCGGCTGGAGCGGGCGGCGGCGCTGCTGCGGGCGACCGACTGGACGGTGGCCGCGATCTGCTTCGCGGTCGGGGCGCAGGGCGTCGGCTCGTTTACCACCAGCTTCAACCGGGTGTACGGGATGAGTCCGGTCGCCTACCGGGCCGCCTACCCGCCGGCCGAGCAGCACCTGCGCATCCCCCGCTGCGTGGCGCTGGCCTACGGGCGGCCACGGAACCGCACGTTTCGAGAAGACAGCGCGCTCCCCGGGTCCTTACCGTTTGACCAGAGCAAACGCAACCGGAGGACCGATGATCAAGATCGCCAACGCGCAGTTCTGGGTGCATGACCAGGACCAGGCGCTCGAGTTCTACACCAGGAAGCTGGGCTGGGAGGTCCGCTCCGACGTGACCATGGAGGCGTGGAGCTTCCGCTGGCTGTGCGTCGGGCCGCCCGGGCAGGACGAAGTCGGGCTGGTGCTGATGCCGGTACCGCAGCCGCCGATGCTGGACGCCGGGGCCAGCGCCGCGCTGGGCGAGCTGGTGGCCAAGGGGGCGGGCGGCACGCTGTTCCTGGAAACCGACGACTGCCAGGGCGCCTACGACGAGCTGTCCGCCCGCGGCGTCGCCTTCAACGACCCGCCGACCAGGCAGGCGTACGGCATCGACACCTCGTTCCGCGACCCGTCGGGCAACAACATCCGGCTCACCCAGGTCCTCGAGTTCGACCCCGGCCGCGGCTGACGGCCGCTAACCGCCCGGGGCCAGCCGGGCGACCAGCTCGGGGAGGCGGCCGAGCACGCGGAAGCCGGCGATCGGGTCGGAGTAGTCGCGGGAGTGCACGATCAGGCCGTCGGCGAACGTCAGCACCATCACGAAAGCCAGGGTGAAAGGCTCGCCGTCGGCGACCCGGGTGCCGTCGAGGCGGTACTCGACCACCAGCACGTCCGGGTCGGCCGTCTCGTGCACCCGCAGGTCGCGGACGGCCGTGTAGCGGCGGGCGGCGACGCCGGCCGCGAACCGGGCGCGGATCTCCTCGCGGGTCGCCTCGGTGCGCTCCGGGCCGAGACCGGAGGCGAACGGCAGCTCGATGACGAAGCGCTCGGCGTAGCAGTCGGCCATGTCGCCCGGCGCCGGGCTGACGGCCGCGGCCAGGAACCGCTCGACCGTCTGCCACGGGGCGGGCTGCCGGGGCGCGGTCACGGCTGACCGCCCTCGGCGGCCACGGCGGGGGCCGGTGACGCCAGCCGGTCGAGCGCGTCCAGCGCGTCGGCCGGCAGCTTGACCTCGCCGGCCGCGATGTTCTCGGCCAGGTGGGCCGGGTTGGCGGTGCCGGGAATGAGCAGCGTCCGGTCATAGTGGGCGAGCTGCCAGGCCAGGCCGACCTGGGCGGCGGTGACGCCGAGGCGGGCAGCCACCGCGGTCACCGTCGGGTGGCTGGTCACCTGGGGCAGGCCGGGAAAGCCGGATGAGCCGAGCGGGAAGAACGGCACCCAGCAGATGCCGTCGCGGCGGCACTGGTCGAGGACCGGCTCGGCCGCGCGGTCGAGCACGCTGTAGGAGTTCTGCACGCAGGCGATGCCGGCCGGGACCGCCTGGCGAAGCTGGGCGGCCGAGACGTTGCTGAGGCCGATGCCGCCGATCTTGCCCGCCGCGCGCAGCGCGGTCAGCTCGGCCAGCTGGTCGTCCAGGTCCACCAGCTGGTCGCCCGCGGCCAGGATGCCCGGCCGCGCGTCGAGGCGGCGCAGGTTGACCAGGCCGAGCCGGCCGGTGCCGAGCGCGGCCAGGTTCTCCTCCACCTGGGCGCGCAGCTCCTCCGGGCGCTGGGCCGGGACCAGCGGGATCGGCTTGGCGTCGGGGACGCGGACGGCGCCGACCTTGGTCGCCAGGACCAGGTCGTCGTCGTAGGGGCTGAGCGCGTCCCGGATGAGCTGATTGCAGTGACCGTAAAACTGGGCGGTATCGAGGTGGCTGACGCCCGCTTCGGCCGCCTGGCGCAGGATCGCGAGGGAGGCGTCCCGTCCGACCGGGGTGCGCTCGAGCTGCATGACGCCGAAGCCGATACGGGCGACGGTGCGCCCGGCCAGCTCGCAGGTGCCCCCGGGGGCGAGAGTGGACTGATCGGTCATCGCGTGCTCCTCCGGTCCTGAGGTCGTACTATGGCGGATAGAACCGGAGGTTCCTCCGGTTCATTGTCATCGTAGCAGAGAAACGGAGGGGCCTCCGCTTTATGTCGGACGCGACTGCGTTGCCTGAAGGTACGGGGCAGCGGCGCCCGCGGGCGGACGCCGAGCGCAACCGGCTCCGGCTGCTCGAGGCGGCCCAGGCCGCGTTCAGCGCCGAGCGCGAGCCGGTCACGCTGGAGCAGGTGGCCCGGGACGCCGGCCTGGGCATCGGCACGCTCTACCGGCACTTCCCGACCCGCGAGGCACTGGTCGAGGCGGTCTACCGGAAGGAGCTGGCGGCACTCTGCGCCAGCGCGGCCGACTTGCTGGCGGCGCTGCCGCCGGAGCGGGCGCTGCGCGCCTGGATGGACCGGTTCGCCGATTACGTGGCGGCCAAGCGAGAGATGGCCGAGGCGATCAGGGCCGTCCTCGCCGCCGGGACCATCAGCATCTCCCAGGCCCGGGGGGAGATGACCGTAGCCGTGCTGAGCATCCTCGAGGCCGGAGTCGCGGACGGGACGCTACGGGACGACGTCCGCCCCGACGACGTGGTGGCCATGATCGTCGGCTGCTTCAGCGCTACCTCGGCGGCCGGCGGGCGGGAACAACTCGAGCGGATGTTCGACCTGCTGATGGCCGCTGTCCGGCGGCCGCCCGGTGGCCCGGTGGCCGAATAGTTGCTTAATGTAAACTAACTTGCATGGGCCTCGTACTTTGCGCTCGCCGGTGACGGCGCGCTCCATCCGACTCAAGACCGCTACCTCACCCGGCGGCCAGCCGCCAGCGCTCCCCGCGCCATCGCGACGCCCGGGACGGCGGCCGGCCGCGTCCCTGCTCGGCTGGCTGGACGCGACCGACCCGGGCCAGATGCGGCTGCGGATGGCGGTCGAGTGCGTGCTCGCCATCGCCATCGTGCTCACGGCCGAGTGGCTGTTCGTCCGCGCCACCGGCGCGCTGCAGGTGCCGGTCCCGGCCCGGGCGCCCGCCGCCCTGGCGGCCCAGCTGTGGATGCTGAACCACGCGCTGGCGGTGATCGCGATGATGCTGGGCGCGATCATCGCGCTGGTCTGCGGGTTCGGGGTCAGCATGGTCGCCGCCCCCCGCGGCCAGTGCTGGCTGATGCTGTTCCTGCCGCTGCCGATGCTGGCGCTGCTGGCGGCGGGGCTCACCATCCACACCCGGGTGTTGTCGCTGGCCCTGCTAGTGGCGGTGCTCGCGGCCGGCACCTACTGCCGCCGCTTCGGACCGCCCGGGTTCATGGGCGGCATGCTCGCGTTCATGGGCGCGTTCCTCGGGTTCTTCATCCAGGATTACGTCACCATCGGCGACTTCGGCTGGCTGGCGGCCGAGGTGCTGATCGGCACCGCCGCGATCCTGGTGGTGCACTTCGCCTTCTTCCGCCCGCGGCCGGTGACCGCGCTGCGCCGGATGCAGCGCTCCTACAGCGCGCGTGCCCGCGCACTGGCGAGCGACGTGGCGGAACTCTACGCGGCCAGCACCCGTTCGGAAGACCCGGGCGAGTACCGGCGCGGCGAGAAGCGGCTACAGCGGCAGCTGCTGCGGCTGAACGAGGCCGCCCTGCTGATCGATGCCCAGCTCGACAGCCCGGCGGCGGTGCCCGCCGGCTGGAGCCCGGCCGCGCTGCACCAGCACCTGTTCGACGCCGAGGTCGGCCTGTCCAACCTCGCCCGGTTCGCGCACGCGCTCGCCCGGCGGCCGCTGCCCGGCCGGGCGCGCGCGCTGGTGCTGGCCAGCCTGGTCGCCGCCCGCGACGGCGACCTGGCCGCGGTCGGCGAAGCCGCGGCGGGCATCACCGCGCTGCTTGCGGAGCACGATCCGGGGCGCAGCGGGGTGGCACCGGAGGACCGCATCCTGCTGCAGCGGTTCGCCACCTCGGTCACCGGGCTGGCCACCGCGCTCAGCGCGTTCCGGCTGTACCCGGAGAGCCGGCCGGCCGCCGGGCTGCCCTCCGAGCTGGCACGGGCCGAGCTGGCCGCCGCCGGCTTCCGGCCGCAGGCGCTGACGTTCGCCGGCTGGCTGCCCGGCTCGGCGTTCGTGGCCGGCGCGGCCTCGGCCGAGCGCGGCGGCAGCGGACCGTCCGAGCGGATCCGGCTGGCGCCCTACGCGCGGATCGCGATCCAGATGGGCGTCGCGGTCGGCGCCGCCGTCATCGCGGGCGACGCGATGTCCGGACGGCGGTTCTACTGGGCCGTGATCGCCGCGTTCATCGTCTTCATGGGGGCCAACACGGCCGGCGAGCAGCTCCGCAAAGGCTTCTTCCGGGTGGTCGGCACGCTGGTCGGGGTGGTGGCGGGCTCGCTGCTGGCGCACGCGGTCGGCGACCGGGTGTGGCTGCAGATCTTGGTGGTGCTGGTGTCGCTGTTCCTCGGCCTGTACCTGTTCCGGGTCAACTACGCCTTCATGACCGTCGGCATCACCGTGATGGTGTCTCAGCTCTACGTGGAGCTGGACGAGCTGTCCAACAGCCTGCTGCTGCTCCGGCTAGGCGAGACCGCGGTCGGAGCGGGCGTGGCCATGCTGACCGTGCTGCTGGTGCTGCCGCTGCACATCGGGCGGGTAGCCCGGGTCGCGGCCAGGCAGCAACTGGAAGCGCTTGCCGACCTGGCCGACCGCTGCCTGGAGCGGCTGGCCGACCAGGCCAGCGCGACCGGGTCGGACCTGGAGCTGCGGGCCGCCGCCCGCCGGGTCGACAACGCCTACCAGGCGCTGGCGGCCACCGTCAGGCCGCTGGCGACGCCGCTGGTGGGCCCGCAGGCGGGACCGCTGAGCGGGCTCCTGGCGACCGCCGCGGCGGGCCGGAACTACACCCGCAACCTGCTGCTCGACGCCGTCACCGGGCTCCCCGGGCTGGACCCGGGCGGCACCGTGACGCTGGCGGCCGCGCGGCACCAGCTAGCCGACTCGACCGCCGCGGTGACCACCGCGCTGGCGCCGGCCCGCGCCGGTGCCAGGGCCGACGGCAGCGGAGCCGACGGCGACGGGGCGGCCGGCCACGGGACTGACCGCCGCGGCAGGCCGGGCCGGCCTTACGTGCGCTCGGCGTCGCTGTTCGCGCGGGTCGCGGACGGGCTGCCGGGGCCGGTCACCAGCCCCCCGCAGCTCGCCCTGCGCGACCTGCAGCTGCTCGACGGCGCGCTGGCCGAGGCGGCCCGCTGGGCGGAGGTACCGGTCACCGACCTGGACACGGCGGCCCCGGAGGCATCCCGCCGCTAGGCCCGGGCGCGGCCCGCATCGCGTGGTGACCGTGGGATTCAGCAACCAAACGGGGGCGTGGTTTTACGGGGGACCCCGGTCTTGCAGCGGGCGCGCACTGAGCGGGGCAGCGCTACCACCGTCACCACTCTGGTCACTTAGCTGCAGGGCAACGGCTTATTATGGAAATAATTTGGTACTATGACACCAAATTGTTTCCACACTGCCAAAAAGTTCCGTAATAATACCGCTGCCTGAAGGAATCTGGCAGTTCGTTCGCCTCGCCGGCTCGCCGGCGTTTAACTTAACGGCATCGGTTGAAGCCGCCTGGTTGCCGCAACCAGGCGGCCAGGTACGGGCGGAGCCGGCTGCTGTTAGTGCTGCTGCATCCAGTGCGGCAGGTGGTGCTGCAGCGCGGCGAACGGGTCGACCCGGCCGCGGAACACGCTGACCTTGGAGAACCGGGCGTCGCCGGTCAGCCGGATGACCGGGCCGTCGGCGTCGGCGTCTCCGTCCCGGCCGTAGACCGCCCGCTTGGCGAACAGCGCGCCGCCCTCGTCGATCACGTGCGCGCCGCTGGGCACCACGATGACCAGCTTGCCGCAGAACGCGTCGATGTCCACGGTGACCTCGCGGCCGGGCAACACCGCGTCGGCCAGGTTGATGATCAGCGCGCCGAAGTGGACGGTCAGCCGGGTGTGGCGCCCGGCCACCCACCGGCCGGACCTGATCACCTTGCTGAACCGGGCGGACACCCGGGCCTGGCCGGCCGGCGGGCCGCCCCCGCCGTCCCGGTCGCCGTCCTCGGCGGCGGGCAGGTCGGCGGTCAGCGGGGCCAGCTCGCCGAGGGTGCGCGAGGCGTAGACCGCGTCCAGCCGCTCGGCGTACTCGGCGCTGGTCAGCCGGCCGACGGCGAGGGCCGCGCCCAGCCGGGCGGCCGCCCCGTCACGGTCGGCGTCGGCCGCCCGCAGGCGCTCATCCCGGAGACCCAGCGCCCCGGCCGTACCCGGCCGGTCCTGGCGTGCTTCTGTCATGCCGCTCATGGTAACCAGAGACGAGATATGTCGCAAGATCGCGCAGCCAGCCGCGGGCCCGGCCGCGGGCCCGGCCGGCCAGCCGCCCGGCCACCGCCCGGGAGGCGAGCAGGCTGCCTGGGTTGACCGCCACCCAGGCCCGGCGGTGCCGCGGCAGGCCCGCGGTGGCCTGCCGCCTGGCCTCGGCCACCAGCTCCCACAGCCGGGCGGCGGTGGCATTGTCCGGGTCCGCGGGCCCGAAGGTCACCGCGTCGGCCGCCGGGGCGTTTGCCGCCCGCGCCGACCGGCTCGATATAGCGGTAGCCGGGCAAGGCGGGCGGGGCGAGGCGGGCGGCGGGCGGCTTGCTCACTCGGCCACCTCGTAACGGAAGTCGATGCCGTCGGCCAGGGTGACGACCGTGCCCGGCTGCATCGGCATCGGCTCGCCCGGCCGGAGCTGCTGCGGGTCGCGCCCCGGCAGCGTCACCAGGGTCCCGTTGGTCGAGTTGAGGTCGGTGACCAGGACGTGCCAGCCGTCCAGGGTGACTCGCAGGTGGGTACGGGAGATGTCGCCGTCCGCGCTCGGCAGCTTGACGACGTGCGGCCGTTCGTCACCGCCGACGCCGGGGCCGGCGAAGTCGGCCCGCGGGTTGCGCCCCATCACCACCCCGCGGTCCAGCGCGATGACGTCACCAAGCGACAGTCGCAGCACGCCGAGCACCGGGCGCGGTACCAGCACCGCGTCGTGCGGCAAGGGCGCGCCGCAGCGGCGGCAGGCCGCGGCGTTAGGCGGGTTGACATGCCCGCCCGGGCAGATCAGGGCAGGGACGACCGGGCCGATGAGGTCCGGCGGCGTGGTCCGGTCGACCACCTCCGACGGCTCACCGCGGTACGCCGCCGGGCCGGACTGCCCGGGGCCGGGGCCAGGGAACGGGCCGGGGAGCGGACCTGAGCCGAGGACGGGAGCCACGCCGGGGAACGGGCCAGGAGCGGGGACGGGAGCCACGCCGGGGAGCGGGCCCTGGCCGTAGACCGGAGACGGACCGGGAACCGTGCCGGGGGCCGCGGGCAGGTAGCCGCCCGGCAGGCCGGCCGCGGCTGGCGCGCCGTCGCCGGCGACCGGGCCGCCCGCGCGGGCCAGCCACGGCGGGAGGTCGATGAGGTCGCCGGGGAGAACCACCCCAGGTTGCGCGGCGAGGCCCGAGTGAGCGGCGAGCCCCGGCTGCCCGGCCAGCGGCGGCTGCGCTGGCAGTCCCGGCTGCCCGGGCAGTGACGGCCCGGCCGCTAGCGGCGGGACCGGCCCGGCCGGCGCTCCCGGGCCGCCGAACGGCTGGACGCCGGGTGACTGGACGCCGGGCGACGGCCCCACTGGGGCGGCCGGCGGCTGCCAGAGGCGGGCCGCACCCGCCGCCGCCCCCGACAGGGGCGCCTGGTCGGGCCGGGTCTCCCAGGAGGGCCCCGCTTCGGCCGCCAGGGCCGGGGAACGGGGCGGGCCGGGCGGGTCTTGCCACGGCCGGGGCTGGTCGCCCTGAGCATCCCAGAGACGGGGCGGCTCGGCCGGCTGCTGCCACCCGCCCGCAGGCAGGGGTGCACCCGGGTACCGGGCCGGGTCAGGGCCGGGGCCGGGGGCCGATCGGGGACCGGGGACGCAGCGGGGACGGGAGCGGCGCCGGGCCCACTGGGGCCTCCGAGGCCGCCGGGACTCCCTGAGGGGAAGGTCATCGGAGCCTGGCTGACGCGGATCGGGTTCACCGAGGTCGCGCCGAGCTGGGCCGGACCCGCGGGGGGCGCCGGGGCCTGACCCGCCGGAGCCGGGCTGGCCGAGGCGGGATCAGCTTGGGCCGGGCTCGCCGGAGCCGGACTCACCGAGCCCGGCCGCGCCAGGACCGGGCCTGCAGCCGGGGCCAGGGCCGGGGTGCCAAAGCCCGTCCCCGGCGCCGGGCGGTCCGCTGCCGAGGCAGCCGCGGCGGGCGGCGAGACGGCGACAGGACCAGCCGTGCCAGCCGGGCCGGGCAGGCCGGCCGCGGGCACGGCCGCGTCCGGAGCCGCGCCGCCGTCGGCCTCCTGGTTACCGCCACTACCAGCGGGCCCGTGCCCGGCACGGTTACCGGCCACCCCGCGGCCGACGAGACTGCCCGGGTGGGTGATGGTGATGGTGTCAGGGGAGAAGACGATCGTCTGCTGCTTGGCCGCCGGCGGCTCGCCCTCGTCCTGGTCGGCCGGGGTGTCCGGGGTGTCCGGGGTGTCCGGGGTGTCCGGGCGGGACTCGGCCGGCGGCCGGCCGGGCCGGTAGGGCACCGTCTCCCTGACGGCCAGGCTGGTCAGGTCAACCACCAGGCAACTGGCGAGCAGCACGCCCGCTGTCGCGGGCAGCCGCAGCTCGGTGTCGGCCGGGGGGGCGCCGAGGAAGATCCGCTCGGTGCCTTCCGGTACCGCCAGCTCGCGCCAGGTCAGCAGCCCGGCCCCGTCAACCCGCCGGGTGCCGCCAGCATCCCCGGGCCCGGCGTCCCCGGGCCCGGCGTCCCCGGGCCCGGGGTCCCCCGGTTCGGCGGCCGGCCCCCCGACGATCGTCGCGCCGAGGGTACCCCGGCAGAACAGCCGGTACCGCCCGTCGTCGGCCACAGTGAGCAGGGTGAACCCGGGCGTGCCGGCCAGGCCGTCGTCGAGCAGCCCGGCCAGCAGGGCATCGGCCGCCGCCCCCTGGCCGGCCCGCTGCCAGGTCCGGCTCACGGCCGGCGCGTCCGGCGGCGTCTCGGCCAGCGCCCAGCACTGGTTCCCGGCCACCGCGACGCGGGTGCCGGGAACGTAACTGACATCAGCCACGGGGCGGCACCGGGCGCGGCAGGGCCTCGCGGGGCAGCGTCGTCTCGTTGGCGTCGGCGTCGTCGGAGTCGATGTCGACCACGACCGCGGTCACGTTGTCCCGGCCGCCCGCGTCGTTGGCCGCGCCGACCAGCGACTCGGCCGCGTGCTGGGGGCTGCCGGCCGCCAGCAGCGGCAGGATGGCGTTGTCCGGCAGCTCACCGAACAGCCCGTCCGAGCAGATCAGGTAGCGGTCATCGGTGATGGCGGGCAGCAGCCAGTGGTCGGGATGCAGCCCGGCCTCGCTGCCGAGCGCCCGGGTGACGATGTTGCGCCGGGGGTGGGTCCGTGCCTGCTCCCGGGTGATGACCCCGGCCAGGACCAGCTCCTGCACCTCCGAGTGGTCCACCGTCAGCTGCTCGAAGCGCTTGGCCGACAGCCGGTAGACACGCGAGTCGCCGATGTTGAACACCATCAGGTGGTCCCCGCCCGCGGTTTCCAGGCCAGCCAGCCCGGTCACCGTGGTACCCATCCGGTTCGCCTCGTCCCGCTCGATGATGTGCTGGTTGGCGTGCTCAAGCGCGGTCAGCACGGCCTCGGCGAACAGCGGCCGCAGCGCCACGCAGGCCGTCATCTCCTCGATCGCGATCCGGCTGGCCACGTTGCCCGCGCCGTGCCCGCCCATGCCGTCGGCCACCACGAACAGCGGGGCCACGGCGAGGTAGCTGTCCTCGTTGACCTTGCGGACGCGGCCAACGGAAGTCGCGGCGCCGTGGCTGAAGCGGATCATGGCAGCGGCCGGGTCGCTGGCGCGCATGGTACCTCGATCGCCACTGCACGCCCTCCCATCGTGAGTGTTATCCGTCGCAGTATGACAGAGGATAAACAGAAATGGGTTGTATTGGAGCCGGACCGCCGACCAGCGGAACCGCCGCCCGCCGGGCCTGTTACCTTGGTGCCTTGTTACCGCTGCCTGTCTGCTGACCAGCCGGAAGGGACAGCCGATGCCGGAGCCGGGCACCGCCCTGGAGAAGCTTGGGTTCCTGACCATCGGCCTGTTCGACGGGCAGGACCCGGGACCCGGGCACCAGGCGACGCTGGCGATGATCGAGCTCGGCGAGCGGCTCGGGTTCGACTCCGCCTGGGTCCGCTGCCGGCACCTGCAGTACGGCATCTCCTCCCCCGTCGCGCTGCTGGCCGCGGCCAGCCAGCGAACCAGCCGGATCGAGCTGGGCACGGCGGTCATCCCGCTCGGCTGGGAGAACCCGCTGCGGCTGGCCGAGGACCTGGCGACGCTGGACATCCTGTCCGGCGGGCGGCTCAACCCGGGGTTCAGCGTGGGGCCGCCGATGCACTGGGACCAGGTGCGCCCGGCGCTCTACCCGGACACCGCCGGCCAGCAGGACTTCTCCTACGAGCGGGTCAGCCGGCTGCTGTCGTTCACCGCGGGCGAGCCGGCCGCGGACCTGCCGTCGACGGTGGGGTTCGAGCAGTTCTCCTCCCGGGTGGAGCCGTACTCCCCCGGGCTGCGGTCGCGGATGTGGTACGGCGGGGCATCGCTCGCGTCCGCCCGCTGGGCGGGCGAGAACGCCGTCAACTTCCTCACCTCGTCGGTGGTCCGGGCCGAGGAGTCGGAAGACTTCGCGGCGGTGCAGCTCGCGCACATCCGGGCGTTCCGCGCCGCCCACCCGGCCGGGTCCGCCGCCCGGGTGTCGCAAGGGCTGGTGGTGATACCGACCGACTCCGCGACCGCCGCCCAGCGGGCGAAGTACCAGGCCTACGTGGCCGCCCGGACGCCGCGTACCGCCGCCCCGAACGGGCCCGCCCGGATGATGTTCGCGCCCGACATCGTCGGCGACTCGGACCAGGTGACCGCGGCGCTGTACGCGCACCCGGCGTTCCGCGAGGTCACCGAGGTCGCGTTCGCGCTGCCGTTCACCTTCGAACCGGAGGACTACGTGCAGATCCTGACCGACATGACGACCCGGCTGGGCCCGGCGCTCGGCTGGGCACCCAAGGGCTAGGGGCATCCGCGTGCCAAGGCTGCTGATCGTGCACCACACGCCGTCGCCCGCGCTGCAGGCGATGCTCGAGGCCGCCATCGCGGGCGCGCGCGACCCCGAGCTGGACGGGGTGGACGTCACCGTGCTGCCCGCCCTCACGGCGGGAGCGACCGACGTGCTCGCGGCGGACGGATTCGTCCTCGGCACCCCGGCCAACATCGGCTACATGTCGGGTGCCCTCAAGCACTTCTTCGACCAGGTCTACTACCCCTGCCTGCTGGCCAAGAAGGGCGCGCCGTACGGCCTCTACGTGCACGGCGGCAGCGACACCGGCGGCGCGGTGCGGGCCGTGCAGTCCATCGCCACCGGGATGAGCTGGCGGGAGGCGGTCCGGCCGGTGACACTGACCGGGCCGGTCGATACCGCCGCCGAGCGCGCCTGCTACGAGCTCGGCGCCACCGTCGCCGCCAACCTCCTGGAGGAGCGGCCGTGAAGCTGGCGGTCATCGGCGGCGGGTCCACCTACACCCCCGAGCTGGCGGACGGCCTCGGCCGGCTCGCGCCGTGGCTCACCGAGCTGGTCCTGGTGGACCCGGACGAGGGCCGGCTGGCCCTGGTCGGCCCGGTCTCGGCCCGCATCATGCGCAGGCACGGGCACCCGGCGGCGGTCCGCTGGACCACCGACGCCGACGACGGCCTGGACGGGGCGGCGGCGGTGCTCATCCAGCTCCGGGTGGGCGGGCAGGCGGCGCGTAACCGGGACGAGAGCTGGCCGCTCGACTTCTGCTGCGTAGGACAGGAGACGACCGGGGCGGGCGGCCTGGCCAAGGCACTGCGCACGGTGCCGCTGGTGCTGCGGATCGCGGAGCGGGCCAGGCAGCGGGCACTGCCCGGCGCCTGGCTGATCGACTTCACCAACCCGGTCGGCATGGTCACCCGGGCGCTGCTCGACGCCGGGCACCGCGCGGTCGGGCTGTGCAACGTGGCGATCGGGTTCCAGCGCTACTTCGCGGCGCTGCTCGGCGTCCCGCCCGAGTCGGTAGCCCTCGACCACGTGGGGCTGAACCACCTCACCTGGGAGCGGGCGGCGCTGGTGGACGGGACCGACCGGCTGCCGGAGCTGCTGGCCAGCCGCCGCGAGGAGATCGCCGCCCGGGTGGAGATGCCGCCCGCGGTCCTCGACCAGGTCGGCGGCGTGCCGTCGTACTACCTGCGGTACTACTACTTCCACGACGAGGTGACGGCCGGGCAGCGGCAGGCCGGCACCCGGGCGGCCGCGGTCGCCGCGATCGAGGCGGAGCTGCTGCGGCTGTACGCCGACCCCGCCCTCGACCGCAAGCCGGAGCTGCTCGGCCAGCGCGGCGGCGCGTTCTACTCGGAGGCGGCGGTGGCGCTGCTGGCGGCTCTGCTTAACGACACCGGGCTCAGCGACACGGGGACTACCAGCCGGGGGGACACGCAGGTGCTGAACCTGCGCAACCGCGGCACGTTCGGCTTCCTGCCCGACGAGGCGGTCATCGAGGTGCCCGCGGTGATCGGGCCGGACGGCCCGCATCCGGCGCCCGCCGCGCCGCTCCCGCCGCTGCTGCGCGGGCTGACCGCGCACCTGGCGGCCTACGAGGAGCTGGCGGTGGACGCGGCCCTGCGCGGCGGCCGCCCGCGAGTGACGGCCGCGCTGCTGGCGCACCCGCTGGTCGGGCAGCACGACCTGGCGGAACGGATGGCCGACCGGCTGATCGCGGAGAACGAGCGGTTCCTGGCCTGGGCATGACGAGCCACCCCGGCAGTCAGGCCGACCGTGAGCCCGGCAGTCAGGCCGGCAGTGAGTCCGACAGTGAGGCCGACAGTGAGGCCGACAGTGAGGCCGCCGTGCTCGCCATCGACGGCGGCAACAGCAAGACCGACCTGGCGCTGGTCAGCCGGGACGGTACGGTGCGGGCCGCGCTGCGCGGTCCCGGCGCCTCGCAGGAGCACTACGGCATCGACGGCGCGCTGTCCCGGCTCGGCGAGATGATCCGGGCGCTGGCCGGTCAGGCCGGCCTGGACCCGCCCGGCCTGATCGCCGGGCACCTCAGCGCCTGCCTGGCAGGCGCTGACCTGCCCGAGGAGGAGGCGGCGCTGTCGGCCGCGCTGGCCGCCGGCGGCTGGTCGCGGTCCGCGGTGGCCGTGAACGACACCTTCGCGGTGCTCCGCGGCGGCGCCGCCGACGCCCGCTGGGGGGCGGCGGTCACCTGCGGGGCCGGGATCAACTGCGTCGCGGCCGGCCCGGACGGACGGACCGCGCGCTACCTGGCGCACGGCACGCTGACCGGCGACTGGGGTGGCGGCCGGAGCCTGGCCCGGGCGGTGATGTGGCACGCCATGCGCGGCTGGGACGGCCGCGGCCCGGCCACCGCGCTGACCGCCGCGGCGGCGGACTGCTTCGGCCTGGCGTCGGTCCGCGAGGTGGCGGTCGCCGTGCACCGCGGTGACCTCAGCCGGGCTGAGCTGCACCGGCTGACCGCGGTGCTGTTCGCGGTGGCGGCCGCGGGCGACCCGGTGGCGCGCTCCCTCGTGACCAGGCAGGCGGCCGAGGTGAGCGCCATGGCGGCCGCCGCCATGGGCCGGATCGGGCTGGCGCCCGCCGGGGTGCCGGTGGTGCTCGGCGGCGGCCTGCTCGAGGCGCGCGACCCGCTGCTGCTGGCCGAGGTCGGCCGCGAGCTGGCGGCGGCCGCCCCGGGGGCGGTCGCCCAGGTGATCGACGTGCCCCCGGTAGCAGGAGCGGCGCTGCTCGGGCTGGACCAGGTCGCGGCGCCGGACGCCGCCCGGCGGCGGCTACTCGGCTGGTACCGCGCCAGACCCGGCTGAAGCACGAAGACGGGCGGAACGTTAACCGGCCGCCGTGACCGTCCCTGCGGCGAACAGCAGCGCGGGCGCGGGCGCCTGCGCCGTCCGCCGCATCCCCCCCACGGGTAACGGCCACGACGGCCGGGGCTCGTCAGCCGCGGAGGCCTCCGTGAACACGGTCACCGTCTGCGGCGAAGCACCGAGGGCATGGCAGTTCACCGCGCGGCCAGCGCGGCAAAAAACGAAGCTATCGGGTGCCCCAACGGGATAGAGGTTAAGCTTTTTGCGAAAGGTCGCGCATCCTCCGAATTATGTAGCCGGCTATGTAACCGCGTGAACCGTCAAGCCAAGGGTCGCCGAGCGGGGCACTGATGTATGTAGGTACGGATCTAAGGCCGGGCCTGCCCACCGAGCCGAACAGCTTCATCGGCCGCGAGCAGGAGCTTGACGAGCTGCGCAAGCTGGTGTTCGCGGGGCGGATGCTGACGCTGACCGGCCCCGGCGGCATCGGCAAGACCCGCCTCGCGCTGCGCGCGCTCGCCCTGGTGGAAAGCGACTTCACCGACGGGGTGCGCTACGCCGAGCTGGCCGAGGTATCAAGCCCGGACCTGGTAGTCGCCCGGGTGGCGGCGGTGGCCGGCGTCAGCGAGGAGAAGGACCGCCCGCTCATCGACACGCTGGCGGACGCGCTGCGGGCCCGGTCGCTGGTGCTCGCCCTCGACAACTGCGAGCACCTGCTCGACGCCTGCGCCCGGCTCTGCCGGCGGCTGCTGTCGGCCGCCCCCGACCTGCGGATCGTGGCCACTAGCAGGGAACCGCTGCGGGTGGCGGGCGAGACCGTGTGGCCGGTGCCGCCGCTGGCGGTGTCGGTTACCGAGGGGGCGGCGTCCGGCGCGGGCACCGCGGAGGCGGTCAGGCTGTTCGCCGACCGGGCCGCGGCCGGCGCGCCCGGCTTCACGCTGACCCGGGCCAACGCGGCCGCGGTGGCGGCGATCTGCCGGTCGCTTGACGGCATCCCGCTCGCGATCGAGCTGGCCGCGGCGCGGGTCCGCGCCCTGTCGGTGGAGCAGATACGGATGCGGTCGGCCGACCGCTTCGGGCTGCTGACGACCGGCGAGCGGGCGGCCGCGCCCCGCCAGCAGACCCTCCGGGCCGCCATCGACTGGAGCCATGACCTGCTGACCGGCCAGGAGCGGGCGCTGCTGCGGCGGCTGTCGGTGTTCGCGGGCTGGTCACTGGAGATGGCCGAGCAGGTGTGCGCCGACGAGCTGGTGCCGGCCGCGGCGGTGCTCGACACGATGGCCGCGCTGGTGGACAAGTCGCTAGTGGTGCGCGAGCCCGAGGTGCTCGGCCAGGCCCGGTTCCGCATGCTCGACACGATCCGCGAGTACGCGGCGGAGAAGCTGGCCGCGGCGGGCGAGGCGGAGCGGGTCCAGCACCGGTTCCGCGATCACGTCCTCAGCGTCGCCGAGCGGAACTTCCAGGTCGGCATGGCGCTGGTGCCCGCGCCCTGGCAGGCGCGGGTCGACGTGTTCCGCCGGTACGACGTGGACGCGGGCAACGTCTGGCTGGTGCTCGGCCGGTGCCTGGGCGAGGGCGACGTCGCGCCCGGGCTGCGGCTGTGCACCGCGATCCGGCCGTGCATGCTGGTGCGCGGCGAGTACGCGCTCGGCTGCGAGTGGCTGGATGACTTTCTCGCCCGGCCTGAGGCGGCCGCGGTGGAGGCCAGGATCCGCGGGCAGGCGCTCATCGGCCGGGCCCAGCTATCGCTGCCGACCGACCCGGCCGGGGCGGAGGCGCCCGCCCGGGCCGGCCTTGCGCTGTGCCGGGCGGCGGGCGACGCGTTCTGGACGGCGGCCGGGCTCAACCTGCTGAGCGAGATCGCCGTGCACACCAACCGGCCGGACGAGGCCGAGGACCTCAGCCGGGACGCGGCGCAGCTCGCCCGGCAGGCGGGCGACGGCTGGAACGCGGGCTGGGCGCTCAGCATCAGGGCCGCCGTGGCCGGGATCCGCGGCAACATCCGGGCGGCGGCCGACCTGGCCACCGCCTCGATCGAGGTGATGAACGCGATCGACCACCGCTGGGGGGTGGCCCGCGCCCAGCTCGGCCTGGGCGACCTGGCCCGGCTGCGGGGCGACTTCGGCGGCGCCAGCCAGATGTACACCGACGCGCTCGGCTACCTGCGGGAGATCGGCGCCCGGCCGGAGACCGCCCGCTGCCTGACCGGCCTCGGCCGGGTCGCGCTGGACCGGGGCGACACCGCCCGCGCCCGCGCCTACCTGACCGAGAGCCTGCGGCTCAGCCGGGACATCGGCTCCCGGATCGGGATCGCCCGCGGCCTTGAGTCGTGCGCCGCCCTGGCCGACCGGGAAGGCGACGCCGAGCGGGCGGTGCTGCTGGCCGCCGCGGCGAGCGCGCTGCGCACCGCGGCCGGGCTGCCCCGGATGTCCGGCGCGCGGGCGGACGGCTACCGGGCCGCCGCCGAGGGCCGCCGGCAGGGCACCGGGACCGGCTCGCGGCGCTGGG
>Ga0265338_10002245_pt1 | contig 29397 bp, 21 predicted proteins | sample 42126metaG_FD_193579 | JGI IMG/M metagenome (GOLD analysis project Ga0265338, IMG submission 193579) | Rhizosphere microbial communities from Carex aquatilis grown in University of Washington, Seatle, WA, United States - 4-21-26 metaG | ecosystem: Host-associated > Plants > Roots > Rhizosphere...
CGATCGCCAGTTCGGCGCGGCGGCCCAGTTCGGCGGCCGGCTCCCGCCGTGCGGGCAACGCGGCGATCTGCACCAGGGCGTCAGCGATGCCGGGATGGATATCATTCAGCGTGCCCGAGGGCACGGCCACGCCGTCCCGGAGCAGGCTGGCCGCCTGCCGCTGCGCCATCGGATCGAGCCCGGGGAGCAGGGCACCCAGGAACGCCGCCGTCCGGCCGCGAGCGGCCGCCAGCCGGTCGGCGAGCAGGCCGGCAAACTCGCCGGTGCGGCGGCCGAGCCGCCGCAGCACCACCGGTTCCCCGCCGGCGACCTGCACCGTGACGGCGTAGTCCGCCGTCACGACGCCGCGGACGAAGGAGAAGCTGATCCGCTCGCTGGCGGCGGCCCCGGTGACCAGCAGGACATCGTCGTAGACCCGCAGCTCGACCGGCTCGTCCCCGCTCAGGGCGGAGAACACCGCCGCCTCCCCGACGGCTCCGGCGGCGGCCGCGGCGTCGTCGGCCCGGCCGTCGCGGAGTTCCGCCAGGAGCTGGGTGCGCATCACGCCGAGCCGGGAAAGCTCGATCACGGTCCCCTCGGCCAGCGCGATCTGCACCGTGAACGGCTCGGCCTCGCCGATGGAAGCGATCCGGCCGAACGGGACACGCAGCACGTCACCGGCTGACGGGGCCAGCACGAGGGCCCCGTTGGCGACCTGGACGTCGGCGCTGCCGTCCTCCGCTGCCCGGCCGGCCGGGGAGACGAGCCGGTAATGGGCGGTGGTCACCGGGTCAGCCGCCCCCCGCCGTCCCGCACTCGCCGCAGAACTTCGCGTCGCCGAGGGCGGTCCCGCAACTGGTGCAGAATCTGCCCGCCGCCGCGGGCGCCGCGGCCAGCCCGGCCCCGCAGTGCTGGCAGAACTTGCCGCCACCGCTCTCGGCGTGACAGGACGGGCACGTCGCGGTCCCCTGGTCGCGGTAGTTGATGTCCTGGGTCCAGTCCTGCTGCTGGATCTTCTCGTTGAGCTGCCGGACCTGCGCCGCGGCCTGCAGGCCGGCGATTTCCTGGTCCAGCTTGGGGGCACAGGACACGCACAGTCCCCGCTCGGTGTTCCAGCACACCTGCTGGCACACCCACTGCCCGCACCGGTGGCACTGGCTGAAGTGCGGCTTCATCTCGTCGACGGCCTTGGCCAGTGCCTTGTCCCGGGTCGAGCCGCGGAGGCCGTCGCGCATCCACTCGGCGTCCCAGCCCACCTGGCTCGCAGTCTGGCCGACGGTCCCGCCCACCAGATCGCCGCCGATCCGGAGCAGCCGGCCGCCGAATCCGCTGACCGAGTGCTGGAATGACGACATGTAGCCGTTGCCGCAGTGCCGGCAGAAGAACTCGAACTGGTACCCCTCACGCGTGCCGCGATCCTGGTAGTTATCCGTGAAGAAGATCATCTCGGGCATGTGGTCCCCATCCGGCAACGGCGGGCCGCCGTGGTCCGCTGCCGCGCGACCATATCGCCGCCGGGCCAGGCGGCGAATCCAGGAAATCCTGTATCTCCGCCGCGGACGCGGCGGCGGGCTCGGCCCCGCTCCCGCCCTAGCGCGCAGCCGCTGGGAGCAGCCCGTGTTGCAGCGCGTACCGCGTCGCCTGGGCCCGGTTCCGCAGCCCGAGCTTGCGGTAGATGGTGGCCAGGTGCCGCTCGACGGTGCCCTCACTGAGGTGCAGTTCGCCGGCGATGGCCTTGTTGGAAAGCCCGGCCGCGAGCTGGGCCAGCACCTCGGCCTGGCGAGCGGTCAGCGCGCCGGGTGGCCGGGTCGGCGGCGGCTGCCCGGCTTCGGCGAGGGCGGCCCGCACATCGGGCATCCGGTTGCTGTTCCCGGCACCAATCGCCCGCGCCTCGGCCTCACGCAGCAGCCGGGCTGATTCACCTGACTGGCCGAGATGATGCAGCGCGACGCCCAGGCCGCACAGCGCGAGCACCATGTCGTGCACGTTGCCACCCGCGGTGAAGCAGTCCAGCGAGCGCTGATAGTGCCGGGCGGCGCCCGCGAACTCCCGGCTGGTCCGGGCCAGATCGCCCTGGACGCACGCGATGGTACCGGTCAGCTGCAGGTCCCCCAGGTCGCCCGCGAGGTCAGCGGCCTCCGCCAGGGCCCGCGCCGCGTGGCTGACCTGGCCGGTCTTGACGAACACGTCAGCCAGGTTGGCCAGGCCAATCGCCACCGACCGCGGGTCACCCAGCTTCCGCTTGACCGCGAGAGTCTCCTCGAACAGCCGCTGGGCCCGGCCGAATTCGACCGCGTCCACAGCGGTCAGGGCTACATTGTTCAGCGCAGCGGCGATCCCGGGCTCGTCGCCGAGCTGCCGCCGGTGCGCCACCGCCAGCTCGAAGTGGCGGCAGGCCTCGGCGTGATCACCCAGGTACCGGTGCGCGGCGCCGAGCACGGTCGCAGCCTTAGCGGCGAGGTCGAGGGCGCCGAGCGAGTTGAAGGCCCGCAGCGCCCGGCTGGCCTGCTCGATCGCCGACCGGTAGTCGCCGTTCTCGGTGGCGAGCACGGCCGCGGCCCACCATGCCCGGGCCAGCTCAGCGCCGCCGCTGGCGCTGGCTCCGCAGGAAATGAATGCTGCCAGCCAGCGCCTGCCCTCGGCCACCCGGCCGGTCGTCAGCCACCAGCGCCACAGTGCCGCGCTGGTCTCCAGCCCCACAGTGAACTCGCCGGCGGCCTGGGCCCAGGTGAGTGCCGCTTCCAGGTCGGCGGTCGCCCGCTGCATCCTGGTCACCCAGGCGGCGCGCTCGCCGCCCGCCAGGGCTTGTTCGCTCGCCCGGGCCACGGCCGCGAAGTGCTGTGCGTGACGGGCGCGGGCGAGCTGCGTGCTGCCCGCCGCCTCGAGTTGCTCGGCCGCGTACTCCCGCAACGTGTCCAGCATCCGGTAGGCGGTCTGGTCGGTGTCGTGCCGGGTGACCAGCCAGGAAGAGTCAACGAGGCGGCGCAGCGGATGCACCAGGTGATCCGCGTGCTGCGCGGTGACGGCCACCGCGTCGGCCAGGGTGAACCAGCCCGCGAAGACCGACAGGACCCGGAGCACGGCACGCTCGTCCGGGCCGAGGATGGCCGTGCTCGATTCCGCGACAGCACGGAGCGTGCGCGCGCGGTGATCACCACCTGGCTGGGACCGGCCCAGCAGATCGAACCTCCGGTCCAGAATCTGGCCGACCGACAGGGTGCCCACCCAGCCCGCCGCGAGCTCGATGGCCAGCGGCAGCCCATCCAGCCGCCGGCACAATTCGGCCACCGGCGGCGCGAGCTCGGCGGTGATCTCAAAACCCGGCATCCGCTCCGCGGCCCGGGCGGCGAAAAGCCGGACGGCATCGCTCCCGGCAATGGCCGGCACCGACGCGCCTGGCGGCGGGCAGGCGAGCACGGGCACCGGCCAGACCTGCTCGCCGGGAACCCCGAGGACACACCGGCTGGTGATGACGATCCTGGCTCCGGGCACCTCGGCCAGGACCCGGCTGGCCAGGTCGGCCACCCCGGCGAGGACATGCTCAGCGCCGTCGAGCACCAGCACGCCAGGGCGGTCCATGAGCGCGCTGGTGATGGACGCGCCAGCGGGCGCGCCGGGACGGTCGCGAATACCGAGCGCTGCGGCGACCCTGGTGTCGACCAGGGCGGCATCGGTGATCATGTCCATCGCGACGAACGTGGCGCGGACCGGCTCGGCATCGGCCGGCGGGCGGCGCAGTACCTCCAGCGCCAGCCGGGTCTTCCCTGATCCGCCCGGGCCGATCAGGGACACCAGCCTGCTGGAGGCGAGCAAGGCGGTGACCGCCGCGATCTCGGGCTCGCGGCCGACGAATGAGGACAGCGGGATGGGCGGTGTGCCAGCGGGCGGATGCTGCGGCGGTTGCTCCTGGTCCAGGTCGTCGAGCTTCCGCCGGGCCATCGCCGACATGCCGTACCGCGCGTTCTCCCAGCGTCTGACGCTCACGGATGACACGCCGAGCCGGGCCGCCAGCTGCTCCTGGGTCAGCCCCAGCCGGATCCGGAGCGCCCGGACCCGCGTGGCCTGCGCGCCCCGGTCCTCGTCTCGCGCACGCGCGGAACTCATCGACCTCACATCTCCGCCGCCCCGCGAATACCGTCGCCTCAACCTATCGCCCGGTGGCCGGAAATGCTGGGCCGAGCCAAGGTTGGGCGGCGCTTGCCGCCGGTGCCGTGCGGCGCTGCTACCGTGCCCGTGGTGAATGGCCGCTGGCCACCGCGGGCGCCGATATCAACGGCGAGTTCGGACCTTTGCGGGGGTACCGTCAGTCCTGGCGCAGCAGCGTGTAGCGGACCGTCTGCACCCGGATCAGGCCGTCGCGGAACACGAACGTGTCGATGCCGTCTTCGACCCGGGTCTCACCAGCATCCGCGGTCCATTCCAGGAACAGGACGTCGCCTTGGTAGATCTGAGTTGGCAGCGCCCAGGCCGCGTCTGGCACGTCGCTGAGCAGCCGGGTGAACGCCGCGCGCACGCCGTCTTTGCCATGCTGCACGCCGGCCGGCGTGATGAAGACAGCATCGTCGGCGTAGTCGGCGACGATCTCATCCAGGTCACCCGCACCGAGCGCCTGGGCATGGTGGGCAAAGACTTCCTCGGGTGTGCGCGTCATTGCTCGTCCCTTCGGTAGCTGGCAGCTCAGGCTTACCGTACGGCCATCGGAGAACCGCCGGACAGGCCCCCCGCACCAATTCTGGCCGGCCCGGCCAGCCTGGCCCGGCCCGGCAAGCTGGCGTTGGCCGGCGCTCGCGCGGCGCTGCTAACGTGCCCGTCGTGACCGACGCATCCGCGCCTCATCTCGGGTACCGACCGCCCAAGGCCGGGGAACCGGCGCTGCACCGTGCTGCCCGCTGCGGCGATCGCGCCGCGATCCGGTCGCTGGCCGCCGCAGGCGCTGATATCAACGGCGAGTTCGATCTCAGCCTCGATCCCGATGGCCACCCCATACCGGCCACGCCGCTGATGGTCGCGGCCGGCTCGGGTGACGGCGCCAGCATCGAGACCTTCGACCTGTTGCTCTCATTAGGCGCGCTACCGCGCCAGAGGATGCGAACCCGCTCAGCCGCTCGCTTCGCCGCCGCCGGCCTGGGCTGGAACTACCAGCCTGGCGGGGATGCCCAGCGGCTGCGGCGCTGCCTGGAGCTTGGCTGTGACCCGGACGAGACAGATTTCCGCGGCGTCACGCTACTCGCGGACGCCGCCCGGACAGGCGACGTGGAACGCGTGCACGTCCTGCTCGCGGCGGGCGCCAGCCCGGATCCAGCCGGCCCACCGGGCACTGGTGATCCCGGTACGGCCGCGGGCCCGCGCTGGTTCCAGATTCCGGTGTTCGCGGCGGCCGGGCGGGGTGACGCGGAGATGACCCGGCTGCTGCTGGATGCGGGTGCGGACCCGGCGGCCACCGACCACCGGGGCCGCACTGCGCTGTTCGCCGCCCGCGGCCAGGCTGCCGTGCTCCTGCTGGTCGCCGCGGGCGCTGACCTCACCGCACGCGATGAGCAGTACTGGGCACCGCTGGACGACGCGGTGGCCGACGGCGACATCGAACGGGCGGCAGGTTTGCTGGCCGCAGGCGCGGACGTCAATGCCAGCCACGAGGGCGGTTACCCCGCGGTCCTGCACGCGGTCAGCTCGCACAGCCGATCCCTGCCGATGATGCGGTTGCTCATCGAGGCGGGGGCCGACCCGCACGCCGTGACCGCTCTCGGCTGGAACGCGTTTCACGCCGCCGTCGACGTCAACGGCTCCGCGGCCAACTCCGAGGAGTCGGTCCGTGACACGCTCGGCTTCCTGCGCCACCGTGGCGTGGACATCAACCACCGTGACCGGGACGGCAGCACGCCGCTGCAGCGTGCGCAGGCGTACGGGACCCCGACCGAGGTACGCGTCCTGCGGGAAATGGGCGCGCGATGAGCCGGCCGGCCAAGCTGGCAAGGAAGCTGGCAAGAAACGTCATATCTCGGCGCCCCACGATCCGTTCTCCTGGGTAACGGCTGCCCCGGCCCGACCGGGGCAGCTCCCGACCGAACGGAGTGACACCACACATGCCGCACCGACTTCTCGCGGCGAGCCTCTGCCTCGCCGGCATCGTGCTCGCCGGATGCTCCAGCCCGCCCGCCCTCTCCGGCGGGCCCAGCGCTCTGCCCTCCGCGCTGAGTCAGCTGTCTGGCACCGCGGGAAGCTCCGGGCCGCCGGATGCCAGCCTGGCCGGCATTCATGCTTGCAGGCTGGTCCCCGCCGCAGTCGTGACCCAAGTGCTCGGCCAGCTCGCTTCGCCCGCCTTCGAGTCACCTGGCGGGCTGGCCTGCTTCTACTATCCCGCCGTGCCGGGTGGCGTCGGCCCGAGCGTCATCATGACGGTGACCAACCGCTCTGCCTTCGAAGCGGAGCGGGAGTTCGACCAGGGTGTCTCACAGTCGGGCCAGATCCGGCTGCTCCCCGTGCACGGCATCGGGGATGACGCCTACGCGACGATGCTGCCGCAGGGCGAGCATCAGTTCGAGCTCAGCGCCGCGAAGGGCGGCAGAGCGATCCATATCTCCGTTGGCAGCACGAATCCGGCGGATCAGCAACGGGTCCGCGACCTGATGACCACGGCGATCGGGAATCTCTGAACGGGATCAGCCGACAGCCGGCAGGCGGCCCGGTTCCGGCCCGCGCTGATCAGGCGCCGGCCGGGGGCAGGGCCGCCGGGGACATGGCGATCAGGTGGTTGCGGCGCGGGTCCACCTGCACATGGACGAGAATGCCCGGCCGACTGCTCGCGTAGGCCTGGTACGCGACGCTGAGCGCCCAGGCCTGCTCCCGCTCTCCGTCATCGATCACAACGCAGTAGCGCGTCGTCTCGGAGTTCTCATCGCCTTTGATGATCATGGTTCGCCGCTGCAGGATCTGGCCGTCGAACTCGGCGAACGGCGGCAGCCGCCGCGCCCGCGCAGCGCAGCGGACGAGGATCCACAGGGTGCCCGCCCATACGCTGCCCGGCAGCAGCGCAAACAGCCCCGCCCACAGCAGCCCGGCCTGCAGCGCCAGGATCAGCGTCATGGTGACTGGCAGGACGCCAACGGCCGTGACCGCGCCGAGCAGGATGACGCCTGGCACGTACGCTTCGTCCGTCGTGCCGACGGTGACGCGGTGCCAGCGGCCACCATAAGACGACCACAGGTGATCGCCGTCCTCGGCGAAAGCCGCCACGGCGGCCGGGGCCGCGCCCAGTGCCGCGGCGTAGCCGATCCTGCGGTCTCCGTCGGCCGCGAGCAGCGCCGTGCCCGCCGTCGGCCGGGAGCGGCTGCCGGTAACCGCCATCCGGAAGCCGAGCCACTCAGCCGCGGCGGCCCGTCCCGCCCGGGTGAGCACGGTATGCCGCCGCAGCGCCGCGGGCAGCCTCAGGATCACCGCGTAGCCGAAGACCGGCCAGGCCAGGGCCAGCAGGACAGGTGCGCCGTGCCGGGCCAGCGCGGCGGCCGTCAGCACCGCGGCCGGGATGCCGGCCGCCGCGAGCAGTGCGTGCGTGCCTCGGCCGATGCGCCTGCGGGTCAGCCCTCGCCGGCTGGCGTCGGCCCGCACTTCGTCCGCGAACGCCGTGTGGAACTCGTTCTCATCAGGCTCAAAGCCGCTGCCGAGCGCGGCACCGGGCACGATTCCCGTGCCCGCCGCGCGGAACCCGAGGTGCGCGACCGCCGCGCGCTCATATGCCGTCAGGTTTTCCCGCTCATCCACCGCCGGCCCGTCCTGCGGCTCAGGCACCGGCAGCCGGCACAAGACCCGGCCCGGCTCGATCTCCTCCATCCGGAACCAGCCACGCGCGGCGAGGTCAAGCAGGGTAGCGGCGTAGCCATCGCGCTGGAGATCGCCGGCCAGCAGGCTCACCAGGGCCGGCGGCTCGCCGCGCAGCGCCAGTGATGCTGGCGCGGGACCGGGACGCCGGGGCCAGGTGCTGGCGGCAACCAGAGCGATCAGGCCCAGCCATCCGCAGGCTGCGGCCTCCGCGGCAGGCACGATGATCACGTGAGTCCCTCCGCTGCACGGCCATTGCCTCCTTGCTACGTGGCCAGGCGCGCGGGAACGTGACTTTTCTTGCCAGCTTCCTTGCCAGCGGCCGGGCAGGCCGCAGCACCCGGGCGGCGACGGCATCCCGGCGCGGACGTCAGCTTTCGGCGGCCACCCAGAGCAGCCGGGGAAGCACCGCCGCAGGTGTCAGGGCGCCCGCGGCCGCGGCCGCGATCGCGGCTGAGATTCTCCGCGCCGCCTGGCTGTAGCGGACGTCGCCCAGGTTGCTGGCCAGCCTGGTCATCCTGGCTGCGCCGGCTCGGGCGCTGGCCAGGTCCCCGGCCGTCAGCGCCAGGCAGGCGGCCAGCGCGGCGTGCTCGACGGCGATGGCCGCGTGCAGGCCGGCCGCGGCACCCGCGGCCCGTTCCGCGCAGTTCCCGGACAGCCTGGTCGCGGCCGCCAGATCGCCGGCGGCGAGCAGGGCAAACGCGCGGTGCACCCCGATCGTCGCGCCCATGCTGGGGTTGTCCACGGTGGCCGCGATGCTGGCCGCCTCGGCCAGATGGCGCTGCGCGTTGCGCTGATCGCCGTCGGCGAGATCGACCATGGCGAGTGAGTCGAGATAATACGCGCGGGCCTGGCGCTCCCCCAGCTTCCCCGTCGAGTCGAGGATGGCCGCCAGCATGGCCCGGGCCGCCTCGGTCCGGCCCTGGGACAGCAGGATCAGGGCCAGGGCGTGCTCGGAGTTCGCGGCCCCCAGGGCGTCGCCCATCCGCCGTTTCAGCGCACAGGCCTCGTCGAGCAGCTTGATCGCTTCGCCCGGCTGGCCGGCCTGGTTGCGGGCCATGCCGAGCGCGTGCAGGACCCGCGCCATGCCGTAGCCATCGCCGATCGGCCGCATCTCGGCCAGAGCTTCCTGGTAGTGCTGCTCGGCCCGGCCGATGTCGCCAAGCTCATGGGCGATCGCCCCGGTGTTGAACAGCGCGCGGCCCGCGACCTCGCGCAGGCCTGCGCCGCGCGCGGCGGCCGTGGCGCGGTCCAGCCAGCGGCCGGCCTCGGCTGGCTGGCCGCGCAGCCGTGCCGTGACGCCGAGCACCCAGTACGCCCGGGCCAGCACGGCGGCGGCGGCGTCGGGCGTGACATCGGCGATCCGTCCGGCCGTGGCACAGGCCTCCTTGGCGACCGCCACGGCCTCGCTGAACTCCGACAGCATGAGATGGGCCCGGCTGCGCACCACGCCGAGCTGGGCTCGCAGCACATCTTCGTCCCCGGTCAGCTCCGCGGCGGTGCCGCGGCACAGCTCGAGCGCCTCCGGCACCTTGCCCCGCTGCAGCAGGCTCTGCGCCAGCCGCCAGGCGATCCCGGCCCGCACCGCGAGGGGGGCAGGACGGGCCAGCGCGTCACGGTAGGCTTCCTCGGCCTCACCGGCTCGCTCCGTGTGCAAGAGCAGGTCGCCGCGTGCGATGAGCAGCTGACGTTCGGTGTCGCCGGTCATGTTGCCCGCGCCGAGCAGCTCGCCCGCAAGATCGGCAGCACGGCCGGAGCGGCCGCTGGCCGTCAGATCGGCGGCCCTGGTGGCGAGCAGATCGGCGGCCTCGGCCGGGTCTCCGGCGCGCGCATGGTGCCAGCTGGCTTCCAGCGGATCGTCGAGAACCTGCTCGCAGTGCAGGGCAGCCAGCTGGTGCAGCTGCCTGCGGCCGGATGCCGCGCCGACCAGGCCGGCGTAGACATGGTCACGGACCAGCGGGTGCAGGTCGGCCCGCGCCGGATGGTCGACCAGATGCCTGCGGCGCAACTCGTCCAGGCCGGCCAGCACGTCGTAGCGCCCCCCGACGGCCTCGCTGGCGTCGATCAGCCGTTCGTCGAGGAGGTCGACGGGATGGCGGAAGACCGCGATGAGCGAGATCAGCCTGCGGCTCGGCTCGCTGAGGTCGCCGAGTGTGGATTCAAGGAGATAGGCGGCGATGCCCGGCTCAGCTTCGAGGCGGTCGATAAGCGGGCCGGCTCCCGGACCGCCCGGGCGTAGCTGGCCGAGCGCCAGGCGGATCAGCATCGGGCTGCCGCCGGTCCGATCGATCAGGTTATCCGCGAGAGGCCCGGAGAGCAGCGGGCCGGCCAGTTCCCGGGCCAGCGTGCGCGCCTCGTCCCTGGCCAGTCCCCCGAGCCGGAGCGGGGCGAAGCCAGCGAGCGGCAGATCTTCCCTGCTGATCGCGAGGAGCCGGACCTGCGACAAGCTCGCGATGTGCTCGATCACCGTCCTTGTCTCCGGCTCGTCCCGCAGTAGCTGCGCGTTGTCCAGGCAGATCAGCGCACCGGTCCGGCTGAGCGCCGCCGTGATCAGGTACAGCTGCTCATCGCGCGGCAGCGGGCGCTCCACCTGTCCCGGGTCCCCGAGCAGCGCCGCCTCGCCGTGGCCGTGCCGGGCGAGAAAGCGGGCCAGTAGCCTGATAACTGCCTCGGCCGGGGTGGTAATGCCGGCGGTCAGGGTCACCCAGCAGACCGGACCACCCTGCGCCCGCTCCCTGGCCACGGAGGCGGCCAGGCTGGTCTTCCCCGCTCCGGGCAATCCGCACATCACGACGCGCTGCTCGGCCTCCAGGCGATCACCTAGTTCAGCCCGAGCCCCGGCGCGCTCGACATAGTGGCTGGGCGGCGCTGGGATGGCAGCCAGGTCACCGGCATGCGCACCAGCCGGCCGAACGACGGCAGGCGGCTCCGGCCCGTGGCCCGGCCGGTCAGCGCGGGCCAGGACGGCGAGCTCGTGCAGCCGGGCGGCCAGCTCCGGCTCGGCCCCGAGGCGGAGGGCAGGCAGGAAAAGCGCGGCCACGACGGCCGGGTCAGGCCGCCGCTTGTGCTGCTCGAGCCGGCAGATCTGCGCCTCGCTGTAGCCAACGGCGATGCCAAGATCTCGCTGGGTGAGCCGGGTGCGGCGGCGCAGCACCCGCAGCAGGGTGCCGAAGTCGGTGAACGACGAGGCTGACAATGCCGCACGCCGGGTCACCATGGGCGCCGCCATTCCGCTGACGCTCGGCGCCGACTGGGCTCGGCGCCCCTTGCAGCCTAAGCCCTCCCGCGGCCAGCGATTACGCCGCAGAACTGGCCTTCCGGGGGGTTACCGTAACGACCTCCTGTTCGCCGGTTGTGTCTTTGGATTCTGTGTAGTTAATTTCGTGTGCCGCCTGAACCACTTCACCCTGAGCGGGAGAATGGGACGGTGCTGGCAGAGGAGGGTCCGGAATGGTGACCACCGCCGTGCCGACCTCGGGGGATCCGGGAGTGTGCGCCGCTGTGGCCCTCGGGTGGCAGGTGGCTCAGCTATTCCACTCACCCGTACACCGAGGCCCGGCCGCCGAGCCGGCCCGGGGCGAACAGTTGCCGGGGCGTTCCGAGTTCCCGGGCGCCAGCCAGTCGGCATGGCTGGCCGAGCAGATTCAGGGCCAGGCGTGGGCACTGCTGAAAACGCTGCCCAGCGCCGTGCTGGACGCACTGTCGGAGGTCAGCAGGCTGCTGGCTGACCCCGGCCGGAGCCGCGACGCGACCCTGGATGCCGTCTTCACCCTGCATTGCAAGCTCTTGGAAGCACTGACCGTCGCGGACTTCCGGCTGGGCAAGGCGTACGGCCTGGGCCGGGCCATGGCGGAAACGGCCATCCTGCCCGCCGACGCGACCAGCGATGAGCAGAGGGCACAGCAGTTCCGCAGCATGCTCGACAGCGGCCGGCTGATCACGATCAAGGACTGGCTCACCGACCTGAAAACGCTGCTGCCCAGTCACACGGCCTACGCGGTGAGCCGCAGCCTGCATGACTGGCAGGCGTGGGTGGCCGGAAACCCGCCAGTGGCCGGCTGGACGGCGGGCCGCTCCGCGATCCGGGTCCAGGGCCGGATCTGGCGGGAGCTGCTCACCGGCGAGAAGGCCGCCCAGGACATCCTGCGGCTGTCCGACTACCTGGCCGCCGGGCGACGGGCCGCCATCCAGGTCATCACTCGCTTCTGGTGGGTGATCCTGGTGGCCGCGCTGCTCATCGCGGGCGCGATCGCGGCCGGCTCGTACCTGCACAGCATCCCCTCCCCGGTCCGGGTGGCCGCCGACATCGCGTGGCTGGCGGGTGCGGCCGGCATTGGGCTGAAAGGGCTCGGGGCGTTCCTTGGTCCCGGGCTCACGCAGGCTGAGGGCTGGCTCTGGCAGTCGGAACTGGACGGTGCGGTAGCAGTGGCCGCCACCTGCTTGCCCCCGGGCATGAGCCCCTCCCGGGAAAGCGGTGGTTCCGTCGGCGAACTCTCCCCCGACCGGGACCGGAGCGCTGAATTCCAGCGCCGCGACGCACTGCGGCGTGCGGCCGACGAGAACCCGCCGGGCTGATCTTCAACGCGGCGCCGCAGGCTGGCACGATGAGCAGATGACAAGCGAGCGGCTGGAGGTCCAGCGGACGATCGCGGCGGACCCGGCGACGATCTTCCGGCTGCTGTGCGACCCGCAGGGACATGTGGCGATCGACAGCTCAGGGATGCTGATGGACGCCACCGGCGAACCGGTGACCGCGTCCGGGGACAGTTTCGTTGTGCACATGGATCGCGAGGCGCTGAACGACTACCCGATGGGCCGCTACGACGTGACCGTCACCATCACGACGCTGATCCCTGACCGCGAGATCGCGTGGACCATCGCAGGCGAGATCCGCCCGCCGATCGGGCACGTCTATGGCTACGCGCTCGAGCCCGCCGGGGACAGCACCCTCGTCACCTCGTACTACGACTGGTCATCGGCCGGCCCGGACTGGAAGAAGGCTGGCATCTTCCCGGTCATTCCAGAAGGAGCGCTGCGGGCCACCCTGGGCATCCTGGCCCGGACGGTGGCCCGGGGCTACCCCGGCTCGCCGGGCTGACCCCCAGGCTCCCCGCGGCGAGGATCAGGGCGCAGCGGGCCGCCCGGCCTGGCGCGTCCGGTAAGCGGCGACGTTGGTGCGGTTCGCGCACGAGGTGCCGCAGAACCGCCGGGACCGGTTCTTGGACAGGTCGACGTGCACGTTGTCGCAGTCGGCCGCGGCGCACAGCCGCAGCCGGTCGAGCTGCCGGGTCCGGATCACGTCGGTGAACGCCATCGCCGCCTCGACGGCCATCCGGTCGGCCAGCGGCACGTCCGGGGCGGTGGCGTGCAGGTGGTAGTCCCAGCTGTCGTGCTTGACCAGCTGGGGCAGGGCATTCGCCTCCCTCAGCAGGGTGTTGACCAACTCGGCCGCGTCGTCCTCGGTTATCTCCCACAGTCGTTCCAGCCGGGGCCGCAGCCGGCGGACAGCGTCGAGCTCGGCCTGGTCGTGCGTCCGCGTGCCGGTCCACTGCCATGACACGGCGAACCGGTCGAGGGCAGCCGGGTCGGGCAACTGCTCGGTGCCGCCCCGGCCGGTGTTGACCAGGGCCGCGGCCGCGGTCAGCGCGACCTCGGTGTCATGGGCAAAAAGCACCTTGACTCCTTTCGCCTCCGGCGGCTACTGTCACTAGCGTAATCCATTTTTACCACTTACACCCTTGCGCTTACAGGAGTAGTACCGTGACTGTCCGCCCGATCAGTGCCGCCCGATCCGGCCCGGCCGGCACTGGCCTGGCTCTGGCCGTGCTGTCAGCGGCAACCTTCGGCACGTCGGGGACATTCGCCTCGTCGCTGATCGACGCCGGATGGAGCCCGGGCGCCGCCGTGCTCACCCGGATCTCCGCGTCAGCGCTCATGCTCACTGTCCCTGCCCTCCTGCAACTGCGCGGCCGGTGGGCCCTGCTGCGCCGGGGAGCGGCCAGGATGGCCGTCTTTGGCCTGGTCGCGGTCGCCGGCTGCCAGCTGTTCTACTTCAACGCCATCGAGCGGATCCCGGTCGGGGTCGCCCTGCTGCTGGAATACCTAGGTGCCATTCTGGTGGTCGGCTGGCTGTGGCTGCGGCACGGCCAGCGCCCCCGGCGGCTTACCGTCGCCGGCGCGGTCGCGGCGATCGCCGGGCTGGCGATGGTGCTCGACCTGGGCGGCTCGGCCCGGCTCGACCCGGTCGGGGTGATGTGGGGGCTGCTGGCCGCCGTAGGCCTGGCGATCTACTTCCTGCTCTCGGCGGCCGAGCATGCGGAGCCGCTGCCGCCTGTCGTGATGGCGTGGGGTGCGATGTGCTGCGGCGCGGCCGTCCTCGCCGTGCTCGGATGGACCGGCGTGCTGTCCATGATCGCCGGGACCAGCGACGTCCATTTCCTGCGCTACCAGGTCAGCTGGATCGTGCCCGTGCTGGGGTTGTCGCTCGTGGCCGCGGTCATCGCCTACGTGGCCGGCATCGGCGCCGCCCGCCGGCTCGGCGCCAAGCTCGCCTCGTTCGTCGGGATGTCCGAGGTGCTGTTCGCGGTGCTGTTCGCGTGGCTGCTGCTCGGTCAGCTGCCGTCAGCCATCCAGCTGCTGGGCGGCGTATTCATCCTCACCGGGGTCACCCTGGTGCGCATTGACGAACTGCACCGGCCCCCGTCACCGGCCGGGCCGCAGGAGACCGCCGCTCGCGTCCCGGAACTCGCCAACGCGGACAGCGGCCACCGCTGATCCGACGAGGTGCTCAGAACGGCCCGGGCAGCTCGCCGAGGGCATCGGTGAGCCGCAGGTTCTCGGTGTAATCCACCGGGCAGGCGATCACCGACACGGTGTCGGCGGCCAGGGCGTCAGTGAGGGCAGGCAGCAGGTCACCGGCCGAGCGGACCTGGTAGCCCCGGGCTCCGAAGCTCTCCGCATACGCCACGAAGTCAGGGTTCGAGAAGCTGATGGCCACGTCGTGGCCGAGCTCCAGGTCCATTTTCCATTTGATCAGCCCGTAAGCGTCGTCCGGCCAGATCAGCACGGTCAGCGGGATCTGTTCCCGCAGGGCCGTCTCGATCTCCTGCGAGTTCATCAGGAATGCCCCGTCCCCCATCGCGGCCAGCACCCGGCGGTCGGGCGCGGCCAGCTTGGCCCCGATGGCCCCGGGCAGCGCAAAGGCCATCGTGGACAGCCCATTGGAGACCAGGCAGGTGTTGGGCTCGTAGGTGGGATACAGCCGGGCCATCCACATCTTCACGGCCCCGGTGTCAGCCAGCACGATGTCCGAGCGACCCAGGGCGGCCCGGGTGTCGGACACGATCCGCTGCGGCTTGACCGGGAAACTGTCGTCGGTGCCGCCGCGCGCCAGCTCGCCCGCCAGCAGCTGCCTCAGCGGCGCCGACCGGTCTCGCGAGATGCGGCTGGCTGCCGCGAGCCGTCACCAATCCGTCACTACTGTGCGTCCTTGAAGTGACATAGGCTCAGCCGGTAGCGTTTCCTGACGCGGGGTGCCGATGTCCAAGGGCTCGCCAGTCGCCGCCAGCCGCGCTGCGGCAGTAGTCACGGCGGCGCATGAAGCGGTGACGCGGCCGATCAGCATGCCGGCCCAGGCAGGCCGCCGTAGCCGCCATCCGGTCCGTCGTGCCCTGGCGTGGGCGTGCAAACTGGCTGTGCTCGCCGCCTTCGTGGCTGGCGTCTACCTGGCGGTGGCCGTCGGGCTCGGCGCGCTGACTCCCTGGTCGGCGGGCTGGCGAAGCGCCCTGCGGCTAGCCGCCGTGGCGATCACCGCGGCGGGATTCATCACCGTGCGCCGCCACGCCGACGTGGCGGTGAACCGGCTCCTCCGGCCTGGCCCAAGCCGCTATGAGGTCTTGACGGGCCTGGCGAGCCGATTGCGGGCGGCCGGCCCGCTTGACGAGGCGCTGCCCAGCCTGGCACGGCTGCTGGGCGAGGGAACTGAAGCCCGCCAGGCCGCGGTGTGGCTGCGGTCGGGTCCCGGGTTCGTGCGGGCCGCCGTCTGGGCCACGTCACCCGCCCCGCTCGGCCACCACGCCCTCGCGGACCCGCCCGACCTCAGCGGGCGTGACGACATTGACGTGTTCGCCGCAGTGCGCGACGGCGGTGAGACGCTCGGCGCCCTGAGCATCGCGCTGCCGGCCGGCCGCGGTCCCGCCCCGCCAGACATCCAGCTCGTGACGGACCTCGCCAATTCCGCCGGATCCCTGCTGCGGAACACCGTGCTCACCGCCGAGCTTTCCGAGCGGCTGCGGACCGTCTCCCGGCAAGCCGACGAGCTGCACAGATCCCGGCGCCGCCTGGTCATGGCGCGGGATATCGCGCAGCGCCGCCTCGTTCACGAGCTCGCCGGGAGCGTGCAGAGCACGCTCGACGCCATCCGCGCGGTGATCGCCGCGCTCCAGGCCACTGTCCGGGAGGCGTCCGGGGACACGGAGGCCCTGCAGAAGGCCACCATCCAGGCCCGCGCCGTCATCGGCGCGGCGCGGGCCGAGACCGACGCGCTGATTACGCGCTTTCGTTCGGTGGTGCATGGCATCTATCCGCCCGCCCTGTCTGATCACGGACTAGGCACCGCCACGGAGAGCCTGGCCGCGACCCTGCCGCGGGCGACGCGAATCGCTGCGCACGGGCTGCGCCGCTACCCGATAGAGCTTGAATCGACCGTCTATTTCTGCGCCGCGGTGGCATTACGCGCTCTCGCGGCACGGGACCACCCCGTGCCGCTCCGGATGCGGGTCGCCGACACGGGGCGCAGCCTGGTCCTCACCATCATCGACAAGTCACGTTACGGCGACCTGCGCCCTGCCGAACATGCGCTGCTGGACGAGATGAGCGACCACGCGGGCGCGCACGGCGGCACAGCCAGCGCAGCCGAGATCGGCGGCAGCCTCTGGCTGCAGGCCGTCGTCCCCTGGCACGTGCCCGCAGCGAACCACCTGATGTCCGATTCGGCCCCCGGCGGACCGCTGGGCATCGGCAGCGGACCCGACGACCGGGAAACGGACGACCCGGAAACGGACGACCCGGAAACGGACGACCCGGAAACGGACCCGGAGAACGACAAGACGGGGACTGACGACACGGGGAACCACGACACGGGGAACCACGACACGGGGAACGGTGCCGATCCGGCCGGGGAAGCGGTCAGCCGTGACGTAGCGGCCGGGGCGACGGCCATCGGCGGCCGCGCCGGTCCAGCAGATGACCAGGCCAGGGAGCCCAGCAAGCGGTGGTCACGCGCGTTCTGGGCCTTCTTCGCTGGGTACTCGGCCCTGACGGCGGCCTGGCTCGCGCTCGGGCTCGTGATCGGGATTGCCGCCAACGTAACGGCGGTCCGGCACACGGTAGGACGGCTGGCCCAGGCCGGGCATCCGCCCTGGCTCGCGGACGTGGCGGCAGGCCTGCTAGCTGGGCTGCCCAAGAGTTACCCGGCGGGCGAAGTCGTGCTCGACTATGCCTTCAGCGCCATGAACATCGCGATCGCGGTGGCACTCCTCTGGCTGGCCCGCCGTGACTGGGCCGTGCGGCTGCTCGCTGTCGGGATGGTGGGCTCGGCGGGCGCCTTCAACCTTCAGGCCCACGCCGACATAGACGCGGTCCAGCGGATGGCCGGCATCGGCATCGGCTGGTGGCACTCGCTGCTGCTGCACGGCGTGGGAGGCGTTGCCTACGTCTTCGCCCTGCTGCTTTTTCCCACGGGCGGACGGCACGGCGGACGGGCCCGCTGGACCGGGGGCGTCCTTGCCTTCGTCGGTCTCGCGGGGGCCGTTGCCCTGCTGAGCGAGTCCACCGCGCAATACCCGCACACCGTCAGTTTCGTCGTGTTCTTCGGCCTGCTGACACCCGTTGTCGGCATCACGGCACAGTGGCGGCGTTATGCCGACGCAGCCACCGCGGAGGTACGCCAGCAATCGGCGATCCTGCTGCGGGCGCTCATCCTCGCGTTCGGCGCCGCGGTATTGCTGAGTGCTGGCGGCCTGGTGATCCGGGTGGCGCAGGTGCCGGGGTTCACGGTGGACCCGCAGGCCCTGGCGTTCTGGATATTCCGCGCCGTGTTCGCGGTCATCCCCTGCGCGCTCATGGTGGGGGTGCTGCGCTTCCGGCTGTGGGACGCGGCCCGGCTGTTCAACCGGGCCCTGGTCTACGGCCTGCTCGCGCTGCTGGCCGGTGTCCTCTACGTGGCGCTCGTGCTCGGGGCCGACATACTGCTCGGCCTGCCGATGCGGCAGAACCCGCTGATCCAGGTCGCGGCGACGGCCGCCGTGGTGCTCGCCCTGGCGCCCGCGCGGACGATGCTGTCCCGCCTGGCCGACCGGCTCGCCTACGGGGAGCGCCCGGCCCCGGACCAGGTGCTCGCCCGGTTGTCCGCGCTCTCCCAGGCCACCCTTTCCGGGGTGGCGATCCTGCCGTCCCTGGCCAGCATCGTCGGTGCCGGCCTCGGCGCCCGCTCCTGCGAGATCCGGCTGATCCGCCCAGATGGACGGCTGGAGATCCGCTCGTGGCGCGCCGTGGCCGGCCATGGCGCGCCCGGTGCTGGCGCTGCGAGCGATGCCGCGGCCGCCCGGCCGGCCCCGGTGATCATCTCGGTCCCGGTCGTTCACCGCGGCAGCACAGTCGGCGAGGTTCGCGTTGAGCCCCCGGCCGGCGGGCTCGCTCCCGCTCAGCGACGCCTGCTCACCCATCTCGCCCACGGGGCGGGGCTGGTCCTGCGCAATGCGCGGCTCGCTTTTGAACTAGAGCGGCGCCTCGCTGTCATCAGCGAGCAGGCGGCCAGCATTTCGGCTTCACGCGGGCGCATCGCCGCGGCCCAGGCTCAGGAACGGCAAGCGCTGGAACGAAACCTGCACGATGGCGCGCAGCCCCACCTGGTGGCCGTTCGCATGTCGCTCGGCCTGGCAGCGCACCGCATTTCCTCGGGCCCGGCCACCGGCACGACCGCGGACCTGGCTGCCGTCCTCCAGGGAATCACGGCTCGCCTGGACGACGCGAGCGCGAGCCTGTCCGAGATCGCGCACGGGCTCTATCCGCCGAAACTCATGGAGGGCGGGCTGCGCGCCGCTCTCCAGGCCCACGTGGCCGCCATGCCAGGCGAGATTCGGCTGGAGTTCGGTGACGGCACAGACCAGGCGCGTTTCGACGTCGACGTCGAGGCCGCTGTCTGTTTCGCCTGCCTTGAGGCGCTGCAGAACGCCCGCAAACACGCGCCAGCCGCCCGGATCACGTTGGCCCTGGCCAGGGAGGCCGACGGGCTGCGGTTCACGGTCGCGGACACGGGCCCGGGAATCGATCCGGAGACAGCACGCGGCTTCGGGCTGCAGAGCATGGACGACCGGGTGGCGGCGGTCGGTGGAACCCTGGAGTTCCGGTCACAGCCAGGTGAGGGAACGACCGTCTCGGGCTGGGTGCCCGCCGAGCCGGTCAATGCGTGCGCCGCACCGCTGGCGGCGGCGTAGCACCCTGCTGGGGCCCGGCTAGCGAGACACGCCTTACGGGTGGTCCGCGCTGCGGGCATCGAGGAAGCGCAGGACCGCGGCGACCCGGCTGTCGAGTTCCGGGCTTTCGCTCAGCCCCAGCTTGCGGAACACGGAGTTGATGTGTTTCTGCACCGCCCGCTCGGTCAGGAAGAGGGCGCCTCCGATGGCCGTGTTGCTTCTCCCTTGGGCCATCTGCTCCAAGACCTGCCGCTCTCGCGGGCTCAGTGCCCCGACCGGCGTGTCACCCTGGCGCTCGCGGCGGATGACCAGAGCCTCGATGAGCTGGGGATCAAGTGCAGTTCCGCCCGCCGCCACCTGACGGAGCGCCCTGGTCAGCTCGTCGATGTCCGCGATGTGGTCCTTGAGCAGGTAACCGACTCCGCTCGCACCGCGCCGCAGGAGCTGGTAGGCATACTCGGGCTCGGCGAACTGGGTAAGCAGGATGACCCCGGTGCCTGGGTAATCGGCGCGGATCCGCTGCGCGGCGGTCAGGCCCTCGATGGCATAATCCGGCGGCATCCGGATATCCGTAATCACGACGTCTGGCCGGAACTGGCCAACGGCCGCGAGCAAACTGTCGAGATCGTCAGCGCTCGCCAGCAGCTCTACCTCTGGCACCGCGGTGAGAAGGGCCGCAGTCCCTTCCCTGAGCAGGTAGTTGTCCTCCGCGAGCACGACACGAATCGCCACCTGTCACCTGCTTCCATCGCCGGGACTGATCGCGAATATGTTCCAGATTAAGCTGTCCGGACAAAATGCGACGCCATTCAAACGGCACGGCCGGGCCAGCGGGCCGCCTCCGAACTGGCTGCGACTTCGCGGATGCGACCCTGGCGGCCGGCTTCGGCGGGCACCCTGACCGTCCGCCGTGGGGCGGCAAGAGGTCTCATGGCACCTGTGTCGGCCAAGATGTGCCTGTGCAGGGCCCGCAACTGCGCGCCCGGCTCCAGGCCGAGTTCGCGGGTCATGATCCGGCGCCCCTCACGGTAGAGGTTCAGCGCTTCGGCCCGGCAGCCAAGCCGGTACAGCGCGATCATCAGCAGCCCGCGCAGCCGCTCACGCAGAGGCAGCCGGAAGAGCCACGGCGGCAACTCGGCCGCCACCGCCCCGCAGCGGCCAATGGAGAGGTCCGCTTCCGCCTTGGCCTCGACGGCTAGCACACGGCGTTCCTCAAGCGGCGCTGCCGCGGCTCTAATCGCAGGCGCCGTGACATCGGCGAACGGCGGCCCGCGCCAGAGGGCGAGCGCACTCGCGAACAGGTCTGACCCGACGGCTGGGTGACCGGACTCGTGGATGGATCTGGCCCGTTGCATGGTGGAGTCAAACTCGGCCAGGTCAAGCCCGGCGGCGTCCCCGGACAGCATGTACCCGGCCGCGTACGTCACCAGCGGCCCACGCTCGTCCCGGATGGGCTGCCCCATCGCCTGGCGTAAGGCAGAAACGTGCGCCTGAAGCTTGGTGCGGGCGGTCGCCGGGGGCGCCCCGGTCCACAGAATGTCGATCAGCTGATCTACCGGCACGACCTTGCCGTAATCCAGCGCCAGGGCGGCCAGCAGTGTTCGCTGACGCTCCGCCAGGTGGACCACGTTGCCGTCGCGGGTCACCTCAACTAGTCCCAACACGTTGATGCGCACTAGGTCACTCCCCGCGCGTTGCATGGACGTGCCACCTGAACCAAGGTAACTGCCGTATCACGTCCGCCGGTACTACGGTCCGGGTTTTTCCTTCCCCGGCAGCACCGGTTCGATGCTGATCTTGCTGGTCAGCCGCGACGGCTCGAAGTTCTGGCGAAGCCTTATCAATTGCTTACGTTTTTCATTGGGTAAATGGTTCACGAGTCCTGTTGCCGGACCGGTTGCCCACTCGGCAGGGCCGCACTTTCGCTGCGCTTACGCTCCGCTATCGATCATTTGGCCAAACGATGCGGAAATGGCATCGTGTGCAGCCCAGGCGGGGCATTCCTGCGCAGCAGCCATTGTGTTTCGCAAGGCCGTCGCCCCGGGCAGTTGCCGGTCACCAGGAGACGCCAATCATGAGCAACAGGACAAAGGCCACGGGAGCAGGCAGGCGGCACATCCCGCAGCATCGCAAGGACCCGTCGTGGACGGTAGCTGACCTGGCCGCGGTACCGGGTGGGCTGGGCACGAAAATCGTTGTCGCCGGGATGGCAGGCGCGACGCTGGCCATCCCGGCCACGTCAGTACTGGCCTCGCCCTCGTCGCTCCCCCCGAGGCCCGGCTCAGGCGTGCTCGCCTTCAGCCACCTGACTGGCCAGGGAACTGCGCTTCGCACCCATACCGGCTTCGCGCCGGGGCCGAAGACGCACCCAGATGGCCAGGTCCGACGGCATCACCGGGTGTCGGAGCCGGCCGATTCGGCGTCCCGCGGCCCCGGTCTCTTGCTCGAACCTGGCGGCACCTTCGTGACGCTGGCCCAGTCGAGCAGCAATGTCCACACGGTGCCCGCCGGAAGCCTGATCATCACGTCTGACGGGACCATGATGAGGCCGCTCGCTGGCACCTACTCGACGATCTACGGCCTGGTAACCGTGGCCCAGCCTGCTGGCAGCGGGACGCAACCGGCGGTCGGCGCACCGCCGGCCACCGCCACGCCCAGCCCGACAACACCGGCCACCGCCACCCCCCTGCCCCGGCCGACGGCCGCAGTCGCGGCACCGGTTGCCGCGCCCGCTACCGCCCAGCCCGCGGTGCAGATTGTCAGCGCCATGGGCGGAGTGACCGTTGCTGACAACGGGACCGTGACGCCCACTGGAAACGTGAACCTGGCCTTCCCAGGTTCCGGAATCGGCGGCAGCCTGCCGCTGTCCTTGCCCTCCGCCGCCCCGGCCGAGCCTGCTCAGCCAGCCTTCCCGGCAGCCGATCCGAACGCGGCCCTGGCAGATCCGATATTCCAGGGCCTGGCGCAGAGCCTGGGCCGGCCGGCGCCGGCGAGCCAGCCTGAGCCGATCATGGCTGATGCGGGTCCGCTTCCGGTTCAGCTGGCGCAGACTCAGGCACCAGCGCCGTCGCTCAGTCCTGGCTCCCTCACGGTCATCCTCCCGGACGGCACTCCGCAAAGCTTCCCGCTGGGATCCAGCAGCAGCCCCGTCGCGCCTCCGATGTTCGGTCAGGGCAGCGAGATCCTCGTCCCGCTGGGCACGCAGGTCCCGCTCCCCGGGGGCGGATCGACCACTATGGACAGCCCGACCACGCTCACCTTGCCCGATCGCTCCCTGCCAGCAATCCACGCGGTTCCCGCCATGCCGACCTCGGACAATTCCCCCGCTAACAGCACTGCCGTGGCCATGAACACCGTCGACGCGCCGACGGGTGCCCCGGTCGCTGGCGACGCAGGGGGCAGCATTGCGGGCAGCGGCGTGAGCACGGCCCAGCCACCCGCCGACGTGGCCCAGCCACCCGCCGACCCAGCCCAGCCACCCGCCGACGTGGCGCCGCCACCCGCCGACCCCGCCCAGCCGCCGGCTCCCGCTACCACGGTCAGTTCCGGCGGTTTCACCAGCAGCGACCCGACCACGGCCAGCGACCCAATGGTGGTGGCCAGCTTCGGCGGCAGCGACTTCGGCAGCAGCTTCGGCTGAGGCCGATGCCGAGGTGCCGCCCAGGGGCCGCCGCGCACCTCCCGCCGGTGTCCCGGGGACGGCCAGTTCAGGTCTCATCAAAGCTCAGGTAACGGCGGTAGCCGGACCAGAAAGGCGGCCAGTCATGCAGGAGCCCGCGCCACGTTCGACTGACGTGACACATGCCCTGACGAGCGGGCTCACCGACCCGGCGGCCACGGCGTCCCTGTCCACGCTGGCCGGGGCTCAGCTGGACGGGTTGATGAACGGGGCTTCCCAGGGGGGCGGGACCGGCAACGATCCGGTGTTCGTGCTGTGCTGCGGCCGGTCCGGTTCCACGCTGCTGCGGTTCCTGCTTGATGCCCACCCAGATCTCGCCTGCCCACCAGAGACCAACCTGTCGGCGCTGTGCGCGCACCTGGCGGGCGTGTGGTCGCTGCTGGCGGGTGCACCGGTTCCGGCCGAGCCGCACGACCAACCGCCCCTGATCCCGGAGCCGGCCATCGCCGGGATCCGGCGCAGCCTGGACATGATGGTCGGGCCGTACCTGGCGCGGCGCGGAAAGAGGCGGTACTGCGACAAGAGCCTGGGCGCGGCCGAGCACGCAGACCTGCTGACGCGGCTGTTCCCGGGGGCGACGTTCATCTGCCTGTACCGGCATCCGATGGACGTGATCGCCTCCGGGATCGAGGCGTGCCCGTGGGGACTGAAGGGCTTCGGGTTCGACCGTTACGCGGCGGAGTCCCCGGGCAACGCGGTGCTGGCCCTGGCCCGGTTCTGGGCCGACCACACCGCCGCGATCCACGCTGTGGAGGAACGGTACCCGGGCCGCTGCCACCGGGTGCGCTACGAGGATCTGGTCGCCGATCCTGAGGCAGTCGCAGCCGGGATATTCGGGTTCCTCGGCGTGCCCGCCCAGCCCGGGATCTCGGGCCGGTGCTTCACGCCCGAGCGTGAGCGGGCCGGCCGCGCCGACTACAAGATCTGGCACACCTCGCGGGTCACCGCCGGCTCGGTGGGCCGGGGGTGGTCCATCCCGGCGAGCCCGATCGAGCCTGCGGTGACCGGCCGGCTGAACGAACTCGCGGACACCCTCGGCTACATCCGGGTCGATGAGAAGTGGGGCGTCGCGGATATGCCCCCGGACTTCCGGGTGCCCGCGCACGGTGCACCGGCCCCCGGCGCCCCGGCCCGCAATGGTGCCACTCAGGAGATGCCGCGCGCGTACCTGCTGATCGGTGATCTTCTCCAGGCCGGGCTGTTCCGGATCAGTGATCGCTTCATCCGCGAGTGGGGCTCATGCGCGCAAGAGTCCTTCCTGCTCATCGCCACCTCGTCCGATGCCGGCAGCTCGGCACGCTGGCGGGTTGACCTCGCCGCCCGGACCGTGGCCCTGGCCAGCGGCAGCCAGCCCGCCGACGGCCCGGGGAACGGCGCCGCCTGGCAGATCGTCGGCAACGCCGGCGCCTGGGAACGGGTGCTCCGGGGCAAAGCCAACCTCAACGTCGCGCTGCGCCGCCGCGACCTGCGTTACTGCTGCACCGGTGCGGCCGCGGCGGCTGGCGCCACGAGGACGAGCATGCTCGCCGACCTGCTCGGCCTCACCTCGTGGCGAACCACAGAGCCAGCACGGCAACCGCAGGCATCATCGGCCCGGTAAAGACGGGGGTGTTCGCAGTGCTGATGCTCAGACCGCTCCGGCAGGCTGGTCCCGCCCCGGTCAGCTTTCGACGGCCCGGGCCAGCCGGTCGAGGGTCTCGCGCATGCCTTCTCTCGTCTGGCTGGGCAGCGAGCTGCCCAGGAGGAAGAACCTCTGCTTGTCCTTCGACACGTCCCAGGTCTCGCGGACCAGCGTGCCCGCGCCGGAGGGGATGAGCTCGTATCGCCAGATGCGTCCGCCGATGATGCCCATCTGCGCGGTCGTCTGCCAGGCGATCAGCCGGTCTTGCTCGAACTCGACGATCTCATTGGTCGTCCGGTACGGAACGAACAGCGACGCGGCCCGGGCTTTCATTGACATGCCGAACTTCGTGCCCAGGCAGAGCGGCTGGTTCTCTCCGTGGATGCCGCGCACCGTGTCGGACCCGTCGAAACTCGAATGCCGCCCAGCGTCGGCGAGAAGCGCGAAGATGCGGCTGGCCGGGGCGTTGATGATGCGCTCGACGCTGATGGTGGGCGACGTCATGGCCCAGAACCTATCGTGAGCCCGCGTCCGGACCCCGGCCCGGCCACCGGCCAGGGACCGACGCGGCGGCCGGCGGTCCGCGGACCGCCGGCCTGCCTTCCTACCAGTACTGCGTCGTGGCGCCGGAATTCCGGGTTACCGCTCCGACCATCTCAGGACGTTCGAACACCGACTGGACAGCTACCCGGCCCGGTCCCTGCAGGGTCAGCCAGATCGACTTGGCCTGCCAGCGCGCCGAACTGAACCAGTAAGCACCCCGGGGGTACTCAAAGTGCAGGAACATCGCGACCGACTGGTCCTTCCAGATCAAGCCGCCCGGTTGCACCAGGATCCGCTGGCCCGGTGCCAGGTCGCGGATGAAGGTGTTGCCGGGGGCATGCAGCAGGAGGAGGCCGTTGCTTCCTACGGCCGTGAAGGTGTCTATGGTCTGGCCCACCGGGTAGTGCGTCTCCGTGTCGTCGCCACTCCCCGTGGTGAACCATACATTGGGGTTTTTCCAGTCATAGCCCACGTTCCCGGTCGCGACCAGGAAGCGATGCTCAGCCACATCAATGGCCTGGCCGGGGCGGAGCGGCACGGCGATGGTCTCGCCGGGCGCGTCGGCGCTGAAGGCGATGTGCCCCGGGCCCTGCGCCCGCATCATGATCAGCGGCAGGCCGGCCCGCATCCGCTTCCAGCCGCCCCGCATGGGGAGGTTGCCGAGGCGGACATTGGCATCGGTGTGCAGCAGCGAGTGGTGGGAGAAGTAGACCCAGTCGTCATCATGCAGCCCCATGTCCGCCACGGGCACGTACATGCCGCTGATCTGGCAGGTGGAGCGGCTGAAGCGGATCCGGGCCATGTCCCGGATCGGCGGCTGCTCGATCCATCCGGAATCCGAGACGCGCAGCCGGACGTCGACCGGCGCACCGCAATGCGGGCAGGTCCCGCTCTCCCCCTGGCCCGGCATCCGGCAGTACGGGCAGGTGTAGGCGCCTTCGGCAGGCGGCATCGACATAACAGTCCCCTACTCAGAGCCGTGGTGAACGTACATGGACTGGATGCCGACCCGGCCGGGACCGGTCATCTCGGCCAGGTACATGCCGTGCCGCATCAGCCCGGTCTTGACGTTCTGCTGCACCGCGTTCATGGCCACCGTGGAGTCCTTGTACAGAAAACCACCCGGCTCCACCATGATCTTCTCGCCCGGCTGCAGCGTCTTCTGGAAGACGTTGCCATTTCCGTGCAGGAGCAGCAGTCCGGGCTCACGCTGCGTGACGAAGCGGTCCATGTACATGCCCCCGCCGCCGTGCAGCACGTTGGCCAGGCCCTTGATCCGCACGAACGAGTAGGTCAGCGAATGGGTCCCGGCCAGGAAGGCATGCTCACGCACGTCGAGTTCCATCGACGGGTGCAGCGGCAGCACAACGACCTCACCCGCGGCGTCCCGGGAGAATGCGATGCGGCCTGGCCCGTGGGCGATGCTCAGGATGTGCGGCATGCCGCCGAGCATCCGCTTCATCCCGCCGCCGGTGTTGAGCGCCGACATCGGCACACCGGGCTCCTTCCAGAGCATCACATGGTGCTCGAAGAACACCGAGTCTCCATGCGCCAGGGCTAGCTCGGCCACCGGGACGATCTCGCCCTCGATCTGGCAGGTTGAGTTGGAGAAACGGAACTCCGTCATGTCCCGCAGGCGAGGCGCCTCGCTCCAGCCGGAGTCGGTGACGAGATCCTTCTTGTCAAGCGGCGCCCCGCAGGTCGTACAGTTCGTACGGCCCGATTCGTTCTGGGCTTTGCACCACTGGCATTCGATCCGGTCCATTCGTACAACCTTTCGTTTTGCACCCCGTATGCCGCCACGACGGCGACTGAGTGAATGTGATGGCAGGCCGGGACCGGGCCGACCGCCCCCGGAGGAGGGCGGTGCGAAGACAGGGGCCGGCCGGCCGCGCCCGCTACGCGGACGGCGGGTTGGCCGGCGTGCCGCACTCCGCGCAGAACTTCGCGGTGGCGGCCAGATCGGCATTGCAGTTGCTGCAGTGCTTCTGCATGGGCGTGCCGCACGAGTCACAGAACTTCGCCCCGGCACGGACCTGGCTGTGGCAGTTGCCGCATTCCGCTGTCGCGGCGGGCGCGGGCGCGTCCTGCGGCGCCGCAGCCGGGGCCGGCGCCGGGGGCGGCGGGGCCGTGAAGCCCTGACCGCCGCCGGCGAAGCCCGGGCCCGGCGGCGGCGGGGGTGCGCCCTGGGGCGGCGGCTGCATCATCTGGTTCGCCATGCCAAAGCCGGCGCCCAGGAACATCGGGGTGGCCGCGGCGCCCCCCTGGGCCATTCCCTCGCCCGCCCCCTGCAGCGCTTCGGCCTGGGCCGCCTGCAGGAAACCGCCCGCCAGGCGGCTGTATGCGGTGTCGCCGGCCAGTTTCTTCAGCCGGGCATTGTCGTCGTCGTCGAGGTTGACGTCGAGGTTGCCGAAGCGGGCAATGGCCAGCCCGTAATCCGCCAGCTGCTGGTTGGTGGCCGGCATGGTGGCCGCCTCGATGTCGGGACTGTGCATGGACAGGCCGAGAATCGGCCAGGCGCCCGACATGAGCTGCGTGGTGATCGTGGTGCGGGTGACTTTCAGCAGTTGCTGCGCGACCCAGCCCGTGATGGCCTCGTTGTTCGTCACGTCCACGGTCCCGACCAGGTTAAAGATCAGCTTGGTGGGATCGATCACGCGCAGGGCGTACTCGCCGAAGGCCCGGAGGGTGACGATCAGGCCAGTCTGCGGGTCCTGCACCTCATCCAGCCGGCCGCCGAAGCGGCAGTTGGGGAACTCCCGGGCGCCGACGAAGTAGATCTCAGCCTTGAAGGCGTTGCTGTTGCTGCCCCAGTCCACCAGCATCCCGAGGAACGGGAGCTCTGTGGCATCGAGGGTGTGCTGGCCCGGCGGAAGTACCCCCACCACCTGGCCCTGGTTCGTGAAGACGGCGGCGGCGTCGGGTTCCACGATGGCCCGGGAGAACTTGCGGATGTTGTGATCGGGCCACTTGTATACAATCTGGCCCTTCGAGCTGTCGGGCGCAGCGATGAACTCGCGGCGGGCCTCGTTTAGAATCCCCATAGGATCGCTCCTTCGTCCCCGTGTGCGACCCTCGCTCAGGCTCGGCCGCGTTCCACCCGGATCATACTTCGGCGGGACGTTTCGCACGCTCCCCAATTGAGTCTTGTTTTGACGACTTTGCCGGGACCCCCTTGACCTGGCTCCCACCTGGGCAGACGGCCACCCGGAGCGGCCGGCTCGCACTGCCAGCCAGGTGCTCCCGGGTGCGGCCACCAGGTCACCCCCGGGTGATCTGGTTTTTCGCGGGCAGGCCTTCGATGAGCACCCGGCGGACATTGGCCCAGGCCTCGGTATAGAGGCGGCGCGCCGCCTCGTAAGCGACGCCGGCGATGTGGGGTGTGTACAGGACGCGGGCTGCGGCCTCCGCTGGGAGTGAGCACAGCGGGGAATCCTGGCCTGGTGGTTCTTCCGCATAAACATCGAGCACCGCCCCGCCCAGGTGGCCGTCAGCCAGGGCACGAGCCAGGGCCGCTTCGTCCACCACGCCGCCGCGCGAGGCGTTGACCAGCAGTGCGCCGGGGCGCATCCGGCGCAGCCCGGCTTCACTGATCAGCCCGCGGGTCGCGGGCAGGAGCGGCACGTGCAGCGTAACCACGTCGCAACTGGACAGCAGGCTGTTCAGGGCCAGGCGCCGCAGGCCGAGGCGGTCGGCCGCGGCCGGGTCGGGCGGCGACGGATCGGAGTAGACCACGTCGGCGCCGACCGCGCGGAACAGGCGCGCGACGGCCAGGCCGATCTGGCCGAGCCCGACCACGCCCACGGTTCGGGAGTGCAGGCTGCGCACCGCGGGCGGCGACAGCCGCCGGCGCACCTCGGCGTACCGCCCGGCCCGGATCTCCCGGTCGGCGAGCGCCACGCCGCGCAGCAGGGCCCCGGTGGACACGAGCACGTACTCGGCCACTTCCCGGGCGTTCGCGGCCGGCACGTTGGCCACCACGACATCCGGCCGGCCGGCGAACGCGTCACCGGCCCGGTCGACCCCGGCGCCGGTGAACTGGACAAGTTCGAGCTGGTGGGCGCGGCCTGCCCAGGCGAGATCCAGGCGGGGACCGACCGATGCGAGGACCACGGCCCGGGCGGCGGACAGGTCAGCGTCCGGGACCGCCGCCGGGTCGCCGAACCAGACCAGGAGGTCACCGGGCGGGTCGACGCCGACTTCCCGGAAATCCGCCTCAGGGCGCAGGCAGACGACGTCCGTGCTCACTGCGCCGCCAGGCCGATCTCGGTGGTTACCGCCGCGAG
>Ga0265338_10002246_pt1 | contig 29390 bp, 29 predicted proteins | sample 42126metaG_FD_193579 | JGI IMG/M metagenome (GOLD analysis project Ga0265338, IMG submission 193579) | Rhizosphere microbial communities from Carex aquatilis grown in University of Washington, Seatle, WA, United States - 4-21-26 metaG | ecosystem: Host-associated > Plants > Roots > Rhizosphere...
GCTATTTTGCCGAGAGTGTGGGCCGCAATACCGAGCAGGCGATTAAACGGTATATCGAAAACCAATGGAAAGCTAAACCTAGCATGCCGCCCCAAGGAAGCCTCGGACTTTAGTCCGAGGTGATTCAATATCCGAGTTAGCATCCAAGTCTGCTAGAACGTTGCTAACTCGAGTCCGGTAATTGCCATGAAATCCATATCGGCGGTTGCTAGGGTGTAGCCGTGTTGCTTGCATATAGCCGCAATCCATACGTCGTTTTGCTGGATTGAATGACCAGACTGACGCAACAAGGTAGCGATTTCTCCAAAGGTTTTTGCAGTTATTTCGTCAATATAGAGAACCTCTACCCGGGGGGTGCTGAGAAATCGATTGAGGTTTTGTGTGTTTTGGTCGCGTTTTGAACCGAGATAAATGCCGTAATACAGTTCGCCTAACACCGTGATTGGTAGGCCAATTTGGGCGCTTGTTTTTATCTGGCTGGTGAGTTTTGCATTGCCGTCATCAAGGGCTCGATAGGCGTTGGTGTCTAATGCGAGCTTCTGGATCATTTCATTTCCCGTGGCAGTCGGTTGAGCCAGTCTATGTCATCTTCAAAATTATTGTCTAACGATTTACTGCCGATAAACCAATCAAGATCGTTAAACGTGGCTCCGGCAATAACGCCCGCGCCTTTTGCTAAGGCCTCCAGTGCGACTTCATTCAGGCTTTTACCGCTTTTTTGAGCGCGTTGGCGCAAAGCTGTGTCAACGTGAGAAGGAATTGATCTAATGGTATATTGCATGCTTTTCATGCCTACATAGTAGGCTAATATGCAGGCATAGTCAATCTGTGTGTAGTGTATTGGGTTTGGTTTTGGTCAGGGGCTGCTGGGGTGTTTAGCGCAGGAAAGCCCGCGCTACCAGAGCGATCCGGCGGCGCGGGCCTTTGGCCTAGGTTTGCGGCATTTAAGGCAGTGGGTGTCAGGTGAGCGGTCTGCCGGTGCGAACCAGCCACTGGCTGCCGCTTGGGACGATGTGGATCGGCCCGGCGACGACCGAGGTGGCGGTGTAGCCGTTCGGGGAGCGTTGGAGCTCATCGTAGGTGAGCTCGATCTGAGCGCCGCCGTTGGACACGTACAGGATCCCGTTGGGGTTGGCTATGAGGTAGGCGGTTGTTTCAAGGCCATTGCCAGTATCCGTAATCGCGTATTCATGCATCGCAACTCCTCTGTAGTGCACGCAAACGATGTGGGACTGTGAAGTTATACTATATTTTTGACTTTATTTCAATTGAGTACAATAGGGGTAATTATGGCGATGCGACCGGCTACACAAGAGGAAGTTCAGCGCTGGGATGAGCTGGTGGCGGCCAATCCGGACGGCGGCATGGCGCTGCAGACGCGCGCCTGGGGTGATTTTAAGGGTCGCTGGGGCTGGGCACCGCGCCGGTACGTGTATGAGACCACTGGTGGCTTGGTGGCCGCTCAGTGGCTCGTACGCAAGGCACAGGGGTTGGGGGAGCTGTGGTACTGCCCCAAGGGACCGGGCGTGACGGAAGCGGGGTTGTTCGCGGAGATTGTGCGGCAGACGCACGAGGCGGGCATGCACAGCGTGTGGGCGCGGTTTGAGAGCGAGGTGGAGGCGGATGATATGCCGGCGGCACGTTTGCGGGAGTTGGGGCTGGTGCGGGCCAATCGTGATCCGGGATCGAAGTCGACGGTGTTTGTGGATTTGAACGGTGGCGAAGAGGCAGTGCTGGCGAGTTTTAATCAGTCGGCGCGGCGCAATATTCGTCGGGCGGTGGCGGAAGGGGTGACGGCTGAACCCGTGGAGCCAACCGAATTGAACCTGCGCACGATGTTTGAGCTGATGAAGGCGACGGAGGCGCGGGCGAAGTATGGGCTGCGGCCGGAGAAGTACTTTGCGGATTATTGGCGGGCGCAGATTGCGGCGGGACAGGCGCAGTTGTTTTTTGCGCGGCACAGTGGTGACGTGCTGGCAGGGGTGTTTGCGACGTTTGTGGGTCAGCGGGCGTGGTACAAGGACGGCGGGTCATTTGAGCACAAACGGGAGTTGCAGCCGTCGTATCTGTTGCAGTGGGAGGTGATGCGGTGGCTGATGGCACAAGGTGTGACGAATTACGACTTGGTGGGGTCGCCAAACCGCGATCAGGTGGGGACGGGCGATGCGCGGGACGGGTTGTACGAGTTTAAGCGCAAGTTTAACCCCGAGATTACGGAATTTATTGGGTGCTGGGATTTGCCGCTTGGGGGTACAGCGAAGTACCGACTGTGGCGGCAGGTGGGCGAACGAGTGGCAGCGCGGTTGGCGAGTCGGCGGCCGGAGCGGTTTTTGTACTAGAAAGAGAGACGGCCCGAGAGCGATTAATTACAATCGCTCTCGGGCCGTGGTGGGGTGCCTGTCTGATTGGCGCTAGTCGGATGGTTCGGCCGGTTTGGGCAGGCCCAGGATTCGGTGGGTAGTGCTTTGACTCAGCGCGTCCCGGCCGGCGTCGGTGAGCGTGTACTGCAATTCGGTGAATGGGATGACTTTGGGCTCTGTATCGTGTAGTGGGGGACCGATTGCGGCATGGGTTGCGGCCGTGGACAACCAGTCGGGCACCATGCCGGCGAGGAGGTTTCCCAGCTGGCGCTGGCGGATACCGGGCATCAGGGCGGCCAACTGCTCGCCGGTGAGCCCATCGTCTGTCTTGCTCAGGTGGTATATGACCAGTCGCCGCCAGTGCTGGCGTTGTTTGTAGGTGGGCTCCATCATGGACTTGACGGAGCGAATGACCACAAAGATGACAAATAGTGGGGACATGATCCCCACGAAGATGCACCAAAGGACGAGATCTTGGATCGTGGTGTAGCCTTGCGCCATAAGGACTCCTTGATAGTCCGAGGTTTGGCAGATGGCCATCATTTTGTAGTATTTTTTACGATGTTTGTCAAAATAATAGTCAAATGTGTTTGACAATATTGACTAAATTTTGGAGCGGCGGAATAATTTTATGTGTCCAAGAAAGCAGCAGTAATCTACGCAGGGAGGCGTAGTGCTAGCCGCAACGATCGAGGAAGCACCAACAAGTACAGCCGGATTCATCAACACAGAACTGGAGGTATTGCCGCCGATTACGGGCGCAGTATGCCCTAACCCTCCATGCGACGGTCAGGGATCGGTTCCGTGCCCCCACTGCCCGGGCCAGGGATGCCGAAGGTGCCATAATGGCCGCGTGACATGCACGACGTGCGGGGGTAGCGGGCACGTTGATGATCCGCCACCTCCGCCACCGGGATCTATGTTCCGGGTTCGGCTGATGTAGCAACCGGTAGCCTTGGTCCCCACCCGGGGATCAAGGCTACCAACTATTTAGAGGATGGCGTGGCGTTTCGGGCTTGGGCGCGGTAGGATGAGCTAGGTATGTTTCGCAAGCTAGTAAAAGCAATTATTCCAAAAGATATGTTCCGCACGATTGAGCCGACCGGGCATTTGCTGGAGGCGATGATGTGGCAGGTGTTGTATGGGTGGCCGGCACGGGGGCTGAACGTAATCGGTGTGACGGGTACGAACGGCAAAACCACGACCTGTTTTATGGTGCACGAGATGCTGAACAAGGCTGGGTACAAGGTGGGGCTGATGAGCACGGTGGGGTACGGCGTGGGCGACAATATTCGTCCGCAGATGACGCACATGACGACCTCCGGTACACGGGTGACATTGCAGCGGATTAGGGCATTGCGCCGTCAGGGTATGAAGTGGCTGGTGTTGGAAACGACGAGCCACGCGCTGGCACAGAACCGGGTGTGGGGGATTCCGTATACGGTGGCAGCGATGACGAATCTGACGCACGAGCATCTGGCCTACCACGGGACGTTTGAGCGGTACCGGGATGCCAAGGTGAAGCTATTTCGATTAGTGGCGGCCAATCGCGATGGGTTGCGGACGGGTGTGGTGAACGCCGACGACCCGAGTGCGCCGTATTTCGCGGCGGCGGTGCCGAAGGTTTTGACGTATTCGACTAAGGCGGGGCGGGCCGATCTGGTGGCGAAGAATGTGCGGAGTACGGCGGCGGGGAGCCGCTACGAACTGCGGCATGCGGGCCGGACGATCGAGATGACGGTGAATCTGCCGGGTGGGTTTAATGTGGAGAATAGTTTGGCGGCGGCGGGCGTGGGGTTGGCGATTGGGTTAACCGATGAGCAAATCGCGCAGGGGGTGGCGGCGGTGACGACGGTGGAAGGTCGGATGACGCGGATTGACATGGGGCAGGATTTCAGCGCGATTGTGGATTACGCACACTCGCCGGACAGCTTCGAGAAGTTGTTTGCGGACTTGAAGCCGAAGGTGGCGGGGCGGCTGATTGTGGTGTTTGGTTCGCAGGGCGTGACGGGTGATAAGGGCAAGCGGGCGATCCAGGGGCGGCTGGCGGGTGAGCAGGCTGATCTGGTGGTGGTGACGGAGGAGGACGACCGGGGTGAGGACGGCGAGGCGATTATGCGCGAGATTGCCGGTGGTGCGGAGAAGGCCGGCAAGGTGATTGGTAAGGATTTGTGGTTGGTGCACGACCGGCCGGAGGCGATGCGCTTTGCGGTGGGGTTGGCGAAAAAGGGCGATGCGGTGCTGTTTTTGGGCAAAGGGCACGAGAAGACGATTGAACGAGCAGCTGGCAGTGAGGAGCCATGGGACGAGGCCGGTGAGGTGCGTAAGGCGCTGCGGGCGCGGGTGGGCAAGGGCAAGTGAGTGTGCGTCTGGTGGCTTTTGTGCTAAAGCCGGGTGATGACTTGCGCACAGCGATTGAAGCGGAGGTAGCCCGACGGAAGATTAGTGCGGGTACAGTGATTAGTGGGGTTGGGGCGCTGACTGAGGTACATTTGCGGATGGCAGGAACCGGACATGTGAACCAGTCGGTGCGGACTTTTAAGGGTGATTTTGAGATTGTGTCACTGATTGGAAATGTTGGGCCTGGACGGACGCATTTGCACATGGCGGTGGCGGATCCGGAAGGAAAAGTGACGGGTGGGCACGTGAAGTCCGGGGATCACTGCGTTGTAGGCGTAACGGTTGAGATTGTGCTGGCGGTGGATGACCGGCTGCGGTTTACGGAAAAGTATGACGCGGAGACCGGCTGGGATAATTTGGTGGTTAGCGAACTGGATTGACAGCCGCCCAGGAGCCGGACGATCTCACTGGTTCATGCAATTATTGTTATTTCATGTGAGGGTGGTGCAGTGGAGGCTAAAGCAGCTTTGCTGGCCATGCCGTCGGCGTTAAGAACTAAGCAGCTTGAATGTAGTTACGGTTAGGTTTTGTATCCGATTGCCAGGCATAAAACACCTTTTTCGTGGTGCTCACTCCGACCCTCCCAAGAGCTCCAGTAATCGCTGAATCTGCTGAAACGCTTGCTGTATACGCTGCTCGCGTTGTTCTCCGGCATCACCAAAGAAGTCGGCAACTGAGGTGGGACCTACCGCATTTTCTGAGGCGAAATCCTCTCGCATATTACCTAGGCTTTCTTGTACTAGGGAGTGATCGAGATACTGTTTGACCTCGGCAGCAACCGAAGCGACGCCTTCCTTGTAGTGCAAAGCCAGTGCGTAGATATCGTAAGCGTCTTTGGCCTTGTATACGTATCTGGCATGGAGCACATACCCTTTCATGGCGAGCATGGCTGCGATATCGGCAACGTTGAATGTCACTGTGGTGGCGGTGCCATCAGGTTGCTGTCCGTTCAACATGAACTCAAAATGGTGCGTAAGGGCGAGCTCAGCACCGTGAGCCTTACGTGCCATAAAATCGTCTTGTACTCGTCGGTGGCGGTGCTGATTGTCCGGCTCATCGTAAGGGGCGAGGAAATCAACGATGATCGCTTGAGCACCGCCGCTTGTTTCGACGGTTTTGCTATGAGACCCTGGCCGTCCTTCCATTCGAGTGTATCCGAGGTCTCGAAGTAGCTCCTCCAGGCGCGGAATCTCGTCGATGGCTTCAGGGTTCACGGCAATATCAATATCGATCGACCCGGTGTGCACAAAATCGGTTCCGGCTCGCTGGTATTTCTTCAGTAGGAAGTAGGGAGCCTAGCCACCCACTACGACGAGATTATCCTTGTGCGGCTCGAGTGCTTTCATCAGTTCTATCAGGTGAGACAGAGTGACTTCGTGCGTATCGCCGTCGAAGGATAATTGAGTTCGGGCGTTTTGTTCTATTGCCATGGGTTTAGTAGGTTAGCTTTTGCTCTCGTAAGTGGGTTGCGGCTTCTTCGCCTCGAGCCGGGTTGTTTATTAAGTCCATATACAGCTGCACATTGCTCACAACCGGAGCCAATCCAGATCGGGTCGGTAGTTGCTGGATTTTGTGCATTACGCCCTTGTCGTAGGGGATGTACAGTTCAACATTGCCGCCACTCTGGACTTCTCTCAGGTTGAGCTCACGCTCCCAATTTTTAAGCGCATTGGCTGAGGTGTACAGTTGCACTTTACTCAGCCCCCGTATAAATGGCGCCACGAGATCCGCACCGCTAAAAAACCCAAGGGCATACGGAAGATTGCTGCGTGTGCCAGCCTTCACTACGGTGTCGAGAATGCCTTGGTAATCTGGTTCGTAGCTAAAGAACGTGTATCTGTGTACAGGGTAGGTGGGGTACACCTTCCTCCATGCCTCGAGCAAGGCGGTTGGGTTGGGGAGCGTCCATTTGCCTTGTGTATCCTTTTTCACTAACTCCTGTTCGGCCATAGCCTCGAAGACGTTAAAGGTTTGACCTAAGCTGACCCCCGCCTCTTTGGATAGGTCACGGAGGGTCCAGGTGCGATCTCGTTCAGTGAGAATAGTCCGGGTAATCCGACTCGATACTGGTGCAAACAGGTTCTTCAGTGGTGGCGTATTGGTGAATGGGTTCCTGTCCACCACTTTCTCGGCATAGAAGTTAGGCTGACTCAGGTAGAAGTTGCCAGCTAGGTCAACGTAACCCACGCCCTCTTCCTTGAGAGCTTCCCGTGTACGCTCACCCAGAAACATACCGGCAACCATGGGGAGGGAGGCGGTTGTCATGTCGGCGTATCGCTTGGCTTGACGTGCCGCATCCCGCATTGAGGCAATGCGGTCGGCGTTTTTTACCTCGATCACTAGTTGAAATGTCTGAGTAGGGGTCTTCATAGTGGCACGCAGGTCTGGCCCGCCGTCGTTCATCTCAGGCTCTTGTTGTAGTTCGTTTATGGCAAAGCCTGCTGGTACGAGGGTCGGCAACTGCTCTTTAACCAGGGTGGTAAGATTATCGTTCATTCTTTAACATTGTTTCATCGTACGCTGAAAGTATACACTATAGTGAAAGATAGTGCAAGAAGCGTAACAAAAAACCACCATACCTTTCGGCAGAGGGTGGAAGTACCTAGATCTTGCGATCAGCCGCCCAATAGGGGTAGTCTTCGGCACTGATTTGTATCTAAAATAGACGCTACCTCAATGGGAAGTCAACTCAGTTGAGCCGATTATGCCTCGTATGTACCCATTAGATTAGAGCGGGAAAATGCGGGTATGTTTGACGGTGTACCGGTTAACCCCGTTGGCTAAATCGGACGCCCCCAATCGCCTCTCGTTGCTCCAGAACAGTTCGTAAGGCGTGCTAGCCGGGGTTTTATGCCTCTTCCCATATTTTGCCAGTAACTCCGTGAACCTTGATCTGGTTGGCAACAGCAAAGCGTATATGAATCTCACCCTCTGACATAATGTCCTCTAGCAGCTTTCTGGTCCGACGTTTGACGTAAATCATATCGGCCTTGGTGGGGCAGATAAACAAGGCAATAGGGGATGGGCCGTCTATTTCGTCCGTCCATTCACCTGAATCCAAGAACTCCACGTAGTTTTTGAGTAGCTTTCGTACCCGGTAGCGGGGGAGTGTCGAGTCAATGACGCTGAGCAGATATGGCTGGGTGGAATTGTCTTTCGTTTTGGTGAATACCAAGTGAGGTCCAAGCTTGGCCAGGAAATGATACTTAGACTCTGGGTCTCGGTAATCGGCCTCGACGTGGGTGGAGTACGTGGTGTCGAAGACAGATTGCATCATGAGATCAGCGCAGCAATCTGCAATCAGCAGACATCTCGCAACAAATGAATCTGACCGCGCTTTGTCGCGATACCGCGTGCGCAATTGTCCAGGCGGCATATTCCCAACTGTGCGCAAGAACCCAATGCCAGGTGTATCCAGGTAATAGATGGCAGGTTTGGTCTTTTCGGTGAAATGGTCTGAGTATATCCAGCCGATATACTCTTGCTCCCGTAGTTGTTTAAGCCAGAGTCCAATCTGTTTTTTGTCCTTGTGCTCAAATAAGGCTTGTAATTGAGGTCTGGTTATAAACCTATAGCGGTAGATAAGGTGTAGTATCTGTTGCTGTCTGGGAGTGAGTTTAGGTTTGGAGGTAGTGGTCTTGGTAGTTGGCATGGGTTGATTCGGTTTATAGCGAGAAGTAGTTCAGGTCAGCAGGTTAATGTATTTTGCCATGCCCTCACTACTCCCTTTCTTTTAAGGGTAGGAGACATGATTTTTGTAAAAATAGCCTCAAAATACTGCATAAATGCCCCCCGTCCATGGGGGGCACCAGTGATACGACAGATAGACCTGAATCACTACAGCCCCATTGCCTGACTGGTCTTTTTTGGCTGTTTTAGCGGTATTCTATGATTGAACAAGGCTTCCAGCTGCCGCTCAACTTCTTCCCTCGGGGCCCCATATTGCTCTCGGCTGCTTGATAAAACTGCATCTCGGGTGGTAGCTGAGCCCTTGGCCTCAAGTGGCGCCGTTTGCCCCGAGAATGCATCCTCACTGGTGTCGGTCGCCACCTTCATGAAGAAGTGGTACGGGGCCAGGTTCACAATGTCGCCTTTCTCCACGACCGGGCGCATAAATGGCAGGATAAAGGCCTCATCATCCGGGTTGGCTTTTAAGCAAATAATGGTTGAAGCATTGCCGGCCACAATTTTGACCAGGTTTTTGTCTTCAATCTGGGCGATATTTTGGTGGGATACGATGAGAGAAATATGGAACTTACGGCCCTCTGAGGTAATCTCAGCAAATCTGGGAGTGGCAAAGTTCTGGAATTCATCTACGTAGACAAAGAAGTCACGGCGTTCACGTTCCGGTATCTTGGTGCGTTGGTAGGCAGCAGCCCAAATCAGGGAGGTGAGAATGGTACCAAAAAAGAAGCTTTGGTCTTCACCAATATCGCCTTTACTTAGGTTAACGAGCAGGATCTTGCCCTCATTCATAATTTCGGAGATGTTTATCGTCGACTTTGCCTGCAGCAGAATCCGCCGGCTCATCTTGGCGGTAATAAAGTGGCCCAAGCGGTGAGTGAGGGGAGCCGTGAAGTCGGCCAGTTGCATGGTCCCGAGCAATGCCAACTCCTTTTGCCAGAACTGTTTAAGCACTGGATCTTTGAGGTTTGCGGCCACTTTCTTCTGGTACGACTTATCGGTGAGCAGTTGCTGGAGGGTATAGAGCGTGGGGTTTGGTAATGACAAGGCGGTAAGGGTGGTATTGCGCAGGACATGCTCCATCCTTGGCCCCCATTGGTTGGGGTCCGCCAGTTTGGCAAATACCGACAAGATTGTGCTCGTGATCCATTCGTGGGCGTTTTCGTCGTTATCAAACTTAATGCCGGGAGCTAGGATATTTAGCCCGATGGGGTAGTCACGGTCGGAGGGATTGAACACTACCACATCCTTTAGTCGATGCTCGGGTACGAGTCCCAGCAGCTCCCGGAACATGTCGCCGTGTGGGTCCAAGACGGCTAGGCCTCGGCCGTTTAGCATGTCCTGGTAGATGGAGCTCAGTAACAGTGTGGTTTTGCCGGTGCCGGTTTTGCCGATGAGATAGGTATGTTTTTGGCGTTGTTCGAGCGTCAGGCCAACTGGCACTCGGCCCCCGCCGTGGGGGTTTATGCCGAGCGTGACATCCAGCTGGGCATCGTTGCGCCTCATTGACAAGGGTGTTGGTAATTCGGGGCTGCGGGACATGACCAGCCCTTCGGTCTTGGTGAGATCGGTATTGGGGAAGTGGTACAGGTCTGATAGTTCTGAGCTGGACACGATTGAGCCGTAGGATAGCCAGTTGGGTGTCAGTTGGCGCTGTCGGTAGCGTCGCAGCAAATGGTGCCATTGCTGGTTTCGCAACAAGGGCATGCGTCGTCTGGCGGTGAACGATTGATAGGGGCTCGAGAACATATGGTAGGCCGAGATGAGTGCACTGGATCGCTTGGCTGCGGTCTTGTCGTCGTCCGCTGCCGCGAACACCCGCAGCGACACCTCAAACAGGTTCTGGTCGAGCTTGGCTTTCACTACCCTTGCTAGCTCTTGTTCGTAGGGGTTGCCAGCGCTGCGCTGGTTCTGGTCGCCAGTGATGCGGTCGTTTAGGCTGTGGGGGTTGATAAAGGCAGATATCATGGCCAAGGCTATTTGTAACAGTCCGACGGCAACCCAGATTGGTAAAGCCAAGCAAACCCAGACACCGCGTGGGATACCAAAGGCAGCATGCCCGAGTTCAGGGCCCAACATCTTGCCGCCGCCTATAACGCTGCGCAGTTTGCGCGCTCGGAGCAGTACTCGCATATGGGTTGACCGCCGGACTGGCGCGACTACCAGCTGCAACGCAATGAGCTCGTTTTTACCGAGCTTGGTCATGTGCCCGGCGAAGTAGGTAAAGGGATCATGCTCCTCGAGGGCTGTATGATCCTTGAGCGGCAAGCCGAACTCGGCTGAGAGCTTCAGATCAGTAATGCTGATCTGGCGAGCACCTAGTGTCGCTAGGTAGTCAGGCACCTCCCGGATTTTCATGCCGGGTAGAAAGGATAGCAGGCTGTGTCGGATAACCTCGACGTCATCGCTGGGCACTACCAGAATGTATCGGATGCCCTCGTCATTGGTGCCGACGAGCTCTAACGAGTATTGCCTCTTACGGCCGGTAAGTGTATCCAGATAGCTGCGATTTCTCACCCCACTCCGTAGTAACACATGCAGTTGTTCAGTGGCGTAGGCGGACTTAGTCATGTCTGCCGGGAAAGCCAGCTCGAGAAAGACTGGGAGAGGCTCTGGCTTATGGGTTAAGCGGCGGCTGGTTCTGGCAATAAGGAGGGGGAGGGTGCGGAGTATGGTTATTCCAAACAGACAGGTAATCAGCCCGGCGACCAGTACGAGGTACAGCCAGCCTAACAGCAACAGGAGGGTCCAGAAGTCACCCAGATGAGCATTATCGACCGGTTGAACGGGGAAGTTCAGGATGTAGTTGATGAAGTGGGTGACCATATGGGGGTGTTTTTCACCCCCCGACATTGCTTAGGCGACTATGATATCACTTTTGCGCTTGGTGACCAGCTGATCGAAGACAAGCTAGTTCAGAGTGAACCCATGCCGTTTAACTTGAAATTAATTTTGGTTGTGTTTTTTTTGGGGGGGCTCCACGAATTCAAAAACCTCCAGTTGAAGTAAAAAGCTCAGTTAGAAGCGTTATACTGGTCATTTTAGCCGTAATTGCCGAATGAAAGCCGAAGGGGGTTTAGGATTCAGGGCATAAGAACTTGATTTTTCGGTAAGATCGTGTATTCTAATTGTATTAAATAACCGAACCTGATTATTATATGGCAACAAAAAACACAGTGTTATCAGGCACAAATCTACGGCTCCTAGAGGACGCTGTGATTGCCTATGGCAAAACAGTATCTGTGGTGGAGTTTAAGCAAGCCTCAAATGGTCGCTATTCAGATCAAAGCTTGCGGAATCGATTGACAGAGCTTAGTAAACAGGGTTGGCTGGTCAGGTTAAAGCGAGGTCAGTACCTCGTAATTACCGACATCAGCTCCCTAGGCTCGAGTGACGCATCGGATTATGTCATTGCACAGACCATACTCAAGGATTCTTATGTCTCGTTTGAGAACGCATTGCAGTATCGTGGCTTTTTTGACCAAAGTCTTACCACTGTAGACAGCGTGACCACTGAGCGCACCCGTAGGCAACAAGTAGAGGGGGATAAGCTCTATCGTTTTTCGCATATTAAAGACGGTCTCTACGCCTTTGGCGTTGAGGATGTACGTATTGGTGGGCGGCTGATACGCATGGCGGAGGTCGAAAAAGCACTACTCGATATGCTGTATTTCCGTTCGAACGGTGCTACTACCAGCCTGGTGCGCGAAAAGCTGCACGAGTATCGTAACCAGATTGATTTTAAAAAGTTGAAGCGATACGCTAAGCGCTACTCGGTATCGATAGTACGCCAAGTTGGGTTTCTGCTGGATGCTATGCAGATAAATACCGATGATCTGCATAAAGCGGCCGGCGTAAAGGCGAACACCTATAGCAAAATGGGGGACGATGCCCATACTTTTAATGCCCGGTGGCGGATCTACTATGACTCCAAACTTAATTAGCAAAGAACAGCTAAGCCTTATCAACCGGCGTCAGCTTAAGTACGGCCTCGCAGAAGCCGAAAAGGACTACTTTCTAGCTGTGGTTTCGAAGCTGATAAACGAATCTGAGCTTGGTGGTAAGCTCGTTTTTAAGGGCGGAACCGCGTTGCATCATTGCTATTTGCCGCAAATGCGGTTCTCTGAGGATCTAGATTTTACCGCGCCCGAGCGGAACGTTACGATCGAGGAAGTGCAAACGGTGCTTGAAAGCCCCGACTACCTAACGGCCAGGGAGAAAGACGTAACTCAAGCTACTATTCGGATACGAAAGCTGCAATACACGGGCGTGCTCGATCAGCCAAACTCGGTGAAGATCGATATAGATATTGTTCAGAACGTCGTATTGCCACCCAGGCAGCTGTCATATAGCAATGTTTGGGGGTTGGACGTGACGGTAAATGCTATGGATATTCGAGAGATTTGTGCCGAGAAAATCCGGGCCATGAGTGACCGGGCTCGATACCGAGATTTCTTTGATTTTTACCTGATAGTAACTGAGCTTGGTGTAAGCTTTGATGAAGCTCTTACTCTGGCACGGCAGAAAGAGGTACGCAGTGTGATTAGCCCTGGAAGCATCCAGGAACATTGGTTACAGGCTCAGACAGAGAGCCGGGTCGAAATAGGCACAGTTTATTATGACCGGACGGTCGTTGACGATGACTCAGTAATTGCTCGCCTAATTGATAGCCTATCGTTTGAATCAATCCCCGTGAATAGTATGCTTTCGGACGGCTAGATCCGGCTGCCGTAGGTCATGATTTGCGCCGATCTGAGGGGGTCTAGAACTAATCCTAGGGGTGAAGACTAGGAATCGGATATCTTAATCGGAAGCTCTAGTCAATAAAACCCACCATACCTTTCGGCAGAGGGTGGAAGTATCTATATCTTGATCTTGCGATTAGCCGCTCAATAGAGATAGTCTTCGGCATCAGTTGTGCTTAAATGTACGCCGCTTTAACCAAAGGGTAGAAGCGTTACGAGATAAGGAATAATAAAATCCTGGGGGGTCTTTAGGCTTGTGGAGGGAAAAACACATCATTGCCGTCGTGGCATGTTCTAAATTCCCTCAGACTGCTAATTTGTGGGTCCGTGTAATTTGACCCTGTAAATCGTTTCTAAATGCGTTACGCGGCTTTGCATTCTTATCCGTGACCAACGGGCGAGCTCGCTGTGTTGTGGTGTCTGGGTCAGAGTAAGGCCCAGATTGGCCTGCAGCTATTGCCCCAGTCCGCCAGCCACACCAATGGCGCATAGGAGATGGCGCCAATTGTGGTGGTGAAGATTTCTGTCAGGCTGGTGCTAAGAACAAGTACGAGTGTTCATACGGCATAGTGGGGTTTAGTAATTGTCTAACGTGAGGGTGGTGCAGCGGATAAAGCCACCGCCTTTGGAAAGTTCGCGGACATCTACTGGGATGACGTTGAGGCCGTGGGCCGTAATGGCGGCGGCCAGCTTCGGGGCCTGGGCGCTCATGATGACGGTGTGGCCGCTGGAGACAAGATTGCAGGCAAACTCTTCGACGGCTTCTTGGCGGGTGACCTCGATTTTTTGGAACGGGGTGGCGCGAATTTTGGCGGCCGATTCTTCGGTCCAGGCGCCGGGGTACCAGGCGATGAGGTTGGGGGTGAGGATGCTGATGGCCAGGTCCAGGTCGTAAAAAAAGCTGTCGGGCCAGCCGGTGAGCTGGTTGATGACAGGCTGGCCGGCAGCGTTACGTTCGGGGACGGCTTCGAGGCTGATGACGTCGTAGCCGAGCTGGTCGGCCAGGAACTGGTGCATGCGGGGGTCGGTGCGATAATGGGAGCCGACAAACAGGGTGTTGCCGATGGGCAGAGCGTCGCCCTGGCCGCTGAAGCGGTACGGGGGTTTGATGATGCGCTTGCCAAGTGAACGCAGGGCGGCTTCGGCGTAGGGTGTTTCGGCTTGGCGCTGAGGCGGGAGCGAACTCAAGACAGCGGTGTCGCCGCGGACCAGCCCCCAATTGGCGGTGAAGATGGCGTCTTGGCAATCTGGTGGAGAGGGGGTTTGGTGGATGGCGACGCCGGCCTGGCGCAGGGCGGTCTGGATGGCGGCGAAGTCGGCCCTGGCCTGGTTGCGATCGATGCGGTCGTGGCCGTGCGAGTAGGAATTGATTTCGACGACATCGAAAAAATCGGCGCCGGACATGAGGACGGTGCGGTTGATGATTGGTTTGGGATTTTCAGGTTGCGACATACGGATTTGATTATACCAACCATCCCGACGAACCGGCGTGATATTATAGCGGCGTCATCCGTACGAGAGTGAGAGAGGTGCAGGATGAAGCGCTTGAGCGACAGGTTGCCTGGGTGGATGTTCAATGAGTACTTCTTCCTCATTGGGCCCGTCATCGAATGCTCCGCCGTGAGCTTCTTCTTTGGCTGGGTGGTGGTGAGGCGTTTCGTAGCCGATGCCTGGCTGTGGGCCTATCTGCCGACAGCTGTGGGAGGAGTCGGTATTTTGCTGTATGTGGTCATCAAGTTTCAGTGGGAGCAATGGCGGGATCACAGTGAGCGCACGGAGCTACAGCGCCAGGTGTACCGGCTGGCAGAGCGAATTCGTCGTGAGTGCGGAGAAGACATCCGGGGTGTCGGTGGCGGCGTGGTAATTTCCGTTCATCAAAAAGGGAGGAGCAGCCTGCTCGTTCGGAGAGCACCTTCCAGCGCTTTGGAGCGAACTGATGGGCAAACCTCACTTCTTGGTAGTACCGCATACTTGAGGTGGGACTGGTTTGGTTTGACCACCGTGTCATTGCCAACTCACTACACGGCTGGCGTTCCCGGTAGTACGTCTGAAGTGACGCTCATAAGCGCCGAAACTCCAGCGCTGTCCGCGGGCGTGAGCTTTCGGCAGATGCGGAATTTCAGCTCTGCAACCAAGATGGATGAGGAGGGCCTTCGATTGCTAGTACAGCAGTTGGAGACATTTCTGCGGTATGGCTGACGAGGCCCCGGGCAGATGCCCGGGGCCTTACTCGTTTACGAGTGCTGGGAAATGACCATAAAATCGGTGTAATTGTTGTGGTCGGTTTGGATGCCAGCGGCTAGAATTTCTAAATGGTAGAGTTCGGCGGCGGCGCTGGAAGCAATGACAGCAGCGGTGGCGGGTAGCCGTCCGGCGGCCAGGTCTTTGGCGGCTAGGGCAGTGTCGGCGTATTCGCGTTGGGGGGCGTGAGACCAATGGTGTTTGAGGTAGGCGCTGCATTGGGTGAGGGCAGGGAGTTGGGACACGATTTCGGTGACTGATGCGGGCTTGGTATCAGGAAGGATGAGGAGGTTTTGGTGAATTGGGATGCTGAAGACCTGAACTATACGGTAGAGAAAATCGGCGGCGGCTTGCATATTTTCGAGTACAAAGCCGGCATTGGAATTGCGAATGGGAATGATGCCGAGCTCGGCTTGGCCTCTGGCTACGGCCTGGAAGGCGCCGTGAGCGGTACCAACATAGCTAAGCTCGGCGGTCTGGTGGGATTTGGCCAGGTAGTGGCGAGCGGCTTCCTCGGTGAAGGAGCCGGCGATGGCGGAGATGGCGATGTTGGTTTTGGCGTTAGTCATGACCAAGCGAGCTTATAATGGCCCCGCTTGTATGACAAGAAATCGGAGTTGAGTTTTAACCCTGCTGCGATGGTGCCGTAAAACGACGAAGTGCGCGAGAGTGCATCGTTTTTGAAGCAATTCAACGAGTCGATACTATTCACCTCACCGATTCGTCGGGTATTAGCAGGGTGACAAACGTCGGTTTAATGCTTGTGGTCGTTGTTAATAGGGCGGTCGGCAAGAGTTTGTACAAAGGTGACCGGTCCGCATTCTAGATTACTTAAACGAGTCCAAAACATCAGTACGCCCGGTCCTTGAAAGAATTGACGTAATTCGTATTACGTAATACTATGAAATCATAAATATGAGGATACACTCATGGATCAGGTTAGCCTTAAGCTGCCAGCTGAACTGCATCAAAAAATACATTTGCGGGCACTTCAGGAAGGAGAGTCTGAAGCGGTAGTTATGCGGCAAGCGCTGGAACGTGGTCTCGCCGAGCCTACAGGTCGTGAGCATCCTCTACAAGCGCTCATTGATCTACACCTAACCGGTGGTCCGGTCGATCTCTCTGCAAATCTTGATGACTACCTATATGGGGACAAGGAGTAGTGCTTGCAATAGCCGACTCGAGTGCTTTGGTCGCTCTTATGAAGGATGATGACGCCACCCACGGCCAGGCTCTCATGGTAGTAACACCATTGATGAAAGCGCATGCTGAGATAATCGTACCTTCAGAGGTGTTTGCTGAAACTATCAATATTTTAGGTAAGAAGGTCTCCAATGAGGTTGCTGTGAGGGCGGCTCGTAAGCTCCTCAGTGCTGGATTTGCTATCGTTGGCTCCGAGCCGGTGATTTTGCAAGGTGCTACTGATATTCTGGCGTCACAAAAGAACTCGACCTCCTTTGTCGATGCCCTTGTGATGGCGTGGGCTAATCACTATAAGACTCGCAATATCTTTGGTTTCGATGCTGTGTTTAAGGCGAACGGCTATTTGTTGCCAGGTTTTGGCTGAAGATAGATTAGCGTTCTCCGGCGTTTACAGGTAGCTTCTGGTTGGCGGTATTAGTCAGCGTGAGGCTATGATGCGCGCGTTGCGAATCTGAGCTAAACTTAGCGCATGAAAATTACTGAATCGATCTTTAAAGCGTATGACATTCGAGGGACGGTCGGGACTGAATTAACGGAAGAAGTGGCGGAAGCGGTGGCAAAGGCTACGGCCGATTGGCTGCCGCGCGAAGGCGATGTGGCTGTGGGTTACGACATGCGGCCGGATTCGCAAAGCCTGGCGGCGGCGGTGATGCGAGGGCTGAACGGTCAGGGGCGCGGTGTCGTGGACATCGGCGAGGTGACGAGCGACATGATTTATTTCGCGGTGGGTGACATGGATTTGGCCGGCGGGATTATGGTGACGGCCAGCCATAATCCCGGTAAAGATAACGGAATTAAGATCTATCGCGACGAAGTGCAGCCGGTGGGGTTGAACTCAGGCTTGGACGAGATCCGGGATGCTGTAATAGCGGACAGGTTTAAGCCCAAGGCGGACAAGCCGGGTAGCGTGACAAAACACACCATTGATGAAGCCTGGGTGGAGCACTGTCTGAAGTTTGTGACTGCGCCATTGAAGCCGTTTAAGATCGCGATTGATGCCGGGAATGGTATGGCGGGTAAGATTATGCCGTTGATTCAGCCGAAGTTGGGGTTGGACGTGACTGAGATGTTTTACGAGTTGGACGGGACGTTTCCGAATCACGAGGCCAACCCGATGAAGCCGGAGAACCTGGCGGATCTGGCCGAGATGGTGAAGAGCAAGGGCTTGGATTTTGGACTGGCGTTTGATGGTGACGGCGACCGTGTTGGCATGGTAGATGATCTGGGTCGGCCGGTGCTGGGCAGTGATGTGGTTGCGCTGGAGGCACAGCATTTTCTCAAGCTGTATCCAGGTACCACGATTGTGCACGACCTGCGTTTGAGCCGGTCGGTGAAGGAGCTGATTGAGGAGTGGGGCGGCAAACTGTACGCTACGCCGGTTGGCCGGTCGTACTTGGGGCCGGAGATTCGAAAGCGTGACCTGCCGTTTGCCGGTGAGCTGACAGGCCACCTGTATTTCCGCGACAACTTTTACGCGGATTCGGGGCTGATCGGAGCGTTGGTGGCGATGGTGGCATTGACCGAGAGTGGCAAGAAATTGAGCGAGCTGGTGGACTCGTACCATCGCTATGCGATTACGCCGGAGATCAACTTTAAGGTTACGGACAAGCAAGCGGTGTTGGAGCGGCTGGAGAAGGAATTCGCAGATGGCACGCCGAGCCATTTGGACGGGCTGACGGTTGATTACCCGGATTGGTGGTTTAATGTGCGCACCAGTAATACCGAACCGGTGGTACGGTTGAACGTTGAAGCCAAGGACGAAGCAATGTTGCAGGAAAAAATTGACGAAGTGTCGAAGGTAGTAATGGCAGGTGAGGCCAGCAATGCCCAGCCTGCGTGAGTCGCTCGATTATACGCCGAACGAGTTGCAGTTCGGGACATCAGGACTACGGGCGTTGGCTAGCGACATGACCGATCTGGAGTGTTATATCAACACCACGGGTTTTTTGCGGTTTCTGGAGATGCATGAGGGGGTGACCAAAGGCGAGATCGTGTATGTGGCGGGGGATTTGCGTGATAGTACCCCACGGATCACGCGCGCGGTGATGCGGGCGGTGGCTGACCACGGGCACAAAGGGGTGTATTGCGGGTTGGTGCCGACGCCGACGGTGTCGTTGTACGGGTTTACGCACGTGCACCCCAGCATTATGGTGACGGGTAGCCACATCCCGGCTGACCGCAATGGCATCAAGTTTGTGAAGCCGCATGATGAGGTCTTAAAAGAAGACGAGCAGCAGATTAAGGCGACGGTGGCGAAGGTGCGGGAGCAGTTGTACGCGCAGGAGGCGGGGGAGTCGTTGTTCAGCGCGCAGGGGATGCTTAGGGCCCCCGGCGAGTTGCCGCCAATTGATAACGGTGCGCGCGATTTGTACATGAAGCGTTATACGGATGTGTTTGACGGCACTACGCTTTTGGGCAGGAAGATCGTGTTCTACCAGCACTCGGCGGTGGGGCGCGATCTGCTGCCGGCCTTGTTTGAACAATTGGGGGCGACAGTAGTGACGGAGGGTCGATCGGAGGTGTTTATCCCGATTGACAGCGAAAATGTGACAGCCAAGGACCGGGCGTATTTTCATGAACTAGCGCGCAAGCATCCGGATGCGCTGGCGATTGTGTCGACCGATGGCGATAGCGACCGGCCGTTTGTGATTGACGAGACCGGCGAGTTTCATCGCGGCGACATGTTGGGGGTGGTGGTGGCGCAGTGGCTGAAGGCGGATTTTGCGACGTTTCCGGTGAGCGCCAGCGATGCGGCTGATAAACAGCTGACGGCGCAGGGGATTGAGTGGAAGCATACGCGGATCGGGTCGCCGTACGTGGTTGCTTCGATGAAGCAGGCTCAAGCGCGCGGGAAACGGCGGGTGGTTGGCTGGGAGGTGAACGGTGGGTTTTTGCTGGAGGGGGATCTGGATGTGAACGGCGGCAAGCTAGCGCGGCTGCCTACTCGCGATGCGTTTGTGGCGATTCTGGGGGCGCTGGAGACGGCTGTGAGCTCAGGTTGCCGTGTGAGCGAGGTGTTTAACGCACTGCCGCAGCGGTTTACGCAGGCAGGGTTGATTAACGACTTTCCGCCAGCGGTGTCACGGGAGATGGAGCGGCGCTATAGGCAGGACAGCCCAGCGGTGCGAGCAGAGCTGGAGCGGTATTTTACGCCGGCGCGGGGATTTGGGCGCGTGACGTCGATTAATACGCTCGATGGGGTGCGGATATTTTTTGATAACGGCGACATTGCGCATCTGCGACCGTCGGGCAATGCACCGCAGCTGCGGATTTACAGTGTGGCTGACCGCCAAGCGCGGGCGGACGAGATTGTGGCGCAGGCTTTGGCTGAGCCGCATGGGATTTTCCGGAGTATGCAGCAGGCGATCGAGCAGGATCATAAGGTGGCCAGCGTTCTACTTGACGGCTAAAAACGATAACGCTACGCTTGGCTCGATGACTACCTGGCACTCGGCTTAAACGAGTGCTAAAGTAGTGATGAAACTGTGGTGATTAATGGAGAAACTTGATGGCATTACAACCGTTAGGTGATCGTATTGTGGCTAAGCCGGTGGAGGCGGAAAGCGCCAGCCCGGCTGGCATTTTGCTGCCTGATCAGGCAAAAGAGAAGACGCAGGTAGCGCAGGTAGTGGCGGTGGGCCCGGGTCGGATGACCGATGCTGGCACCCGACTGCCCATGACCGTGAAGGTGGGGGACAAGATCGTGCATAGCGAGTATGGCCCCAACCGATTTAAGCAGGGTGCGGATGAACTACTGATATTGCGCGAGGAAGATGTCCTCGCGGTGGTGAAAGGGTAATCATGGCTAAAAAGATTTTTTACGATGCTGACGCACGGGCTCGTGTCTTGGCGGGAGCCGAAGAGCTGTATAACGCCGTTAAGGTAACAATGGGACCGAAGGGCCGCAACGTGGTGATCTCGAAGAGCTACGGCGGGCCGACTGTGACGCACGACGGGGTGTCGGTAGCGAAGGCGGTAGACATTGAAGAGAGCCGTAAGGACGAGTCAAGCTTGGGCAAAAGCGTGGGTGCCGAGCTGATTAAGCAGGCAGCTTCCAAGACGGCTGACAACGTGGGTGATGGCACGACGACTTCGACCGTGCTGGCGTATCACATTTTGAATGAGGCCAACAAGCTGATCGTGGCTGGTCACAACCCGATGGATCTGAAAAAAGGTCTCGACGATGCCGCCGAGCAGGTGCTGGGCGCGATTGGCGGCATGACCGAGCAGATTGCCGGCAAGCGTGAGCGTGTGGCCCAGGTAGCGACGGTGTCGGCTGGCGATGCCAAGATCGGCGAGCTGATCGCGGACGTGATTGACGCGGTCGGCGAAGACGGTACTGTAACGGTGGAGAAGAGTGAAGCGCTGGGCATTGTGAAGGAAGTGGTGGAAGGTTTCCAGATTGACCGCGGCTACGTTAGCCAGTACATGGTGACCGATGCTGCGCGCATGGAAGCCAGCTACGAGAAGCCATTGGTGCTGGTGACGGATAAGAAGATTTCGAGTATTCAGGACATTTTGCCGCTGCTGGAGAAGATTGCTCAGGCGGGCAAGAAGGACCTGGTGATTGTGGCTGAGGACGTTGAGGGTGAAGCGCTGGCAACGCTGGTGTTGAACCGACTGAAAGGTGTGTTTAACACGCTCGCAATTAAGGCGCCAGCGTTCGGCGATCGCCGCAAAGCGATTCTCCAAGACATCGCGGTGCTGACCGGCGCCACGGTGATTACCGAGGAGCAGGGCCTGAGCTTTGAGACGGCCGGTCTGGACGTGCTGGGCAGCGCTCGCAAGGTGATTGCGACCAAGGACGACACGACGATTATTGAAGGCACCGGTGACGCGAAAGAGGTTGATAAGCGGGTGGCGGAGATCCGGGCTCAGGTCGAGAACGCAACCAGCGAGTACGACAAAGAGAACCTGGAAAAGCGGCTGGCGGCCTTGATCGGCAAAGTAGCCGTAATCAAGGTGGGTGGCGCGACTGAGACTGAGATCAACGAGAAGAAAGACCGGGTGGACGACGCTGTGGCGGCGACCAAGGCGGCTGTGGCCGAGGGTATTGTGCCGGGAGGCGGCGTGACGTTGGTGGATCTGTCCAAGAAGTTGGCGGTGGAGGCGACGTCGGTATCGAACAGCCATCAGGCAGGTCAACTGGTGTTGAAGAACGCATTGGTGCAGCCGTTTATGCAGCTGATGCTGAACGCCGGCCTGAACGCTGACGCCAAGCTGGCCAAGGTGCTGGAGAGTGCCAACGGTGGTAGCGGATTTGACGTTAACAACGCGGACAAGCTGATGACACTGAAGGACCAGGGCATCGTGGACCCGGCCAAGGTGACGCGCGAGGCGGTTCAGAACGCCGTCTCGATCGCGGGCACGGCCATGACCATGGGCGCGCTGATCGTTGAGCTGCCGGAAGAGAAGCCGGCGGCCGGCGGCGGCATGCCGGGCGGTATGGGCATGGGAGGCATGGACTACTAGATTTTCCCAGACATAAGCGGAAAACCAAGAAATGGGGCTTTACGGCCTCATTTTTTGATGTTGTAACTATTGCTAAATAATTGTCATTATGGTATGGTACTTTTGTCAAAGTCACCGATGTGTCGGGGGCGGGATTGACAATGCAATAGTTCCGAAGCAAACCTCCAAGGAAGGGGAGGTAATTCCATGGCATCGGATGGGACGACCACCGGACCTGTGCTTGAGACGGCACAGCACACCTACGTACCACAACTCGAATCGGCTGGGCGGGCGCGTAAGTTTGTTCAGGCAGTTTTGCGCGATTGGGGTATCCATCCCGACGACATCGAATTGGGAATGTTGCTGGTGAGCGAAGCGGTAACGAACGCCGTCATTCACTGTGGCGGCCGACCGCAGCTGGTCGATCTCCAGGTGTACCTGGGACTCGAAGAAGTCACGTTTGTGGTTACTGACCGCAATCAGGGGGTCATCGTGCTTCGTGAGCAAACCCCCCAAGCGACAAACGGCAAGGGTGTTTTCCTCATACATAGTCTTGCTAGAGAATGGAGCGTCAGCGTACTTCCTGATGGTGCGGGCAATGTGCTCATCTGGACCATCGCAGGGTCTCCCATGGCGATGATAGTTTGAGGAGTGATCGACTTGGTCTACCGTGAGACGGCCTGTGCAGGCTGGCGGAGGGACGAATGACACCGGGGCGCGGGCACTGTGCCTGCTCCCCGGTGTCGAGACTGATTTTGACGACATGAGGCAATGGCCTCTTTTTTTGTGCCTGGGATTTGGCCCAGGCGGTGTCAAAGTGCTAGGCTAGAGGGTATGAAAGCGATTGATGGCGTACGGTATACGGGTGCGAGCGGGGCGGCCGGTGCGCCGGTGGCTCGAGCGGATTTTGTGCGTCGGGCCGAGGAGATCTTGGGCACGATCGCGCGCTTGCGGGGGGAGTGGGGGTTGAATGAGGCGGTGCGGGTGGCGTTGGAGCAGTTTGTGGACGCGGAAGCGCATGGCGAGCTGAAGCGATTTGGCATGGTGATAGCTTTGGCGCGCCGGCAGGCGATGATTCAACAACAATTGGACGACGATCGCGAGCAGCTGCATCACGGACACTTGGGGCACGAGGCGCTGACGGTGCTGGGGCACCATTATGAGATGCTGCGGCGCAGTGCCTGTGAGTACAACCATGAGTTGCGCAGCGTGATTGAGAGTGTGGGGCAGTACTTTACGCGCGATGAGCTGACGGATTGGCTGGTGAGCGCGAGCCAGGGCCGGCGAGAGTGGGCGCGGGCGGAGATTACGGGGGCAGTGAGTGAGGTGGCGCTGCACGCGGCTTTGCAGGGGCTGCCAGAGCTGCGAGGCTTGCGATATGCGACGCTGGCGGAGGACCTGGCAGGATTTGATTTTGTGGCGACGCAGGATGGGCAGATTGTGACGGTGGATGCGAAAACCGGCATGTACCGGCCGTTGTCTGAGCGTAAACATGGGCATAAGCATTTGGAAGTGTCGGTGCCGCGCAACGCGGTGGAGGGATTTCGGGTGACGCGCCGAGGTCTCAATTTATTGCGGCATGAGGTGCGGCAGGCATTGTACCGCGGGACTGGCGACCGCTATGGGCGGGATGCGCGGGCGGTGCATCTGGCGCCGGCCGTCGTATACTAACAGCATGAATATCGATTTTACTTTTGTCCCGAAACATATGGCGACACGCGATAACGAGGCGATGAAGCCGGTGTTGATGCACCCGGAGGCGCCGGCGCCGGCGGTGCACTATTACATGATTCGCGGGGGCGTGGACCAGCGCAATATCACCGTGTGGGAGCCGGGTACGGTGGGTGGCGAGTATATCAAGACGTTTGGGCATTACCATGTGGGCAAGCTGGATGAGACGTACTGGGTGATCTACGGTGAAGGGCTGATATTAATGCAGAAGCTCGAGGAGAAGGACGGTGAGTGGCTGCCGGATCGGGTGGCGGAATTTAAGGTAGTTCGAGTGAGGGCGGGGGATGCGCAGTTTATCCCGGCTGGGCACGGGCATTTGGCGCTGAATTTGGGTTCGACGTACTTCGTGACAGCCGATGATTCGCCGGTGAACTTTAGTGAACGTGACGCGGCTAGCTTGCCGGGGCATGCTGATTATGAATTGGTGAAGCAGATGCATGGCTTCGCCTACTACGTGGTGGAGCGGGATGGCCGCCCTGTGCTGGTGAAAAATCCGCGCTATAAAGCCTACGGGACGCTCGATGCAGGCGGGTTGGAAGTTGTAGATGAATAATTGCGGGTTGCAGCCGCGCGCTAGAGAGCGCACGGCCGTGTCTGTGTGCGGAGGATATGGTGATAGAGCGTTGGCTCTCCATTCCTTTGCCCGGCCGCATGTGTAGGTACCCGAGAATGCCTCACGAACTGTGCTCATTCAGCTTACCTCTAGGTGTAGCGGTAATGAACTCCACCCTAGACAGCAGCGGCTGACCTATTGCGTCGTAACTGTTGGTACAGTGTCGTGGATAGAGGGCTTGCAACTCGGGTTAACTCCAGACTGACTATAATGCGCTTTGCGTGCGCTCATTCAGCTTGCCTCTAGGTGTGGTGGTAATGAACTTCACCCTAGACAGTAGTGGCTGAAACTGTTGCGTCGCCGACTGTTGGTACAGCCACGCTGTTGCAGCCCCGATCTGGAGCCATACTACCAGAAGTGTTAGCTTCGTACGCCGCCGGCCTTAAAAGTGGCCAGCTAGTACTTGCTTCTCGAAGACGGCTTTCTCATCTTGCGCAGCTAGGCCAGCGAATTCTGTGCCGAACCAGCTCTCGAAGTTGAGCGTGCCTGTCTGTTGAGCCTCTGCCACCCGGTTGTCCCATTCGGTGCGTTCCATGATTACGCACGCGTCTGGGATTTCGGTGAGGGAAATACGCACTTCCTGGTCGATGAACACGACCTGGACGCACGCTCCCCCTTCGCAGTTTGGGACCTTCTGATGTGTCATACCGCTGTCCTTTCGCGGTTTTCTTGCACGGCCGGGCGACCGCTGATGGCATTATATCGCCTTTAGTAGCTAATGAGGATTTCGCTGTGGTCGGCCAGGTTTTTGATGGTGTATTTGCCGGCAGCGGCGGGGATGAAGCAGGAGTGGGCCGAAGTAACGGTGACAGCGTGGCCGCCAGCGGTAATCTTGACCTGGCCGGATTTAACGAAAAAGTGCTTAAAGCGAGACAAGGATTCAGAGAAGCTGGCGCCGGGCCCAGCGAGCGTGAGCTTGTCTAAGCTGTAGTGGCGGGAATTGAGCAGAGCATCGAGGCGGAAGGATGCGGTGACGGCGCGTGGTTCGGGGTTGCGCAGGTGGTTGCCGGGGTCGTTGGCGGCCGGCGAGTGGTCGATGGCGTCGAAATATTCGTCGATTTGGAGTGGGCGGAGGGAACCATCGGGCTCCATTTTGCCCTTGTCGAAGTTGCGGAAGGTGGAAACTGTATCGAGTGCTTCATGCTGGATTTCGTACAAGACATTGCCCAAGGGGGCTCGGTGCGGGTCTTCTTCCCAGGAATGGTGGATGCCGCCGGATGACATATCAACCAGTTGGCCGGCCTTGACCGGGACGGTGTTTACGAATTGCCAGGGGTCGTGTTTGGCGATTAATTTCTGGAGTTCGGCGTGGCCCTGGTCATAGGTGATGGTGCCGACTTTGACGTGGCGCGAGAGCGACGTGGCGCCTTCGGAAATGGCGGTGACGGCCTGGTGGTAGGCATTCCAGCTGATGCCTGGTTTAACTCCGAGGGTGACGAGACCGGGTTCGAAGTAGTACCAGGATTCTGGTTTGGGTTCCCAGCGGTTGAATTTGACGCCATCTTTGATGTGGACCTGGAAGGAGTTACCGAGGGCCTGGGTGTACTTAATGAGCAGTTGGATGTGCGGGCCACGGACGGTGGTGACTTCGCGACCAAGGGTTTCATCGGGGCTGGCCTCGATGAGGGCGGCGAGCGGGATAGTGTGCGCTGGCGCGGTAGGGTGGGCGACGGCGGTGTTGTCGGTGAGTTCGCCCATGAACTTGGCGTCGGCGGAGGAATTGAGCAATGACAGATTGCTGCCGGAAAACAGTTCGTAGGACTGGCCGATGAGCAGAGATCCGAAGTTTTTGTGCTTATCCCAACCTTTGCTCGTTACGATGTAGGTGCCGCCCCAAGTGGGTTGCTCGATGAGTTTGGGGACGACGAGATACGGCCGCGTGAGGTCGATGGCGCCAGCCATGTTATTCTGCCTTGAGCGCCTGAATGGGCCGCTTGCGGGCGGCTTTGATGGCGGGAGCGATGCCGAAGATAATGCCGACGGCGGCCGAGACACCCACCGCTAAAATGATGGAATCGGGTGTAAAGACAGGGGTGATGTTGGCGAGTTTGCCGGCGACGGTGGCTTGCCCGACGGCGGCCAGAATCCCGAGCGCGCCGCCAATGAGACTTAAGACCATGGCCTCGATGAGAAACTGCGACAGAACGGTGGCTGATGATGCGCCGATGGCTTTGCGGAGGCCGATTTCGCGTGTGCGCTCGGTGACTGAGACGAGCATGATATTCATGATGCCGATGCCGCCGACCAGCAGGCTGATACTGGCGATGGCGACAATGAAGGTGGTGAGCAGGCTCAAAATGGTGTCAACGGTGGAGAGGATATCCTTTTGGGTGAGGACGCTGAAGTCATCTTGGCCGCCATGGGTGGCGAGCAGGGCTTTGCGGGCAGCGTCGGCGGTCAGGTTGACGTCGGAGGTGGTGTCGACCTGGGCGAGGATGCGTAGGATTTGGGGGGCGGAGCCGTTCGTGAACAGTTTGGCAGTGTCGAACGGGATGTAGGCGGCGTTGTCGAAGCTGGAACCGGTGAGGCTGGAGGCGCCGGAATCGGAGGATTTTAAGGTGCCGATAACGGTGAACGGAAGGTTGCGGATGGTGACGGTCTTGCCGACGGCGCTAGCCGTGCCAAACAGGTCGGTTTTGGCCTGGCCGCCGAGCACTACGACCTGTTTTGTGGCATCGCTCGTGCCGATGAAGCGGCCGTCGGTGAAACTGAGGGTTTGGGTCTTGGAGAAATCGGGAGTGGTGGCGAGCAAGAGGGCGCCATTTGATTGGGTGGAACCATTGGCGATAATGCCGGATACGAGGCTAATGGGGGCGACGGCGGTGATGTGGTGGGTTTTTTGCAGGGCTTTGATGTCGGCTTCGGTGAGGGTGGAAGCGCCGAGCGAAGAGTTGGCGCTGCCGGCACTGGCACCTTTGGTGCCGACACCGATTTTGCCGGAGGCGATGGCTAAAGCGTTGGCGTTAACGACGCCGGTGATCTGGTCTTGGACCGATTGCTTGACGCCGTCGCCGATGGCCAGGATCGACACGACAGCGGCGACGCCGATGATGATGCCGAGCATGGTAAGGAAGCTGCGGAGCTTGGCATTTTTAAGGCTGATTAAGGCCATTTTGAAGTTTTCCCACAGCATCATGATTGGTGTTCCTCCGGGTGACGCAAGGTGTTATGGCCATGGGTATGCGGGGTCGAGAGTGGGTCAACGGTGTGGCCGTCCGGTGGCGCTGGGGTGGGATGGTGCGGCTGCGAGTGGGTAGCGGCGGCGCCCTGATTGTGGCGGTCGTCGACGATTTGGCCGTCGCGGACGGTAACGGTGCGATCGGTGAGCTGGGCGATGTCGGGGTTGTGGGTAACGATGACGATGGTGGCGCCGGTTTCGCGGTTTAGGCGGCGGAGCTCCTGGATGATGTCGGCGGACGATTTGGTGTCGAGGTTGCCGGTAGGCTCGTCGGCCAGGATGAGGCTGGGACGATTGGCCAGCGCCCGGGCAATGGCGACGCGCTGGGTTTGGCCGCCGGAGATCTGGTTGGGCTTGTAGCTGGTGCGAGCTTCGAGGCCAACCAATTTGAGCAGCTCGCGGGCGCGTTGGTGGCGTTGTTTGGCCCGGACTTTGGCGTAGATGAGCGGCAATTCAACGTTGCCGAGGACGGACAGGCGTGGAAGCAGGTTGAAGCTCTGGAAGACGAAGCCGATTTTGTCGCGGCGGATGCGTGACAGCTGGCGGTCTTTTAAACCGGCGACTTCTTTGCCGTCGAGCAGGTATTGGCCTTCGGAGGGGGAATCGAGTAGTCCGAGCACGTTCATGAGGGTGGATTTGCCGGAGCCGGAGGGACCAATAATGGCGATAAATTCACCCGACGCGATGGTCAGATTGATGTTTTTGAGGGCAATGGTGGGCTCGTCGCGGTCGGTAAAGGTTTTGCCGAGACTCTTGAGCTCGATAACGTTCATGTTTTTAGCTTACCACTCGATGAGCATAAGAGCTATTGTGAATGAAGTAATCTCGTGGCTGGGCAATGGGTTTGCGCAATCATGAGATGGCTTGGGCTGCCCCGGGGAGGGCCGCGCTGGTTGCGCGGCCCTCCCACGGAGCGTTGCCGGCTAGGTGCCGGCTGGGGTGAGCGGGTGCTGTGCGTCGCTGAAGAACTGCAGCGTCTGCTGCGTGTCGCTCTTCGTGATTGCGAGCACCTTGAGGATGACGGTGTCGCCAGCCTGGGCTTCGACGATCGCTGGTCCCAGCGAGCTCGTGCCCGAGTAGACATGCCCATAGTCAGGCTTGCCATCTGGGCCCACCAGGGTGAGGTAGTAGTACTTCGTGCCTCCCTGGATGTCCCACCTGATGCCACCTTCAGGGTTGCTGGGAGTGGCGGGTGCGATGACGCCGGTGATGGTGACCTGCTGGCCGCCAGAACCGGGAGTCGCGCCGTTGGCGTCCTGCTCCTGCGTGAGTTGCTGCAAGTAGTTCTGCAGCGCCTGCTCACGGTTGGAGCCGAACGCGACATTGTCGGCTTGGGCGTGGTACGCGTCGACGAACCCGACGCCGACAAAGCTGGGGGCGCTGCCCTCAGGTTCGTAGGTGGCCATCCACGTCAGGTGTCCGTAAATCACATGGAGTGTGAGGCCGAACGCCTGGTAGTGATTGGCCTTGATTAGCGCCGCGCCTTGGCCGGATGCGTTGTCGAACGCCTGGGTCACCGGGTCCTCGATGCCCATGGCACCTTGGGGGGTGTAGACGCTCAGAACGCCGGTGGCGGCATCCATGAGCAGGATGCGCGACACGGCGTTATCCGAGTTGTAGCTCGTTAGCAGCATCCGCCAGTCGGGGTGTCCGTCGCCGGTGTAGACCAGGGTGGGGTCGCCCGATACCTGGAATCGGTTGGCATTGCTGGAGGTGGCGCTGTGGAACCCCGATTCGCCGTAGTTGCCGTAACTGGATGCGATTTCGATGGCTATCTTGGAGCT
>Ga0265338_10002247_pt1 | contig 29390 bp, 22 predicted proteins | sample 42126metaG_FD_193579 | JGI IMG/M metagenome (GOLD analysis project Ga0265338, IMG submission 193579) | Rhizosphere microbial communities from Carex aquatilis grown in University of Washington, Seatle, WA, United States - 4-21-26 metaG | ecosystem: Host-associated > Plants > Roots > Rhizosphere...
CCCGACCAGTTCCCGGACCAGCATGTATTGCGCGTGATTGGTGTCCTGGTACTCATCCACCAGCACGTGCCGGAACCGGCGCCGGTAATCCAGCGCGACCTCGGGGAACGCCTGCAGCAGGCAGACGGTGACCATGATCAGGTCATCGAAGTCCATCGCGCCGGCCGCGACCAGGCGGCGCTGGTATTCGGTGTAGGCCTCGGCCAGCGCCTTCTCCCGGTAGCCGGTGGCCCGCGCGGCGAAGGTCTCGTAGTCCACCAGTTCGTTCTTCAGGTTGGAGACCTGGGTGAGCATGCCCTTGGGCGGGTGGTTCTTGGCGTCGAGGTCGAGTTCCCGGCAGACCAGGGTCATCAGGCGCTGCGAGTCGGCCTGGTCGTAGATCGAGAACGATGACGGGTAGCCGAACCGGGTGGCCTCGCGGCGCAGGATCCGCACGCACGCCGAGTGGAACGTCATCACCCACATGGCGCGGGACCGCACGCCGGTGAGCGAGGCCGCCCTGGACGCCATCTCACCGGCCGCCTTGTTGGTGAAGGTGATGGCCAGGATCTCGTGCGGGCTGACCTCCCGCTCGGCCAGCAGGTAGGCGATCCGGCAGGTCAGCACCCGGGTCTTGCCTGAGCCTGCACCGGCCACGATGAGCAGCGGGCCACCCTGGTGCACGACTGCGGCCCGCTGCTGCGGGTTCAGGCCTTCCAGGAGGGAATCAACGGCTACGGCGGTCACGCGGTCAAGCGTAGGCGGTGCCGCCGACACCGCGGGCGCGTCTGGTCAGCGCGCCCGTGGCCGGGTGACTACCCGGTGCCGCTATTCGTCCGGCACGAGCGTCGGCGTCGACCGGGTCAGCGTCTCTTTCCGGAAAAACGCAGGTGCGGTGAACCGCATGAAGATGAAGGCGATCACCCCAGCGACCGCGGCCAGGAAGGCGATCACGAAGGTGCCTCCGACCTGCCAGTGGATACCCGGCAGCGTCAGCGAGGTATAGCTGTTGTCGCTGTTGACGTCGTAGTCCGCCCACAGGCTCCAGCCGCCGAACCCGTACATGAGCAGGCCGCCCAGCCCGGGCAGGATGCCTTGCATCCAGAGGTTGCGGGCGCTGCTGGTCAGGGTGGCGCGGTAGTACCAGACGCAGGTGAACGCGGTCAGGCCGTAGTAGAAGGCGATGTAGAGCCCGATCGCGGTGACCGCGTCCGGGATGACGTTGCCGCCGGAGATGTAGTTCATCGGCACGTACAGGGCGATCGATACCGCGCCCATCACGAGGGTGGACACGGTCGGCGTCAGGTACTTCGGATGGATCTTCGAGAACGAGGCAGGCAGCGCCTTGTAGGCGGCCATCGCCAGGGTGGTGCGGGCGGTCGGCAGGATGGTCGTCTGGGTCGAGGCGGCGGCCGAGCTGAGCACCATCAGGATCAGCAGGCGGGTCAGGAACGTGCCGAATCCGCCGCCACCGAAGATCGCCCCGCCGAGTACCGAGAGTACGTCGCTGGTGTTGGCGGGGTTGTTCAGGCCGATCCCCTTCGCGCCGATCCCGGCGAACGCCACCACCGCGACGATCACGATCGCATAGGTGATGAGGAGCAGCAGGGTCGAGAGGATCGCGGCCCGGCCCGGGGTCTTGTTCTTGTCCTTGGTCTCCTCGTTGATCGAGACCGCGGTGTCCCAGCCCCAGTAGATGAACAGCATCAGGATGATCGCGCCGACGAAGGATGAGAAGTCGTGGATGCCGAACGGGTTGAACCAGCCTGCGCTGATATGCACCGAGGTGGCTGGATGGTTGCCGGAATAGACTTTGACCAGTGCGGTCACCGACAGCACGAGCAGCATGACGAGTTCGACGGTGAGCAGGATCCGCTGGAACCAGGCCGAGACCTCGATGCCGCGGTAGCAGATGTAGGTCATCGCGATGATCCACACGATGCCGACGACCAGTACCCAGCCGCTGGCCGGGTTCTCGCCGATGCCCTTGGCCCCGAAGAGCAGGAACACGTACTGGCCGGCCACCTGCGCCAGGCTCGCCATGACCAGGACGTCAGCGGCCACGATGCCCCAGCCCCCGGCGAAGCCGGTCTTCGGGCCGAACGCCCGGGTGGCCCACGTGAAGGTGGTCCCGCAGTCCGGGTCGGCCTTGTTCAGTTCGCTGTAGCCGATCGAGGTCAGGAAGATCGGCACGAAGGCGAGGACGGCCACGATGGGGGCATGGAAACCGACCAGGACGACGACGAAGGCCAGGGTCGCGGCCAGGCTGTAGGCGGGGGCGGTGGAGGCGACCCCCATGGTGACGCTGGCGACCAGGCCCAGAGCCCCGGTCTTGAGACCCTTGTCCTTGTATTCCTCGGTCGGCTGGAGTTCCGGTGCAACGGTCGCCATGACTCACCCCTCCTGGCACCTACCCGAACAAGTCAGGCAAAGCGCTTGTGTACAGCGCCGACACTAGCGGCGATCGTTTAGATCAAGATGCCGCATCTTATCCAGATACCCAACTGCCACGGTTCTAGCATAAAAAATGGCCTTTCAGCAACGATTTCAGTTGTAACAGGTAGGTATCACGACTGGTCTCGTGCTTCGTTGGCGGCCAGAAGGCTAAGATCGCCCGTATGCGCATCCTTCTGGTCGGAGCTGGCGGGGTTGGCACGGCCTTCGCCCGGATTGCCGCCCGCCGCCCGTTCGCTGACCTGGTCATCGCCGACTACGACCTGGCCCGCGCCGAGCACGCGGCGGCGGCCCGGGACGGCTACCTTGCCGTCCGGCTGGACGCGCGGGACAGCGGCGCCGCCGCGGCGCTGCTGACCGAGTACTCCTGTGACGTGCTGATGAACGCGACTGACCCGCGGTTCGTGATGCCGCTCTACCGCGCCGCGCTCCGAGCGGGCACGCACTACCTGGACATGGCGATGTCGCTGTCCCACCCCGACCCGGACGCCCCGTACCGCAAGACGGGCGTCAAGCTCGGCGATGACCAGTTCGCGCTGGCGCAGGAGTGGGAACAGGCCGGCCGGCTGGCCCTGGTGGGCATGGGGGTCGAGCCCGGGCTCTCCGATGTGTTCGCCCGGTACGCGGCCGATGAGCTGTTCAGCGAGATCGACCAGCTCGGCGTGCGCGACGGCGCCAACCTCCAGGTGGCCGGCTACGACTTCGCTCCCACGTTCTCCATCTGGACCACCATCGAGGAATGCCTGAACCCGCCGGTCATCTGGGAGGCTGGGCGCGGCTGGTTCACCACGCCGCCGTTCAGCGAGCCCGAGGTTTTCACCTTCCCGGCCGGGATCGGCCCGGTGGAGTGCGTGAACGTGGAGCACGAAGAAGTGCTGCTGATGCCCCGCTGGGTCCAGGCCCAGCGGGTGACCTTCAAGTACGGCCTGGGCGCCGAGTTCATCGGCGTGCTGGAGACCTTGCACAAACTGGGGCTGGACCGGACCGACCCGGTGCAGGTGGGCGGTACACCGGTATCGCCGCGCGACGTGGTCGCCGCCTGCCTGCCGGACCCGGCCACCCTCGGCGACAAGATGACCGGCCTGACCTGCGCCGGCACCTGGGTGACCGGGACCGGGACCGACGGCGCGCCGCGCGAGGTTTACCTGCACCACGTGGTGGACAACGCCTGGTCGATGGCCGAGTACGGATCCCAGGCCGTGGTCTGGCAGACCGCCGTCAACCCGGTCGTGGCGCTGGAGCTGATGGACTCCGGTGCCTGGTCAGGTGCAGGTGTGCTCGGCCCGGAGGCACTGCCGGCCCAGCCGTTCCTGGACCTGCTGGCCGACTATGGTGCACCGTGGGCATGCGACGAGCGGACCCCGGCACCGCAGCACAAGCCCTGACTACCTACACGGAGGGTTTCCAGATGGACGACTTGCGCAACTTCATCGGCGGGCAGTGGACCGACATGGCCTTCGACCGCCGGTCTGAGCTGATCGATCCGAGTACCGGTGAGGTCTTCGCCACCGCGCCGGTCTCCAGCGAGACCGAGGTCGACGCGGCGGTCGCCTCGGCCGCGGAGGCCTTCCCGGGCTGGCGGGACAACACCCCGGCCGAGCGCAGCCTCGCGCTGCTGCGAATCGCGGACGCCCTGGAGGCCCGGGCCGACCAGTTCGTCAAGGCCGAGTCGCAGAACACCGGCAAGCCCCTCGCGCTGACCCTGAACGAGGAAATCCCGCCGATGGTGGACCAGATCAGGTTCTTCGCCGGCGCGGCGCGGATGCTGGAAGGGCGGTCCGCCGGGGAGTACATGTCGGGGTTCACCTCCTTCATCCGCCGGGAGCCGATCGGCGTGTGCGCGGCGGTCACACCCTGGAACTACCCGATGATGATGGCGGTCTGGAAGTGGGCACCTGCCCTCGCGGCCGGCAACACGATGGTGCTCAAGCCGTCGGACACCACGCCCGCCTCCACGCTGCTGATGGCCGAGCTGATGGCCGAGTTCCTGCCGCCGGGCGTGTTCAACGTGATCTGCGGGGACCGCGACACCGGGCGCGCCCTGGTCAGCCACCCCGTACCGGCGATGGTGTCCATCACCGGCAGCGTGCGGGCCGGCCGTGAGGTGGCCGTCGCGGCGGCGGCCGACCTCAAGCGCGTTCACCTGGAACTCGGTGGCAAGGCCCCGGTGATGGTGTTCGACGACGCTGACGTGGCCAAGGCGGCGGAGGCGATCGCGATCGCCGGCTACTTCAACGCGGGCCAGGACTGCACGGCCGCTACCCGGGTGCTGGCCGGCCCGCGGATCGCGGGCGATCTGGCCGATGCCCTGACTGACCAGGCTCGCGGCCAGGTCGTGGCCGGCCCCGACGTGCCCGACGCGGACTTCGGCCCGCTGAACAACGCCGGCCAGCTGGCCAGGGTCGCCGGGTTCATCGACCGGCTGCCGAACCACGCGACGCTGCGCACCGGCGGCAGCCAGATCAAGGGCCCTGGCTACTTCTTCGAGCCCAGCGTGGTCACCGACGTGCGGCAGGACGACGAGATCGTGCAGTCCGAGGTGTTCGGCCCGGTCATCACCGTGCAGCGGTTCAGCTCCGAGGACGAGGCGCTGACCTGGGCGAACGGGACGCAGTACGGTCTTGCCTCCTCGGTCTGGACCACCGACCACGGCCGGGCCATGCGGATGGCCCGGAGCCTGGACTTCGGCTGTGTCTGGATCAACACGCACATTCCGCTGGTCGCCGAGATGCCGCACGGCGGCTTCAAGCACTCCGGGTACGGCAAGGACCTGTCGATGTACGGGTTCGAGGACTACACCCGCATCAAGCACGTCATGTCCGCGCTGGACTGACGCCCAGCGCGGCCGCGGCCAACAGCGCGGTGAGTTGTACCCCCATGTGGTCACAGCGCACCGCGTTGTTGTGGCGGCAGATCGGCGCGGTACATCGCGCCCCAAATGTGGTCACAACGCACCGCGTTGTCGACCCGGGCCCGTGGGGCGCGCGTTACCAACCGCTGGTGAGCGCTTCGTCGAGCATGTCGGCGAAGAAGTCGGCGCTGGCCGCGGTCAGGCACAGCGGCGGCTTGATCTTGAGGACGTTCATCCGGTCGGCGGTGGGCTGGACGATCACCCCGAGTTCCAGCAGGCGATCGCAGATCGCCGCGGTCTCGGCCGTCGCGGGCTCCAGCGTGCTCCGGTCCCGGACCAGTTCGACACCCATGTAGAGGCCGGTTCCGTGCACCGCGCCGATGATCTCGTGCCTCGACTGCAGTTCTTCCATCCGGCGGCGGAGATGCGCGCCGACCGTCCGCGCGTTCTCCTGGAGCTTCTCGTCGGCCAGCACATCGAGCACGGTGTTGCCGACCTGGCAGCTCACCGGGCTGGCTCCGGTGGAGGAGAAGAAATATCCCTCCTTGGCGAACGAATCGGCGATGTCCCGGCGGGTGATGACGGCGCCGAGCGGATGGCCATTGCCCATGCCCTTGGCCACGGTGATGATGTCCGGGACGACCTGCTGCTGCTCGAAACCCCAGAAGTAGTCACCCAGGCGGCCATATCCCACCTGCACCTCGTCGGCGATGCACAGTCCGCCCGCGTGGCGGACGGCCTGGTAGACGGATGTCAGGTAGCCGTCCGGCAACGGCATCCCGCCTGCGTTCCCGTAGTACGCCTCGGCGATGAACGCGGCGACCCCGGCGCCATCGCGATGCAGCCCCTCGATGACCCCGGCCGCGTCGCGGGCGTACTGGCAGCCGGCGGCCGGGCCGCGGAAGTCCCCCCGGTAGGTGTTGGGGGTGCGCAGCACGTGCACCCAGTCCGGCCGGGTCTGCAGCGCCCGCGGGTTGTCGGCCGTCGAGGTCGATACCTCGTCGGTCGCCCGCGACCAGCCGTGGTAGGCCTCGCGGACGCAGACAATGTCGCGCCGCCCGGTGTGGATACAGGCCAGCCGGAGCGCGAGGTCGTTGGCTTCCGAGCCGCTGTTGACCAGGTACACGGTGTCCAGGCCGTCCGGAGCGAGCCCGGCCAGCCGCTCGGTGAACTCGGCGAGCTGCGCGTAGTGGAATCGTGAGTTGGTGTTGAGCAGCGCCCACTGGCGGGCCACCGCCTCAGCCAGCCGGGGGTGGCCGTGGCCGAGAATGGTCACATTGTTGATCATGTCCAGGTAGGCGCGCGCGGTGACGTCAGCGAGATGATGCCGCCAGCCGGCCTCGATCTGCGGCGGGTCCGCGTAGTAGTGCTCCTGCACGTGCGCGAACGACGCGGCGCGCCGGGCGAGCAGTCCCCGCGGGTCGGCGGGCCTGGTGGCCACGTCGAGGCCGAGCAGGCCGGACGGGTCCGGGCAGACCGCCAGCCAGCCAGGGGCCAGGGCCGGCCCCGCGAACGCGGGCGGCCGAAGGCCGTTGACCGTGCAGAGCTGTATCCGCAGCCGTCCCGGGCCGGCCATTCCGATGCGCTGCCCTGAATCCAGCGCCTGGCCGCCGGCCGGCGCTCCGCCGCTCACCGGCGCTCCGCCGCTGGCCGGCGCTCCGCCGCTGGCCAGTGCGCCGCCGCTGGCCAGTGCGCCGCCGCTGGCCGTGTCGGGCCGGACGCCATCCAGATGCAGCGTGGTCCCGTCGTCGGCCTGGACGGCTACGGTGCCGCCACGGACCTCGGCCACCCCCCGGAGGGGGGCATGCACTGGGACCGGCGCGGTCAGGAAGACCTCGGCGTGCAGGGCGCAGGTTTCCGGCGCGAGCGCCGAGTTGGGCCGCGACCGGGTGATCCGGTACTCCCCGTGCCGGGCGACGGCGACCTTCCCCGAGTCTCCAGCGATCTGGGTGGCCAGCTCAGCCTCGGCGTCCGGATCGTGCCAGCGGTCACCGCCCAGACCGGTACTCGTCACGGACAGGTCCATGAGCACCATGTCCGCGGGGGGGAGCGACGGCAGCAGGGCGGTCCCGGTGCTCCACGACGCAGCAGTGCTCCACGATGCAGCGGTGCTGCGCGGGCCAGGTGCCGGCCGGTGCAGCAGATGGAGCAGAGCCTCGGTCATCACCTCGACCGGGATGGAGGTGGCACAGGTGAAACAGGCCCAGTCGCGGGCCCGCGCCCCGGCGACATAGCCGTTGTCCGGGCTGAGGCTGGCCTGCTGCTCGCCGCTGACCACGAGCGTCGCCGCCCGCTGCACCACCAGCGGCCAGAAGGCCTCGATCTCGGCCCGGGAGAGCGGCGTGATCTGGTGGAAGGCAGCGACCGCGGGAGCCACGATCATCGGATCGCGTGGCGCGTGGTGCAGCAGGGACTGGCAGCCGACCGCGAGGTCCGCTATCCGCCAGCTCCGGGCCAGATCACCGAAGTCGATCACGCCCGCCGGTATCAGTCGCCCGTCGTCACGGCGCCTGCACACCACGTTGTCCTCGGTCAGGTCACCGTGGATGGCCTGCTCGGGCAGGTCACCCGCCAGCCGCCGCAGCCGCTCCTGGGCCGCGGCGGTGGCCAGCCGGACCTGGCGGGCCCGGTCGGCATCGGCGACGAACGGGAGCAGCAGGTCCACGACGCGCGCGGCGTGCCGCAGATCCCATTGCAGCACCCGGTCCAATCCCGGGTGGCTGAAGTCGGCCAGCGCCTGGCACATCCGCGCCGAGGTAGCGCCGAGCTCCGCGACCGCGGCCGGGGACACATGCGCCACCTCGGCGAGCTGCTCTCCGGGCAGGTAGGTCATCAGCCGGGTGATCAGCCGGGCGCCGCCCACGTCCGCCCAGGCCAGCTCCTGCCCGTCCGCGGCCGGGACGATCAGCGGCACCTCGATGCCGCCGCGCTGCGCGACCAGCCGCATGGCGGCATGCTGGGCGGCCAGCTCCTGCGGGTGGAAGACCGGGTTGGCGATCTTCAGCACGAACCGGGCCTCCCCGGACTGGATCAGGAAGTTGCAATCCTGCTGGCTGCCCAGCTCACGGGCCGGGCCGGTGACACCGAAGACCTGCTGGGCGATGGCCGCCGCCTGGTCCGGATCCACCTGCGGATTCGGCAGCTCCGCTGACTCGAAGAAGTCGAACAACACCATCGCTGTGACCTCCCCTCATGGCAGCGCGCCAGGCATGGGAACACTACCGTGACGCTGGCTGGACCAGCCTGCGCCCGCTCCCCCGTAGGATCGGGGCGTGCTTGCTGATTCCGAGGTTCACCGCATCCTGCTTGTCGCCGCGCACCCCGATGACCTGGACTTCAGCGCTGCGGGCACGATCGCCCAGTGGACCGATGCCGGGTTCGACGTCACGTACTGCATCGTGACCGACGGCGACGCGGGAGGGTTCGACGAGTCGGTCCCGCGGACGGACATCGCACCGTTGCGGCGCAAGGAGCAAACCGCGGCAGCGCACTGCGTAGGCGTCCAGGACCTGCGGTTCCTCGGCTACCCCGATGGCAAGGTGGAGCCGAGCCTCAAGCTGCGCCGGGACCTGGCCCGGGTGATCAGGCAAGTCCGCCCCGACCGGCTGGTCTGCCCGTCCCCCGAGCGGAACTACCTGCGTATCGGGGCCAGCCATCCGGATCACCGGGCGGTCGGCTCAGCAGCGCTCGACGCGGTCTACCCGGACGCGCGCAACCCGTTCGCGTTCCCCGAACTTCTCGCCCATGAAGGGCTTGAGGCCTGGACGGTCCGTGAGGTGTGGATCTCGGCGAGCCCGGGCGCCGACCACTACGTGGACATCACCGAGACGTTCCCGCGCAAGCTCGCGGCGCTCCGGGCGCACGAGAGCCAGACCGCGCACATGGACGGCCTGGAGGATTTCCTGCGCGGCTGGCTCACTCGCACGGCCGGGCAAGCTGGCTTCGCGGAAGGCCGCCTCGCCGAGGCATTCCAGGTCATCAACACCGCCTGACCTGGTCGGCCCCGGTTCAGCACATTTCGCCCAGGTACGGGGGTAGGGCTGGTGCGGGCCGGGCGGGCGGCTTAGGTTGGCATCACGCGCCACTGCCGTCTCCTGAGGAGTCCGTGCATGACCAGGATCACCGTCAACGTCGACGGAGTCGACTACGAAGACGACGTCGAGCCCCGTCTGCTCCTTGTCCACTACCTGAGAGAAACTGTCGGCAAGACCGGCACGCCCATCGGCTGTGATACCTCCAACTGCGGTGCATGCACCGTGCTGATGGACGGGACCTCGGTCAAGAGTTGCTCCGTCCTCGCCGTGCAGGCGGATGGCAGCAGCGTCACCACCATTGAGGGCCTCGCGAATGGCGAGTGGCACCCGTTGCAGCAGGCGTTCCACGCCGAGCACGCGCTGCAATGCGGCTACTGCACGCCCGGCATGATCTTGGCCTGCGTGGACCTGCTGCAAGACAACCCGAACCCCAGCGAGCAGGAGATCCGTGAGGGGCTGGAGGGCAACCTCTGCCGCTGTACCGGCTACCAGAACATCGTGAACGCCGTGCGGCGCGCGGCCGAGGCGGGAGTGACGACGCCATGACGACGGAGACACAGGCAGCAGCACCGGAGAAGGAATTCGGCAAGGCCCGCCCCCGCAAGGAGGACGCCCGGCTGGTCACCGGCCAGACGACCTGGACGGACAACCTCATCCTGCCCGGGATGCTGCACATCGCCTTCGTGCGCAGCCCGTTCGCGCACGCCCGGATCACCTCGGTGGACGTCAGCGCGGCCCGGCGGATGCCCGGGGTCATCGCCGCCTTCTCCGGCGCGGACTTCGCCGACGAGCAGGGCAGCCTGCCGTGTGCGTGGCCGGTCACGCCGGACATCGTCATCCCGGCCCACCCGCCGATGGCCACCGAAGAGGTCCGCTACGTAGGCGAGGCGGTGGCCTGCGTGGTCGCCAGGGACCGCTACGCGGCCGCTGACGCGGTGTCCGCGGTGGCCGTGGACTACGACCCGCTGCCGCCGGTCCTCGACATCCGGACCGCGCTGGACGAGGGCTCCCCGAAGGTGCACGAAGCGGGCAACAAGAGCTTCGAGTGGGTCTTCCAGAACGGGGACCTGGACGCGGCGTTCCGCGACGCCCCCGTGGTGCTCGAGCGCAACTACCGCCAGCAGCGGCTCATCCCGAGCGCGATGGAGCCGCGCGCCGTGGTCTGCTCCTGCGTGGGCGGCGAGTTCACCCTCTGGTCGGCCACCCAGATCCCGCACATCCTCCGGCTGATGCTCGCCCTGGTCACCGGGGTACCCGAGCAGAACATCCGGGTCATCGCGCCCGACGTGGGCGGCGGTTTCGGCTCGAAGCTGCAGGTCACCGCCGAAGAAGTGCTCACGCTGCTGATCGCGCGCAAACTGGGCCGGCCGGTCAAGTGGACCGAGTCGCGCAGCGAGGGCAACATGACCGTGCACCACGGCCGTGACCAGTGGCAGCGGATCAGGGTCGCCGCGGAACGGGACGGACGGCTGCGTGGCCTGTCCGTGGACCTGCTCGCCGACATGGGTGCCTACCTGATGCTGGTCACCCCCGGCGTGCCACTGCTCGGCGCGTTCATGTTCAACAGCATCTACAAGATGGACGCCTACTCGTTCCGCTGCACCGGCATCTTCACCACCAAGATGCCGACCGACGCCTACCGCGGCGCTGGCCGTCCCGAGGCCACCTTCGGGATCGAGCGCACGATGGACGAACTGGCCAACGAGCTCGGCATCGAGCCGCTTGAGCTGCGGGCCCGGAACTGGATCAAGCACGAGGAGTTCCCCTACACCACCATCGCCGGTCTCACCTATGACAGCGGCAATTACGAGGCCGCCACGGCCCGGGCCAGGGAGCTGTTCCGCTATGACGAGCTCCGCCAGGAGCAGGCGGACCGGCGGGCCAGCGGTGACCCGGTCCAGCTGGGCATCGGGATCTCCACCTTCACGGAGATGTGCGGGCTCGCCCCGTCGCGGGTGCTCGGCTCGCTGGCCTACGGCGCGGGCGGCTGGGAAAACGCCTCGGTGCGGATGCTGCCGACCGGCAAAGTTGAAGTAGTGACCGGTTCCACCCCGCACGGGCAGGGCCACGAGACGGCCTGGAGCCAGATCGTCGCGGACAAGCTTGGCGTGCCGTTCGAGGATGTCCGGGTGCTGCACGGCGACACCCAGGTCTCCCCCAAGGGCATGGACACCTACGGTTCCCGGTCGCTGACCGTGGGCGGCGTGGCCGTTCTCTCCGCCTGCGACAAGGTCATCGCCAAGGCGAAGGTGATCGCCTCCGCGCTGCTTGAGGCGCCTCCCGAGGAAGTGGAGTTCTCCGCGGGCGTGTTCCAGGCCCGCGGCGGCTCCGGCGCGGGCAAGACCATCCAGGAAATCGCCCTGGCCACGTTCGCCGCGCATGACCTGCCCGACGGGGTCGAGCCGTCACTGGACTCTGACGCCACCTACGACCCGGAGAACTTCTCGTTCCCGCATGGCACGCACCTGTGCGCGACCGAGATCGACACCGAGACCGGGATGGTCACCATCCGCTCCTACGTCGCCGTGGATGACGTGGGCACGGTGGTGAATCCGCTCATCGTGGACGGCCAGGTACACGGCGGGCTGGCCCAGGGCATCGCGCAGGCGCTGTACGAAGAGGCGGTCTACGACGACGACGGCAACCTGGTGACCACCACGATGGCCGACTACCTGCTCCCGTCCGCCGCCGACCTGCCGCATTTCACCACCGACCGGACGGTGACCCGCTCGACGACCAACCCGATGGGCGTCAAGGGGGTGGGCGAGGCCGGCACGATCGCCTCCACGCCCGCGGTGGTCAACGCGATCATCGACGCGCTGCGCCAGTTTGGCGTCCGCGACGTGCCGATGCCATGCACACCTGAACGCGTCTGGCGGGCGATCCAGACCGCTCAGGGCGGGGAGCAGGGCAGCGCGGCACAGCAGCACGAAGCCCGGCAGAGCGACATGACCCAGGGCAACAGCCCTCAGGGCATGGTCACCGGCAGCGACGAGGCACAGCAGTCTGGAGGCGCGGCATGATCCCCGCGAAGTTCGACTATGTCCGCCCCGGGACGCTGGATGAGGCCGTCCGGGCGCTGGCCGACGGCGGCGAGGATGCCAAGGTCATTGCTGGTGGCCAGAGCCTCCTGCCGCTGCTCCGGCTCCGGCTGGCCTATCCGGAGCTGCTCGTCGACGTCGGCGGGCTCGACGGGCTGCGCGGCGTGACCGACGCCGGCGACTCGCTGCTGATCGGCGCGCGGACCACGCACTACCAGCTGGTGCACGATCCGCTCATCGCCGAGCACTGCGGGCTGCTGGCGCAGGCGGCCGGCACGGTCGCGGACCCAGCGGTCCGGCACCGCGGCACGCTGGGCGGGGCGCTCGCGCACGCCGACCCGGCCGGTGATCTTCCCGCGGTGGCGGTGGCCCTTGAGGCCACGCTGATCGCGCGCGGGCCAGGCGGCGAGCGTGAGATCGTGGCCCAGGATTTCTTCGTCGATTACCTGACCTCGGCGCTGGGCGCAGACGAGATCCTGACCGGCATCCGGGTGCCCAAGCTCGGGTCCGGCTGGGGCTACCGGTACGAGAAATTCCACCGGACGGCGCAGTCCTGGGCGACGGTAGGCGTGGCCGCGCTGGTGCGGCGCTCGAACGGAACGGTCGCCGAGGCGAGGATCGGCCTGACCAACATGGGCCCCGTTCCGGTCCGGGCCCGCGCGGCGGAGCAGGCGGCCGCCGGGGCGCAGGCAACTCAGGCTGGCCTGCGGGCGGCGGCCGTGCACGCCGACGCGGAGGCCCAGCCGCCTTCGGACCTGCACGGTGCCGCGGACTACCGGCGCCACCTGGCCCGGGTCCTGACCGGCAGAGCGCTGGTGGCAGCGTCTAGAGTCTGACAAATGGAACTGGAGCACTCGTTTACCATCCCTGTCCCGCCAGAACGGGCGTGGGACGTGTTGCTCGATGTCGAGCAGGTGGCGCCCTGCATGCCGGGCGCCACCCTCGACAGCGTGGACGGTGATGTGGTCTCGGGCAAGATCAAGGTGAAGGTCGGCCCCATCGCGCTGACCTACGCCGGCACGGCCCGGTTCACCGAGAAGGACGAGCAGGCCCAGGTGGTCGCCATGGAGGCCTCGGGCAAGGAGACCCGCGGCACCGGCACCGCATCGGCCACCGTGCGTTCCACGCTCGAGGATCTCGGCGGCGGCCAGACCCGGGTCATCGTGCACACCACGATGAACATCACCGGGCGCCCCGCGCAGTTCGGCCGGGGGGTCATGGTTGAGGTAGGGGGCAAGATCCTGGAGAAGTTCGCCGCCAACCTGGCCGCGCAACTGGCCACGGGTGGCCAGCCCGCGAGTGCGGCGGCCGCCGTGCCGCCGGATGACGTCGCGCGGCTGCCGATCGAGGAACTGAATCTCCCCGTGCGCTCCTACAACAGCCTGCGGCGTGAGGGCGTGCACACGGTCGGGGCGCTCGCTTCCCGCAGTGAGAATGACCTGCTGGCCATCGACGGCCTCGGCCCGCAGTCGGTCAGGGAGATCAGGCAGAAGCTGGCCGATCACGGACTCGCGCTGACCGGGACGATCGCCGGACCAGCCGGCGCGGGGTCCGCCGGCGCGGGACCAGCCGGCGCGGGACCAGCCGGCGCGGGACCAGCCGGCGCCGGGTCAGCCGGCGCGGGTCCAGCGCAGGCGGCTGCGGGCAACAGTGCGGCCAGCGGGAGCACGACGCAAGGCCTCAACGGGACCGTGCCACCCGCCGCCGCAGCCCGGCCAGCGGATCAGGACGCGATCGACCTGCTGGGCGTCGCGGGCGTGCCGGTACTCAAGCGCGCCCTGCCCGCCGTAGGCGTCCTGGTCGGCCTGCTGCTCCTGCTGGTGCTGCGCTCTCGCCGCAAGCGCCGCCGGGCTGCCGCCGAATAGCACGCTCGCGCTCCCGCGAGCGGCAGCAGAGCTACTCCGGTGTCGTTCCAACGACCGCAGAGCCACTCCGGTGTCGTTGGAGGCGGGAACGGGGCCCCGTTATGGTGAGTTCGTGACTGGGCTGCGCACCGACAGGTCGGGGGCGGAGGAACTTGACGCCGCGGACCTGCTCGCCGGGTTCCGGGATCGCTTCGTCCGCGCGGATCCCTCGCTCATCTACCTGGATGGCAACTCGCTGGGCATGCTGCCGGAGGTCACCGCGCAGCGCCTCACCGAGGTTGTCCGCGACGAGTGGGGCGGGGGGCTGATCCGCTCCTGGAATCACTGGGTGGACCTCCCGCAGCGGGCCGGTGACCTGCTCGGCCAGCAGTTGCTCGGCGCGGCACCCGGTCAGGTGGTGATCGCGGACTCGACCACGGTGAACATCTACAAGCTGGCCTGGGCGGCCCTTGACGACCGGCCGGGAAGGCACGTCATCGTGACGGATGACGATAACTTTCCGACTGATCGTTATGTTCTGGAAGGGGTGGCCCGGCAGCGCGGGGCCCAGTTGCGGCTCCTGCACACCGACATGGACGAAGGGCTGAGCGAGCAGGCTCTTCGCGCGGCGATCGGGGCGGACACCGCACTGGTCAGCCTGTCCCACGTCGCCTACCGCAGCGGCGCGCTCGCCGACATGGCCGCGCTCACCGACATGGTGCACGACGCGGGTGCGCTGATCCTGTGGGACCTGTGCCACTCGGTGGGCTCGGTCCCGGTGGAACTGGACTCCTGCGGCGCTGACCTGGCCGTCGGCTGCAGCTACAAGTACCTCAACGCGGGCCCGGGCGGGCCGGCCTTCCTGTACGTCCGGCGCGACCTGCAGGACCGGCTGCGCCAGCCGATCCAGGGCTGGTTCGGGCAGCGGGACCCGTTCGCGATGGGACCGGGCTACGATCCCGCGCCAGGGGTCGACCGCTTCCTGACCGGCTCGCCGAACATCCTCGGGACGATCGCCGTCGAGGAGGGCGCCCGGCTGCTCGGGGAGGCGGGCATCGGGGCGTTGCGGGCCAAGGGCATGCTGCTGACCGACTACCTGATCGCCCTGGCCGACGAGTGGCTGACCCCGCTCGGCTGCGTGCTGGCCACGCCGAGGGATGCCGCGCGGCGCGGCTCGCATGTCTGCCTGCGCCATCCGGAAGCCTGGCGGATCAGCCAGGCCCTGATTCAGGCCGGGGTGATTGGTGACTACCGGACCCCGGACCGGCTCCGGCTCGGCCTCGCCCCGATCACCACCCGGTTCACCGACGTCTGGGACGCGCTGACCATCACCCGCGAGATCATCGAGACCAAGGCCTACGAGCAGTTCGAGCGGGAACCCGCCCGGGTGACCTGAGCGATGGCCGTGCGTAGTTGGCAGGGGCGCCGAGGGGAGCCATCACCCGGGTAGCTGGACGACCAATCGCGATGGCACGACCTCGACCGGGAAAGGCTGGACGGCGACGAACGGCCCATCCCCCTTGACGTGCGCGACCTGTTCATAGCGCCCAGCTCGCAGTTCGAAAACGATCAGTTCCGGCTTGTCGGTGTCGGGCACAACCACCCAGTAGGACTCAACCCCGAAGCGCTCGTACGCCGTCTTCTTCCGGTTCAGATCGATGAGAGCGTTGCTCGGCGACCTGACTTCAGCCGCCAGCAGCGGTGGGCGGGTAATCTTCGCGCCGCCGAGTTCCCCGAGCCTTACCACCGGTCCAGTTCTGCCACGGTGAACGGCCGACCAGCGGCCGGCCACGCCTCTGCGATGGTCACAACACCCATAGTGCCTCCTGTCCGCCATGGGTGCCACTCAAGCAGGAGGTACCGACCGCCTCGGCCGGCCGACGGGCTGCCTGCAAGCTCATTCCCAGGCGGTCAAGCAGGGTCATTCCCACTCGATGGTGCCGGGGGGCTTGCTGGTGATGTCCAGGACCACCCGGTTGACCTCGGGGACTTCGTTGGTGATCCGGGTGGAGATCGCCGCGAGCAGCGCGTCCGGCAGCCTCGCCCAGTCGGCGGTCATGGCATCCTCGCTGGTCACCGGCCGGAGTACCACCGGGTAGCCGTAGCTGCGCTCATCGCCCTGGACCCCCACGGACCGCACGTCGGCGAGCAGCACCACGGGGCACTGCCATATCTCGCGGTCGAGGCCCGCGGCGCTCAGTTCCGCGCGGACGATGGCGTCCGCCGCTGACACAATGCGCAGCCGCTCGGCGGTAACCTCGCCGACGATCCGGATGGCCAGGCCGGGCCCGGGGAACGGCTGCCGCCAGACGATCTCCGATGGCAGGCCGAGCGCCTCGCCCACCCGGCGTACCTCATCCTTGAACAACGCCCGGAGCGGCTCGACGAGCTGGAATCTCAGGTCCTCCGGGAGGCCGCCGACGTTGTGGTGGGACTTGATGTTCGCCGTGCCGGTGCCCCCGCCTGACTCCACGACGTCCGGGTAGAGCGTGCCCTGCACCAGGAAGTCGACGGACGTGCCGTGACTCCCGGCGTCGGCCGCGATCTGGCGCGCCGCGTGTTCGAAGGCGCTGATGAACTCCCGCCCGATGATCTTGCGCTTTTCCTCCGGGTCAGTCACCCCGGCCAGCGCCGCCAGGAATGTTCCGGCCGCGTCCACCACCGTGAGGTTGGCGCCGGTCGCGGCCACGAAATCCTTCTCCACCTGCTCGGCCTCGCCCTGGCGGAGCAGCCCGTGATCGACGAAGACGCAGCTCAGCCGTGATCCGATGGCCCGCTGCACGATGGCCGCGGCGACCGCGGAATCGACTCCCCCGGACAGGCCGCAGATCGCGCCGCCCTCGCCGATCTGCTCAGCGATCCGCTCCGTCTGCTCCTCGATGATGCCGCGCATCGTCCAGTTCGGGCGGCAGCCCGCCGCCTCCAGGAACCGGCGGAGGATCAGCATGCCCTGCTGGGTGTGCAGGACCTCGGGGTGGAACTGCACGGCATAGAGCCCCCGGTCAGGGTCCTCCATGGCGGCTACCGGGGTCGCCCCTGTCCGTGCGGTCACCGCGAAGCCGGGCGGCGGGGCTGTGCACGTGTCACCGTGCGACATCCACACCTGCTGGCGGGAAGGCAGGCCGCCGAGCAGCGCGCCGCCGGGCTGCGCCGCTGCTGGCACCGGCTCAGCGCCCGCCGACCCAGCGCCCCCCGGCTCACCGTGCGCCGATCCGCCGACTGCCGATCCGCCATCCACCGATCTACTGCCCGCCGACCGATCGGCTGGCGACCGATCGGCTGGCGACCGATCGGCTGGCGAGGAGATCAGTTCGAGGGCGGTCGCGCCATACTCGCCGGCACCGGTATGCGCAATCTCACCGCCGAGCACCGACACCATCAGCTGGAAGCCGTAGCAGATGCCGAGGACCGGGACGCCGGCGCTGAGCAGATCCGGTGGCCCCGGCGGGGCAGGCGGTGCGCCGACCGCGTAGACCGACGCCGGCCCGCCGGACAGGATGATGGCCGCTGGTTTCTTCGCCAGGATCTCCGCCGCGGACATAGTGCATGGCACGATCTCCGAGTACACCTGGCACTCACGGACCCGGCGCGCGATCAGCTGCGCGTACTGGGTCCCGAAGTCGACCACCAGGACCGTGTCGAAGTCGCCATCAGGATGCACGGCGCCGCCCTCCCCGGAGGCCGGCCACCGTCCGCACCCAGGGACGGGGGGGCCGGCGCGTTGTCGGCAGAAGTCGTCAGTCTAGAGCCTCGGCCCAGTTGCGATCGCACCCCAAGCCCCCCGCAGCTCGCCTTCTAGGTCGCTTTGGCGGCTTTGGGATCTGAGGAGTCCTTGGCGGGCGGCTCCGGCAGCGCACCACCAGCCTGACCACCGGGCTGACCGCCAGCCAGCCCGCCGGGCGGCCCGCCAGCCGCACCGCTGGGTTGCCGTACTGGGCCGACCCGGACCCGGGCGATGCGGCGGCCGTCCATCTCCGTGACGGTGAGCCGGTACCCGGCGACCTCCACCGACTCGTGATCAGTAGGCAGTTGGCCCAGGGTGGCCAGCACGTAGCCCGCGACGGTCTCGTAGGGCCCCTCGGGAAGCTCGACCCCGGTCTGCTCGGCGAAATCATCCAGGTTCAGCAGGCCATCCACTTCGACCTCACCGGTGAGCAGCTTCTTCGGCTGCCCCTCATCCACGTCGTACTCGTCCTGGATGTCACCGATCAGTTCCTCGACGAGATCCTCCAGGGTGACGATGCCCGCCGTGCCGCCGTACTCGTCCACCACGATGGCCAGGTGCGACCGGTCACGACGCATCTCCGACAGCGCGGACAGGACCGTCTTGCTGGTCGGCAGCAGCTTCACCGGCCTGCATACCTGGCCCACGGTGAGCGGCCGGGCCGCGAATTCCGGGTCCAGCAGGTCGCGTACGTGAATGAAGCCGATCACGTCGTCGTAGGAGTCCTGGTACACGGGGAAGCGTGAATGCGGCGCGCCCGACACGATCTTGACCACCTCAGACAGCGGCGTCGAGGCGGCGATGAACTCCACCTCGGTCCGCGGCACCAGAACCTCGCGGATCTGCCGGTTCGCCGCCTCGAACACCTCCCCGACGATCTGCCGCTCGTCGGGACTCAGCGCCTGGTGACCCACGACCAGGTCATGGAGTTCCTCCTCGGTCATCACCCCGCGGCCGGCCTTCGGGTCACCGCCCAGGATCCGCACCACCAGGTTGGTGGTGCGGCCGAGCAGCCAGACCAGCGGCCGGGCCAGCACCGAGATCCGGTCCAGCGTCGGGGCCGCGATGATGGCCCATCGCTCGGCGCGCTGCAGCGCGAGCCGTTTGGGTGCCAGCTCGCCGAGGACCAGGGTGAAGATCGAGATCGTCACGGTCACCACGACCAGGGAGAGCACGGACGCAACCCCGGAATCGACGTTGTGCTTGATCAGGGAAACCTTCAGGTCACTGGCCAGCGTGGCCGCGCCCAGCGCGCCGGACAGCAGTGTCGCGAGGGTGACGCCTATCTGCACCGCGGACAGGAACCGGTTGGGATCCTGGGCGAGCCGGGCGGCGCGCTGGCCGCGCTTGCCCTGCTGGGCGAGCGAGTGCACCTGCCCCTCACGCAGCGAGACCAGGGCCATCTCGGCCCCGGCGAAGAATCCGCCGACAAGCACGATGAGTAGAACGATAATGACGTCCCAGCCGACCTGGTTCACGTCTTGACCTAACCTCCGCAGTCCACCACCGGCCGGGCGGCAGACCTCTGGCCCCGGCGGCCAGCGGCCGCTGGCATGGCTCGCCCACACCGTGCATGGTGTGGGCACAGTCTAAGCAGCCCGCCTGGGGCGACGGGCGATTGAGCCGCGAAATCGGGTGCGGAACTCAGCCACGCCCACGGTTGCGGTGGCCTGTCCGCCGTGGTCTGATGCAAACGCCCCCTGGGCCAGATAGCGTATGGGTCCGATGGGGACCGATGGCGTCTGGAAAAGCAGCGGCAGGCTCGCCGATGGCAGAGAGATCATCTATTTCGACGAGTCACCCGGCCTGACCAGGGCCGTTACCGCGGATATGAGATCGCTAACATCCGATCCCGCCCCCAGCGTGGCGCAGGGAACCGGCCTGCCGGCGCCGGGCTGGCCGGAGTCGGGGCTCCGCTGGGATGCCCTGCGCGGCGAATGGGTCGTGGTCGCCGCGCAACGCCAGGACCGGACGTTCCTGCCGCCGACCGACGAGTGCCCGCTCGACCCGTCCCGGGCCGGACGGCTCACCGAGATCCCGGCGGATACCTATGACGTCGTCGTCTTCGAGAACCGGTTCCCGTCCCTGCGCGGGGCGACCGCCGGCCTCCAGGGCGCAGGGCGGCCCGGAACCGGGCCGCTGGACGCAGGGCCGCCGGAGACCGGCGGGGTACCGGGCAGGCCAGCCATCGGGCGGTGCGAGGTGGTCTGCTTCACCTCCGACCACGAGGCATCCTTCGCCAGCCTGACGCCGCGCCGCGTCCGGACCGTCGTGGAGGCCTGGGCGGACCGGACCATCGCGCTGGGCGCGATGGACGGGATCGAGCAGGTGTACTGCTTCGAGAACCGGGGCGAGGAGATCGGCGTCACGCTGCATCACCCGCACGGCCAGATCTACGGTTTCCCCTTTGTCACCCCGACGACGTCCCGGATGGTCAGCCAGGCGCGCGGCTACTCGGCGGCCACCGGCCGGAATCTGTTTGATGACCTGGTCGCCGGGGAGATCGCCGCGGGAATCCGCCTGGTGGCGCGCAACGAGCACTGGACAGCTTTCGTGCCGGCCGCCGCGCGGTGGCCGTATGAGGTGCTGCTGTTCCCGGCCGAGCGGGTGGCTGACATCCCGGCGCTCAGCGACCAGGCCCGGGCCGCGTTTTGCGATCTGTACCTCGACGTGCTGCACCGGCTTGACGCGCTGTTCGGCGTGCCGCTGCCCTACATAGCGGCCTGGCACCAGGCGCCGGGCCGGGATGAATTCGCCCGCCGCGAGTTCGGCCTGCACCTCCAGGTCCTGTCCGTGCGCCGGGCGCCCGGCAAGCTGAAGTACCTCGCGGGAACCGAGTCAGGCATGGGAGTCTGGATCAACGACGTCCTGCCGGAGGAGGCGGCGCTGAGACTCCGGGAGGCTGGATGAAGCTGCTCGTCACAGGCGGCGCCGGGTACATCGGCAGCGTGGTGGCGGCCCTGCTCGGCGCGCTGGGACACGACGTGGTCATCCTCGACGACCTGTCCACCGGCCACCGGGATGCGGTCCCGCCGGCCGCCAGGTTCGTGCCCGGCACCGTGCGGGACGACGCGGCGGCGGTGCTGGCCAGCGGAGTCGACGCGGTGCTGCACTTCGCCGCGAAATCACTGGTCGGCGAGTCGATGGCCAATCCGGCCCTGTACTGGGACAACAACCTGGGCGGGACACTCGCGCTCCTAGAATCAATGCGCCGCACGCAAACCCCCCGCATCGTCTTCTCCTCCACCGCCGCGACCTATGGGGAACCCGAGAGCGTGCCCATCACTGAGACCGCCCCGACGAGGCCGACGAGCCCCTACGGCGCTTCGAAGCTCGCCGTGGACACGGCCCTGGCCGAGCACGCGCGGATGCACGGCATCGGCGCGGTCAGCCTCAGGTACTTCAACGTCGCGGGGGCGTTCACCGACTCCGATGGCCGCTGGTACGGCGAGCGGCACGCGCCGGAGACGCACCTGATCCCGAACATCCTGGCCATCGCGGCCGGGGCGGACCGCCGGGTGCAGTTGTTCGGTGATGACTACCCCACGCCGGACGGGACCTGCGTGCGGGACTACATCCACGTGACCGATCTGGCCCAGGCCCACCTGCTGGCCCTGGGCGCGTGCACACCTGGCCGGCACCAGATCTACAACCTGGGCATCGGCAGCGGCTTCTCCAACCGCGAGGTGCTCGACATGTGCCGCGAGGTGACCGGGCAGGGCCTCCCGGCGACGATCGGGCCGCGGCGGCCGGGCGATCCCGCGGCGCTCGTCGCCTCCGCCGACCGGATCAAGGCTGACCTCGGCTGGCAGCCCGAACGTCAGCTGCGCTCCATGGTGGCGGACGCCTGGGCCTTCACCCAGGCCATGGCCTGATGGCCGGCGCCGCGGCCGAGAACCATGTCGTCAGCTGGTTCCGGGAGTGCTTCGGCGCGGCGCCGGACGGCGTCTGGCACGCCCCGGGCCGGGCGAACCTGATCGGCGAGCACACCGACTACAACGAGGGGTTCGTGCTCCCGTTCGCGCTGGACCGCGGCACGCTGGCGGCCGCCACGCTGACCGGTGGCGACGCGCTCGAACTGCGCGACGCCGGGATGCCCGAGGCCAGCGCGCCCGAGGCCAGCGTCACGGTTCCCTTGGACGGGCTGGCCCCGGGCGAGGTGACCGGGTGGGCGGCGTATCCCGCCGGAGTCATCTGGGCGCTGCGAACGGCCGGTTACCCGGTCGGCGGAGCCAGCGTGGTCATCGACTCGGATCTGCCGCAGGGCGCGGGGCTGTCCTCCTCCGCAGCGCTGGAATGCGCGGTCGCGCTCGCGCTGACCCAGCTTCAGGGGATCGACGTGCCCCGGCCCGAACTGGCCGCCCTGGCCCGGCGGGCGGAGAACGAGTTCGTCGGGGTGCCCTCCGGGATCATGGATCAGTCCGCTTCGCTGCTCTGCCAGGCCGGTCACGCCCTGCTGCTCGACTGCCGTAGCGGGGCGTCCACCGACGTGCCGCTCGATCCGGCGGCCGCCGGGCTCGCCCTGCTGATCATCGACACCCGCGCGCACCATGCGCTGACTGACGGCGGGTACGCGGCCCGGCGCCGCGAGTGCGAGGCCGCGGCGCATGCCCTGGGCGTCCGGTCGCTGCGGGACATCGACGACGCGCAGCAGGCGGTGAGCCGGCTCGCCGACCCGGTGCTGCAACGCCGGGCCCGGCACGTGATCACCGAGAACCGGCGCGTGCTGCGCGCCGTTGACCTGATGCGCGGCGGCCGGTTCAGCGGCGTGGGGCAACTGCTCAGCGCCTCGCACGCCTCGCTGGCCGACGACTTCGAAGTCTCCTGGCCCGAGGCGGACACGGCGGTCCGGGCGGCAGTCAGCGCCGGAGCGCTGGGCGCCCGGATGATGGGCGGCGGTTTCGGCGGGTCAGTGATCGCCCTGGTGCCCGAAGATGCCGCGCCGGTCCGCGCCGCGGTCCTGGCGGCGTTCGACCGCCAGGGCTGGCCGGTCCCGGGATTCCTCGATGCACCGCCCTCGGACGGCGCGCGCCGCCTGAGCTAAGCTCGCGCAAACCTGAGCCGCCCGACCGCGCGAAGGAGCCTGGATGACAGTTCACGAGGACGCCGTCGCCATCGCGGACGATCTCGCGCAGTTGCGCCGCCGCATCCACCGCGAGCCGGAAATCGGGCTCGACCTGCCGCGGACGCAGGAGAAGGTGCTCGCCGCGCTGGATGGGCTGCCGCTGCAGGTCACCCCGGGCCGGGCGCTCAGCTCGGTGACGGCCGTGCTGCGCGGCAGCCGCCCCGGCGCCGCGGTGCTGCTGCGTGGCGACATGGACGCGCTGCCGGTGACCGAGCGCACCGGCCTGGACTACTCGTCCGGGATCGCCGGCGCCATGCACGCGTGCGGGCACGACCTGCACACCGCCATGCTCGCCGGGGCGGCGCGCGTGCTGGCCGCCCGGCAGGACGGGCTCGCCGGGAACGTGATCTTCATGTTCCAGCCGGGCGAGGAGGGTTTCGGCGGGGCCAGGCTCATGATCGACGAGGGCGTCCTGGACGCGGCGGGCGAGCGGCCGACGGCCGCTTACGCACTGCACGTCGCCTCGTCGGACTGGCCGGCCGGGGTCCTCGCCACCCGGCCCGGGACGATCATGGCCGCCGCCGACGTGCTCGAGGTCACGGTGCGCGGGCACGGCGGCCACGCCTCGCGGCCGTATCTCACCAAGGACCCGATCCCGGTCGCCTGCGAGATGGTCACCGCCCTGCAAACGCTGGTAACCAGGCGTTTCGATGTGTTCGACCCGGTCGTCGTCACCGTGGGCAGCTTCCACGCGGGCACCGCGGACAACGTGATTCCCGACGAGGCGCGCTTCCTGGCCACCGTGCGCTCGTTCTCCGCCGCGGCCCGGGACACGGTGAAAGAGGCCAGCATCCGGCTGGTGGCTGACATCGCCTCGGCGCACGGGCTACATGCCGAAGCGGTCTACACCGACGGCTACCCGGTCACCGTCAACGACACGGCCCAGGTCGCGTTCGCCCGGCAGACCGCGGCCGAGCTGTTCGGCGACGAACGGTTCACCGCGATGGCGAACCCGCTGACCGGGGCGGAAGACTTCTCGTTCGTCCTCGATCAGGTGCCGGGCGCGTTCATCATGATGGGCGCCTGCCCGGCGGGCACTGATCCAATCAGCGCGCCGACCAACCACGCGGCGGATGCCGTGTTCGACGACTCAGTGCTCGCCGACGGCGCCACACTCCTGGCCGAACTGGCCCTCCGCCACCTGGCCGCCCCCGCCTGAGCCCTCCGGCGGCCGGGCCGCCGCACGGGCCAACGACAGTAGAACGCTTCCGTGGTCGTCCCAACGGACACCAAAACGCTTCACTGCCGTTAGCAGCGAAGCCGGGCGCGGGTTAGAGGCTCGCTATGTCGGCTTGCTTGGCCCGGACCGCCTCGGCGGCCGCCCGGAGCGCGGAGAGTTCTGAGTCGGTGAGATCCCGCTGCACGACGGCGCGCACGCCCGACGAGCCGATCTCGGCCTCGACGCCCAGGTAGACCCCGGAGATGCCGTACTCGCCGTCCACCCACGCGCAAACCGGCAGCACCGCTCCGGAGTCCTCGGCCACCGCCCGGGCCATCCGGGCGGCTGCCGCTGACGGAGCGTAGTACGCGGACCCGGTCTTGAGCAGGCCGACGATCTCAGCCCCGCCATTGCGGGTACGCTCCACCAGGTCGTCGATGTCCGCGGCGGAGAGCAGGCTGGCCAGTGGCCGGCCGTCCACGGAACAGGCGGACGGCACCGGCACCATGGTGTCCCCGTGCGACCCCAGGGTCAGCGTACGGACCGAGCTGACCGGCACACGGAGCCGTGTGGCCACGAAATTGGTGAAGCGGGCGGTGTCCAGCATGCCTGCCTGGCCGAGCACGCGGTGCGCGGGGAAGCCCGAGATGTTCGCGGCCAGTGCGGTCATCTCGTCCAGCGGGTTGGACACCACGATCAGCACCGCGTCCGGGGCGTGCTTGACCACGTTCTCCACGACGCTGCGGACGATCTTGGCGTTGACGCCGATCAGGTCCATCCGGCTCATCCCCGGCTTGCGCGGCAGGCCGGCCGTGATGATCACGATCGAGGATCTCCCGATCGCCTCGTATCCCTCGCCTGCCGGGCCGGTGGTCTGCCCGGTGACCAGGGTCTCGAAACCCTCGACCGGCCGCGACTGGTTCATGTCGAGGGCGAGGCCCTCCGGCTTGCCCGCCACGATGTCGGTGAGCACCACCTCCTCGAAGATGTCGTACTCGGCGAGCCGTTGCGCGGTGGTCGAGCCGTAGAATCCGGCCCCGACGACGGTTACCTTGCCGCTGCGCGTCATCTGCTGTGATCTCCCTTCTGCCCTGCGGGCTGTTTAGGCGGACATCGCGGCGGCGAGGTTCGCGTCGAGCGCGGCGAGGAACTCCTCGGTGGTCAGGAACGGCGTGTCCGGGCCCACGAGCAGGGCCAGGTCCTTGGTCATCTGGCCGCTCTCCACCGTTTCCACGCACACCCGTTCCAGGGTCTCGGCGAACCGGGTGACCTCGGGGGTACCGTCCAGCTTTCCCCGGTGGGCCAGCCCACGGGTCCAGGCGAAGATCGAGGCGATCGGGTTGGTCGAGGTGGGCTTGCCCTGCTGGTGCATCCGGTAGTGCCGGGTCACCGTGCCGTGCGCGGCCTCCGCCTCGACGGTGCGCCCGTCCGGCGTCATCAGCACGCTCGTCATCAGGCCGAGCGAGCCGAAGCCCTGAGCCACGATGTCGGACTCCACATCCCCGTCGTAGTTCTTGCACGCCCAGACGAGGCCGCCCTCCCCCTTCAGCACCTGGGCGACCACGTCGTCGATCAGCCGGTGCACGTAGGTGTTGCCGGCCGCCTCGTACTCGGCCTTGAACTCGGACTCGAACACTTCCTGGAAGATGTCCTTGAACCGGCCGTCGTAGGCCTTGAGGATGGTGTTCTTGGTGGACAAGGTGAGCGGGTATTTGCGGTCGAGCGCGTACCGCATGGTGGCGCGGGCGAAGTCGCGGATCGAGTCGTCGAAGTTGTACATGCCCATCGCGATGCCGCCGCCGGTGAACTGAGCCACCTCGAAGTCGAGCGCCTCGCCGTCCGGGTCATCGGGCGTGTAGGAGATCCGCACCGTGCCCGGGCCGGGCACCACGAAGTCGGTCGCCTTGTACTGGTCGCCGTGCGCGTGCCGGCCGATGATGATCGGCTTGGTCCAGCCGGGCACGAAGCGCGGGATGCTGGCCACCACGATGGGCTCGCGGAACACCACGCCGCCGAGGATGTTGCGGATGGTGCCATTGGGCGAGCGCCACATCTTCTTGAGCCCGAACTCGGCGACCCGGTCCTCGTCGGGGGTGATGGTAGCGCACTTGACCCCGACGCCGTATTGCTGGATGGCGTGCGCCGCGTCCACCGTCACCTGGTCGTCGGTCGCGTCCCGGTTCTCCACCGACAGGTCGTAGTACTTCAGATCGATGTCCAGGTAGGGCAGGATCAACTGCTCCTTGATGAACTGCCAGATGATCCGAGTCATCTCGTCGCCGTCAATCTCGACAACGGGATTGGTTACCTTGATCTTGGGCATGCCGCCGACTTCCCTTCCTTACCTGCGTCTTGCTCCTGGGCGGCAGCCGCCGCCCGGACGTCTTGGCGGCCCGGCCGGGCCGGGCGAGCCCCGTGCCGGCCTGGCGGGCCCGGTCACGACGGGGTCGGCAGCACGAGACCAGCGACCAGCAGGCCAATGGCCAGGACGGCCAGCGCCGTCACGTCGATGAAGCGCCGCCTGGAGGCGAGCATCCCGGCCCGCCGCTCGGGCAGCACCAGCCTGGCCAGCAGAGCCACGAACAGCGCACCCGCCACTGCAAAGGTACCCCCACGGACGTATTGCTGGCCCTGCGAGATCCACGCCACCCCGCCCGCCGCGATGGCCAGCACGACGACATACGGAAGCTGCGCTCCCCTGGCATCCCGGTGCCTTCGCGCGCGGCGGCCCGCAGGTTCCGCCGCTCGCTGGGCCGACCCAGCCCTGGAGGGCTCGGCCCTGAGTGGCTCGGCCCTGGCTGGCTCCGGCGCCCCGTGCCTTACTCCCACAGTGCCCTCCGCAGCGCGCCTCACCGCCGGGCCAGGGGCGTCCAGGTGAGATCCCGGTCGCCGATGTATTCGCTGTCCGGCCTAATCAGCCTATTGTCCGCGTGCTGCTCCATGACATGGGCCGTCCACCCGGCCATCCGGCTTACCGAGAAGACCGGGGTGAACAGGTCGGTAGGGATGCCGAGGTAGTGGTAGACGCTCGCGGCGAAGAAATCCACGTTCGGGTACAGGCCCTTCTCCGCGGAAACCACCGCCTCCATCTCACGGGACATGCGGTAGTACGTGTCATCACCGGACGCCTCCGCCAGTTCCGCGGACAGCTCGCGCAGGTGGGTGGCCCGTGGATCCTCGGTCTTGTATACACGGTGCCCGAAACCCATGATCTTCTCGCCCCGGCCGAGGCGCTCGCGGACCACCGTGGTGACGGCGGCTACCGGATCGTCGGGCGCATCCCGCCTGATCGCCTCCAGCCCGAGCATGACCTGCTCGTTCGCGCCTCCGTGCAAGGGCCCCTTGAGGGTGCCGAGGGCCGCGACGACCGCCGAGTGCATGTCCGACAAGGTGGCGGCACAGACCCGGGCCGCGAAGGTGGACGCGTTCATGGTGTGATCGGCGTGCAGCACCAGGCAGATGTCCAGGATTTCCGCCTCGCGGGCCGCGGGGGGCGTCCCGCGCAGCTGGAGCAGGAAGTTGGCCGCGATGCCCAGCCCGGGATCGGCCGGGACGGTCTCAAGGCCATGCCGGGCCGCATCGTAGGCCGCGACCAGGATCGGCTGCTGCGCGGTGAGGCTGGCCGCCTTGCGCGAGTTCGCGTCGGGCGCGTTGGAGTCCTTGTCCGGGTCATCGGCGCTGGCCAGCGAGACCAGCGTGCGCATCGCCTCCATCGGTTCCTGGCGGCCCGCGATCTCGGCCAGGTTGGCGGTGACAAGCTTGCCCAGGGTGCGCCCGGCGGCGATCTCGGCCTGAAAGCTGTCGAGTTCCTCCGCGTCCGGTGGCGATCCGCGTTGCAGCAGGTAGGCGACCTCCTCGAAAGTCGCGGCTCCGGCCAGCTGGTGGATGTCGTACCCGCGGTAGAACAGGCGGCCCGCCTGGCCGTCGATATCGCTCAGCGCGGTGGACGCGGCGACAACGTCAGCCAGGCCCTTGGACGGCTTGTCCGCCATATCGTGTTCCTCCCGATGGCTCGCTCGGCAGTGTACTTCCGCCGCCGCCTCCTGGCCGCCACCGGCCGGCTCCTGCATGTGGCGCCCAGCGGGACAGAAACCCCGGCCGGAAACCGCATTGCCCAAACGTGGTACGACACCTCTCCGAGAGGGTAACTGCACCGAGAGACATCAGTGACTGCTCGGGTAGGCAGGAGGAACGGTGTGGAGGGGCCCTTTATACGCATTGAGGACACCGGGGCCGTGATCCCGCTAACCGAGCAGGTGACCACGATCGGCCGTGGCAGCGGGGTCGACGTGCATCTGAACGACCCCAGCGTGTCCCGGCTGCATGCCGAGATCTTCCGCCGCGGGCCGTACGCCTACGTCACGGACCTCGGCTTATCGCGCAACGGCACCCGGGTCAACGGACGGCCTGTCGCCCGCCGGGTCCTCGAAGACGGAGATGTGCTCACCTTCGGCGCAGCCCGCTGCCGGATCGGCGGGCTGCCGCACGAGGACTTCAGCGCTGAGGTCGAGTTGCGGCGCTCGGCCAGCCCGGAGCTGACCCGGCGGGAACTCGACGTGCTTACCTCGCTCTGCCGCCCCGCCCTCTCGGACGAGGCGTTCGTGGCGCCCGCGACGGCCCGCGAGATCGCCGCGGATCTCGTCGTCACCGAGGCGGCCGTCAAGCAGCACCTGCTGCGCCTGTACCAGAAGTTCCGCATCCCAGAAGGAGCCAACCGGCGGGTCCGGCTCGCCAACGAAGTTGTCGCGCTCGGACTGGTCAGGCCGATGCCGCCGACCGGGCGGACCGAGCCACCGCAGTCGCCGCGGCGCGCCGCGGGCACCCCGGTCCCGGCCGGGGCCGCCGGAACCGGCGCAGGCCCAGCCGGGACCAGCGGGGGCCAGGGAACCTCTGGGGGCTCGGCCGGAATGGCCGGGAGTCCGGCGGGAGCCGGGCCAGGCTTGGCGGGTGCGGGCGCAGCCGGAACCGGCGCGGGCTCGGCCGGAAGCCGCGCAGGCTCGGCCGGAAGCCGCGCAGGCTCGGCCGGAAGCCGCGCAGGCTCGGCCGGAAGCCGCGCAGGCTCGGCCGGAACCGGCGCAGGCTCGGCCGGAACCGGCGCAGGCTCGGCCGGAACCGGCGCAGGCTCGGCCGGAACCGGCGCAGGCTCGGCCGGAACCGGCGCAGGCTCGGCCGGAACCGG
>Ga0265338_10002248_pt1 | contig 29389 bp, 20 predicted proteins | sample 42126metaG_FD_193579 | JGI IMG/M metagenome (GOLD analysis project Ga0265338, IMG submission 193579) | Rhizosphere microbial communities from Carex aquatilis grown in University of Washington, Seatle, WA, United States - 4-21-26 metaG | ecosystem: Host-associated > Plants > Roots > Rhizosphere...
CGGTGAACGATGGCAAGGAAATCGGCGCGATTCAGCCGAGCATTTTGTTTCACAAAAATGGAAAGCTGGAAGCGATTGGCCGGACACGAAACGACAAGATGTTTCAAATCTGGTCGGAAGACGGTGGCTCAACATGGGGCAAGATGGCGTTGACCGATTTGCCAAATCCCGATTCCGGCATTGATGCGGTGACGTTGAAAGACGGAAGGCAACTTTTGGTCTATAACCACAACATTCGCACCGGTTCAAACAACAAAGGCCGCAGCCCGTTGAACGTCGCAGTTTCCAATGACGGGAAAAGCTGGCAGGCCGCGCTGGTTTTGGAAGATGATTCAAATGCGCCAAGTGGTTTCGCCTATCCCGCCGTGATTCAGACGAGTGACGGCCTGGTTCACATCACCTACACCTGGGAACGCAAACGCATCAAGCACGTCGCCATTGATCCAAATAAATTGTCGCTGAAGCCAATTATAAACGGCAACTGGCCGAAATGACTTTCAGCCGGCTTTTGCAAGAGCTTCCCGACGCTGGTCCAGTTCCGCATGAATCTGCGGCTCCATCCTCTCGTATTTGCGGTAGAACAAAACCGGCAGAAGGCTTAGGGTCAGACAAATGGCCGGAATCCACACGATGCCGAATTCAATCGCGTTCAAGGCGGCGGGCGTCTGCGCGGAATTGGCGACGTAACCGTTTTCCCCCATGATCCAGAGCGGGATGGCCGCGCCCAAACCGGCTCCGGCTTTCAGGCAAAATGCCGCGCCGACCGCCGTAAGCAGGCCGGCCGCGCGGATGCCGGTTTTCCATTCGCCGTAATCCACACTGTCCGAAAGGATCGCGAACGGCACGGCCATCGCCATGCCACTGCCCAGAAAGCCGACAATCCAGCCGGCGGTAATGAGCGGGAGGGAATTTCCATTGACGACGCCGAAATACAGAATCAATTGCCCGACAACCATCGCCGCAAGTCCCCAACCCCACGCCGCCGTTTTGGAAAACCATTTGCAAAACCATGGCAACAAAGAGACGGTCGCGAGCGAAATGAAATCCAGGCTATACGCGTATCGCGTCAGTTCCTCGTGATGCAGATTGTATTGCAAAAAGTATGGCACGACAGTGACGCGCGAAATGAAACCGATCCAGAACAGCAGGCTGCTGAAGAAAATGATAAACCAAGGCCAGTTGCCGCGCAGCGCGCCAAACGTGCCGAGTATCGGCTGGATTTTTTTCTCCTGCGGAACGACTTCCTTGAGATTTCGGAACGAAAGCAAAAAAAACAGGACTGAAAACACCGCAAACAGCAGCAGTGTCAGCGCGTAACCTTTGCGGTCGTCGCCGTGCCCGAGCAATGCCACCATTTTCAGCGCCGTCAAATTCACCACCAACACACCAAGTTTGGATCCATACATGCGGTAGCTCATCAGCGTGATGCGTTCCTGCGGACTCGTCGTCAGCGTCGAGAGAATCGAAGTCACTGGCGTGTTGATGCCGGTGTAAAGCACGCTGCAAATGATGTAAGCCGCCGCCGCGTAGATGACTTTACCCTGATAGCTCAAATCGGGCGTCAGAAACGTCAGCACGCCGAACGTCGCAAACGGCACGCAAAGCCAGAGAAACCAGGGGCGAAATTTCCCCAGCCGGTTGTGCGTCCGGTCGAAAATGATTCCCCAAATCGGCGCGTCCACGCCGTCAATAAACCGCGCCAATCCAAGGATGGTGCCGCAGGTGACGGCAGTGAGTCCATAAACATCCGTGAAAAACTTCGCCATGTAGCCGCCGATGATGAAGGTGAAAATGAGCTGCCCGCCGACATCCGGCAATGCGTAGCTGAAACGGGTGAGGTAGGAGGTTTTGTTCATGCCCGAATCGGTAATTTGCGCCCGTTGCGAAGATAAAGCAGAATTCTTTCTAGCGGCGCGGCGGCAGTGAGGGTCTGGCCACCTTTGAATTTCTTTCCGGTCCAGGCATCCGTCCAAGTCGCGCCGGCGGGAAGATAAACTTTCCGCCTCGCAACGCCGGAATTCAAAATTGGAGCGACAAGTAAATCCGGGCCGAACATGAATTGGTCGTCCACTTTCTGCGCAGCGTCATCATCGGGGAAATCGAAGAACAAAGGCCGCATCGGCGGCGTGCCTTTGATGCTAGCCAGCTTCATTTGCTTCATGATGTAGGGACGCAGCCGTTCGCGCAGAAACAGCAGTTCGCGGATGATTTTGTAGGCGCGGTCTCCAAACGACCAGATTTCATTCGGGCCTCCGCGCGTCGGATCGCACGTCTCGGGATGCGCCAGCGAACTGTTGCGCCAGCCGTGCAGGCGGAAGAGTGGACAGAAGACGCCGTATTGAAACCAACGCACGATGAGTTCCTGAAAATACGGCGTGGCGATCTCGCCCCCGAAAAATCCGCCGATGTCCGTCGTCCACCACGGAATGCCGCTCATACCGATGTTCAGTCCGGCGCGGACTTGTTGCTGCAAATCTTCCCAAGTCGAATGAATATCACCGGACCAGACCGCCGCGCCGTAACGCTGGCTGCCCGCAAATCCAGCGCGACCGAGCGTGATGATTTCCCTTTCGCCCGCCGATTTCATGCCGTCGTAAAACGCCTGCTGCTGCATCATTGGATAAATGCAGCCGACTTCGAGGCCGTTGCCGGCGTGGTAGCGGACGTTGTCGTGGTCGTAAGTCACCATCTCCGGCTCGATGGCATCGAGCCAGAAAACCTTGATCCCATGGCGCAGATAGTTTTCGCGCACCTTGCTCCAGAGAAATTTCCGCGCATCGGGATGCGTGCTGTCGAGCAGGTGGGAAATAACTGTGTGTTTGGCATTCGTGTCCGTGAAACGGATGAATGTGTTCATCCCGCGCTCGGCGCGAACGAGCAGATTGCGACGCTCCAGTTCAGTGTAATTTTCGCTGTCGGGATTCACCGTCGGCCAGACGGAGACCATGACCTTGATGCCCATCTTTTCGAGTTCGCGCACCATCGCGGTCGGATTCGGCCAGCACACCGGATCAAATTTCCATTCACCCATTTTCGTCCAGTGGATGTAATCAATCACGATCACAGACATCGGCAGGCCCCGCCGCTTGTGCTCGCGCGCGACGGCGAGCAGTTCGTCCTGCGTCCGGTAGCGGAGCTTGCATTGCCAAAAACCTGCCGCCCACTCCGGCAGCACGGGCGCGTGGCCCGTCAAATCCGCGTAACGCTCCATGATGCCCGCGTAGCCGTCGCCGGTCGTTACGACATAATCTATCAAGCGTGAGGCGTCGGCTACCCATCGCGTCTGCGTGCGGCCAAGTTCGACGCGCCCCATGCCGGGATTGTGCCAGAGCAAACCGTAGCCGCGACTGGACACGAGAAACGGAATCGAAATCTGCGAATTGCGATGCGTGAGTTCCAGCACACAGTCCTTTTGATCAAGCAAACCATGCCGTCGCTGACCGAGGCCGTAGATGCGCTCGTCATCGAATGCCGTGAAGCTCGCTTCGCACCGGAACAAATCGCCACCGACGGACTTGAATGTGCGTGACGGAGGATAATTTGTGCGCGCAAAAATCTCTTCGACGAGCGGTTCGTTGCTGCCGGTTTTGAAAAAGCGCATGCGGCCGGATTTTGCATCAACCGTCGCGATGAGTTTTCCGTTCACCATGCGCGCGGAATCTTCCCAGATGGAAATCTTTGCTGAAGATTTTTTTGGGGGGAGCAGGCTCCAATCGCGCAGCGGCATTTCGGTAAGCGTGGTGGCGCGGACGCGGATGCTGTCCCTGCCCCACGGCTCGACCCAAAGCAGCTGTTCCTTCAAGCGCCAAAGGATTCGATTGCCGGCACGGCTGAACGCTGAACTGTCTTGGCTCATTTGCGGGCAATGTTGCCGCAAACGGTCTTAATAATGAAGCCGAATATGTCGGTGTTCACGAGCCGCTGTGCGGCCCGTTCGCTCACTTCTTCTCCGCCGGGAACGGGCCGTATTTGTCTGCCGAGTCGCCGGCGTGGTCATAGATATTTTTTCCGCCCTTGAGGAACGGCGTGGCCATTGCCCACGGTTTGCCGTCGGGACGTTTGATTGGCGTGGCGCTGTATTGCGGGAGATAGACGCGGCGCATCCGGTTGGTCTTGTTCGGACCGCTGCGGTGAAGAACATAGCTATCGAATGCCACAATGCTGCCGGCCGGGACAATCAAAGGGTCGCCTGGATCGCTTCCGGTATAGCCGATCAGGTCATTCGAACCCTCTTCCTTGATGTGATCAATGATTTTGTCCCGCGTGCCAGCGCGCGAGTGCGGCAAAATATAAACCGTGCCGTTTTCCTCGTTCACGGCGTCGAGCGTGCACCAGCAGGTGACGTAGGGCTTGTGCTGCGTCGTCGGGTCATACCATTTCACATAGCCGCTGTCCTGGTGCCACGAAAATTTCATCCCCTGCTCCGCGCCTTTCACAACCCACTGCTCGTGGAATAGCTGCGCGTCCTGTCCGACCGTGGCCCCGGCAACCTCCGCCATCAACGGGCTGAAAATAAATTCCCACAACCGGCTGCTCAAGCGGTAGCGGTTGTTGATGAAATAGCGTTTGCCGCGATGACTGATGCCTTCGGTCTGCACGCCCTTCGAGTCCATGATGGAATCGTAGTAACCGAGGTAATAGGAACATTCCTCGCGCAGCATTTCGATCATGGCGGGCGGAATGACGCCCGGCAAAATCATGTAGCCTTCCTTTTTGTAAAGTTCGCGTTGCGAGTCGGAGACGATTTTCATGGCGGGATTAGCTTAAACCATCTTGTGCATAACTCTTCTCATTTTGTCCGCGACTTGTTATCATTTTTTGTCGCCATGCGCCAACGCCTTGAACTGCCGCCGAACTGGGACGGAAACCTCTGGCATTACCGCCAGCACGGGCGCAATGTCATGCACCGGCACGCCGAGCTGGAGTTCAACCTCATCACCCAGGGCGCGGGCCTCTACCTGCTGGCCAATCGCAAATACCAGATCCGCCGCGGTGATCTGCTCTGGCTTTTCCCGGCGCAGGAACACGTCCTCATCGGGCAAACTCCCGATTTCGAAATGTGGATTGGCATCTTCAAGCCCGCCGTCGTGCGGCGAATCGCCACCGATGCGAACGCAAAAGTTCTGCGCCAGGCCAATCCCGCCGGCGAATACTGCCGGCGGTTGCCGCAAGGCGACCTCGAGCGGCTCGAAGAATTATTTGCCGAAATCGCCTCCGCGCGCGAACAGCCGGGCCTTTTCAATGCCGGCCTGGGCTACGCGCTTCTCGACGCCTGGCGGAATTTCGAACACGCCGCCGATGTTCCCGTGCGCGACGTTCATCCTGCCGTTGAACGCGCCGCACGCCTGATCCGCAACGAAACCGCCGCACTGAACCTGGACGAACTCGCGCGCCGCTCCGGCTTGAGCGCGCCGCGCCTGAGCCGTTTGTTCAAGCAACAAACCGGCGTCACACTCGTGGATTTCCGCAACCGCCAGCGGGTCGAAAGATTTCTGCAACTCTATGGCACGGGCCAGCGCCTGACGATGCTCGAAGCCGCGCTCGAAGCCGGTTTCGGCAGCTACCCGCAATTCCACCGCGTTTTTAAACGGGTGATGGGTTGTTCGCCGGGCAGCTATAGGCGGCGATAGAACATCTACGCGGCGACTTTCATCCAAAGCCTATCGATTTCCCCGCGCAGGATTTTTGCGTCCTCCCAACTGTTTGGAAATGCCGAAAGCGCGTAGCCGCCTTCCACCGGGCCGAGTTCCGGGCAGATGAAAATCTCGCGTTCGGAATCACGGTTGCCCTCCAGCCAGCACCGGAACAACGCTGCGGCAAAGGGCAGCCAGTCCTTGACCTCCTGGGTCAGTTTTCCCCGCCCATCGGTGACCGGCACCTGGGCGTGATGGCCGTTGAACGGACGAAAATGAAATTGCTGCGCGCGCTGGATCAGGTCGGGACGCACAATCATCCGCTCCGCGTAAATGTCGGGGCGAAGATGTTTGACGACCGATATGTGGGAGAAATCCCACGAGATCGGCAACAGCTCGCCCGTCCGTTTCTGATACGCGTCGGCCAGCGCGTAAGTTTTCTCAGACGTTTCGGTGCAGGTGTCGCGATGCACTTCCACGGCGGGCTCCAGACCGAGCCTGTGACCTTCCTGCATCAGCGACAGTGCCAAGTCTAGGGCTTCAGGCGTCAATGTGTCTTCGTCGGCCAACTGCACGTTGACGTGATGCGCCCCGGCATCTTTCTGCTCCTGAAGCAATCGCGGAAAATCCGCCGCGTTGCCGGACGACATTCCACCAACGAAAATCAACTTGTGCCTCTTCGTTCCCTCGCGCATCTCCGGGCTGCCAGCCCAGCACACGCCGTCGAACCCGGCCTCTTTAATCGCGCGCAGCTTTTGTTCCAGCGACCATTCGTTCTCCTTCGCCGGATGCTGCATGAGCGTCCAGAGATTTGCGATATGACGCAGAACAGGACGGTTCATTTTGTTTTCCCCTGATGGCGACCTTTGAACGTCAGTTCGGCAACGCCGGACTTGTCGAGTTCCCCCAATCCATTCTCGATCATTCGACGGTATTGCTTAAACGTGGCAACGGCGAGCGGCAGGTTCAACCCGGCTTCCTTCGCCAGCTTGAGCGCAATCCCGGAATCCTTGGCCGCGTGGGCGGCGCTGAAGAAGCACGAGTGTTCCCGGTTTTGCATGTCCTCGCCGTCCGTCTGCAACACGCGGGAATTGGCGCCGGTTTGTGAGAACACCTCGCGCAGCACTGCCAAGTCGAGCCCGAGCGCTGCGCCCAGACCCAGGCCTTCCGCGAGGCCTGCAGTGTTGATGTTCATGACCATGTTGACCAATGCCTTGACCTTTGCCGCCTCACCGGCCTTGCCAACATACCGCATCGAGGAACTGAGTTTCTCGAGAATGGGTTTGGCGCGCTCGAACACGGGCAGCTCGCCGCCGAGCATGAGATACAGTGAACCCTCTCGTGCCTGGGTAATGCTCGACGCCATGCATGCCTCCAATGACTGCGCGCCTTTCTGTTTTGTCAGCTCCTCGACGCGCACGTGCGTCTTCGGGCTGACGGTAGCGCAGTTGATAAACAACCGTCCTTTCGCGCGCTTAAGCAGTGTGTCGCCGCCCGTCGCAAAAATCCGCTTCATCGCCGCGTCATCGGTGACCACGGTGATGACGACATCCGCCAGTTCCGTAACTCGCGCCAATCGAGTGCAGGCTTCCGCGCCGATTTCCGCGGCCAGCTTCTGCGCCGATTCCGCACGTATGTCATTTACCGCGGTAACTGGATAACCAACCTCCTTCAACCGCAGCGCCATGTTCGCGCCCATGCGCCCAACGCCAACAATTCCGATTCGTTCCATTTGTTAATCTCCTGTTTTTTTAATAATTGCCTATACGTTCCAAAATTTGCTCCGCTTCGCGTTCATCCTTGAATTGGATAAGCATGTAAACACCTTTCCGCCCGATGGCATCGAGCAGCGGCAGCACTTCGTCCGGCTCAACATTGACAACCTGCACAGATTTTCCGGCGGCGATGATGCGACGATATAAATCATGCCAGCGCTTGTTGCCGCCGGTTTCAATGCCCGCCTGCGGCGTCCATTCGATGGCGTCCAGCGATTCAATAGCCAGCAACGAGTCGAGATGCTTCATCGCCTGCGTGCCGTCGAGATGATAGAGCGAGTAATCCAGCCAATCACATTGCGCCGTGAGCGCGGGAACAACAAATCGTTTATACATGCTTGGTGAAAACATCGCCGAGGCGTCGCATTGCAACTTGGCGACCTTGCCCAGACCCCAGATGTAAAATGCGCCAAATGCAGAGCTGCCATCCTCCAATTTAATCAAATCGTAAATGCGCTGATACGCCGCAAACCAGACTTCGTTGATCTCCGTAATCTTTTGCTCGACCCATTCCGGTCGTTCCACCATGTCCATGAGCAATGTTTGCGCGCCGCGCAACGATGAGAGCGCATCCACATTTTCAATCAAGTCGGGACAGCCCACGAGGTATTTGCCACGCGAAAGCTCCACGCAATGGCGGATGATATCTTCGGTGGCGCGCCACCACGGATGGTTGGGATCAAACTTCAGCGGAGGCAGTTTCTCCGGCTCAAGCTCTTGTTCGATGCACGGATGAAACCAGACCGTGTCTTCGGCAAAACCGGGTTTCGAACCGAGAAAAAGTGCGAGTGAACCCGGACCGAGGTCGGTGGTCGCGCTCGGCAACACGTCCAGCGGAAAAACCGAACGCGAGAGCCGGTAATGATTCTCCGCCGCGCGAAAAAAGGCATTGCAGTAGCGTTCCTCAATCGTGGCGGGGCGAACCGGGGCGGCGACGTCTTCGTGGACGCTGCGCCCGACTTCCGGCGCACCCCACATTCCGATCAAAAGCCCTTCATGATTCCACCAATCCACGAAACGTTTCCGGGTTTGGTTCCAATTTGCCTTCCACATAGCGGTTGCTGCTTGAATTAAAATCCAATCGCCGCGCCGCCGTCCACCGGCAACATCACGCCCGTCACAAATTTCGAAGCCGGGCTGCAAAGATAAACCGCCGCCCAGCCGACGTCATCCGGCTCGCCGAATTTATTCATTGGCGTGCGGCCAAGAATCTTGGATTTGCGGGCCGGATCACCACTCAACGCCTGGTCGAGCATGTCCGACGCAATCCAACCCGGCGCAATAGCGTTGACGCGCACACCATGAGGGCCCCACTCCGTCGCGAGCGAACGCACCATCCCGATGTAAGCTGACTTCGCGGCCGAATACGCAACCACAAGTGGAATGCCCATCAACGACGCCATCGAGGCGGTGAACAGAATCGAGCCGGATTTGCGCGCGACCATGCGGCTGCCGGCCTCGCGGGTCAAAGCGAACGCACCAAAGACGTTTGTTTGAATCAACTTCGCGAATTCAGCGTCGGATGTTTCCGTTGCCGGTTTCTTCAAATGCACGCCGGCGTTGTTGATGAGAATGGAAATCGGCCCGGCGAGTTTTTCAGCCCGGTCAATAATCGAGGATGCGGTTTCCAATTTCGTCACATCACCGTTGAGCGCAAAGGCATTTCCGCCCAAGGCGGCGCAGGCCTTGTCCAGTTCTGCCTTGCGGCGGCCAACGAGCACAACGCGTGCGCCGGAGGCGACAAAACATTTCGCCATGCCCAAACCGAGTCCGGTGCCACCACCCGTGATGATCGCGGTTTCGCCCGCCAAATCGAATGCATCTTTGATTGCGATTTTTGTCATAGCTCCTTTGAGGTTACGATGGAACACGCCCGCCAAGTTCGCGCCACGCGTCACGAAAATCAACCAGCGTTTTCCATGAAGTTGAAATCGCGGTGTTGCAGCTTGAGGCAAAAATGAAGCGATGGCGATAGGGACGCAGGCGCTCAAACAGGCTGCCAACATAATCGAACACGGCCTGGCGATCCGGCAGGCGTTGAATGTCCATCGCGCTGATGCCGCCGGTAATGATGAACCGTTCGCCCGTTTCAGCAAAAGCCTTGTCCAGGTCAACGTCACCCAGCGGCGCGCTGGCGACGCCTTCCAAACCGTCAACACCGCAAGCAGCAATGCGTTTCAAGTTGGCCTTCTGCCGGCCGCAGGCGTGAATGAAAAACGTGCTGCCGTGTTGGTGGCAGAGCGCCGAGGCTTTTTTGTAAAACGAGGCGCTGTAATGTTCCACATATTCCGGTGTGTGAAACGCGCTGTCGAGATTGTCCATCGCCATCATCGCCTGCACACCGGCCTCTGTCATCTGGCGGACCAGATCCAGTTGCGCGGCCTCATGAATTTCGAGAAGCGCTTTCGCCCGGTCCGGCTCATCGGTCAATAGGTAGGTGGCATTCACCGCTCCCAGGGCCAGGTGAAGCAACTTCAACGGGCTGAACAACTCGCCCGCAATCGGCAGGCCGTGTTCGCCGACACGCTCCACCCAATTTTTCCAGCGCGCGGAATTGAAAACCCACCGTCGGTTTGTGACAAATTCCTCAAACAGCGGAAGCTGCGTCTCGTAGTCATCCACTAGGAATTTTTCCTGAACGAGCGTCGATTCCGCCGCAACGTAACGCTGGCGCTCCATGGGTTTGCCCGAGGGCAACCGATAGGTGCGCTCAATCACCAGATCGCCGTTGGGCTGCTCCATCTCAGTTTGCACGCACTCACCGGTGTCAAACTGCTCGGCAGACAAGCCGCCGAACCAGCAACGCCGCTGGTCGCAGTAAACATTTCGGCTGAACACGTCCAGCCCGAGCACACCGAGCATGTCGAGATGGTTCTGGCAACCGGCCAGTTCCGCCGGTAATCGTCCGTGGTGAAGGTGGTGAAAAAACCACTGCCAGTAATTCGGCGCATAGACCACCCGGCCGGGGTCTTCGCGATGCAGAATTGCTTCAATGCTTTGGCGCGGGTTCATTCGGCTTTCAAGCGCGACAACCTTCAGAAAGCGACGGCGTTTCCTGGTGCTTATACATGATAAAATATTCGCGATGGCCAAGCTGTTCCGGTTTACTCGGCTCGCCCGCTGCGACGCGTGCGACGAGGCCGGCCAGTTCGCGGCCAGCTTGCGCGAGAGTGAGTTCGCCCGCAAGCACTCGGCCAGCGTCGAAATCCATGTCGTCCGCCATCGCGCGGAACGTCGCGCTGTTGCCGGTGATTTTAACGAGCGGCGCAACAGGACTGCCGATGACGCTCCCGCGTCCAGTGACGAACAACACGATTTGCGACCCGACGCTGATCAAATCCATCAGGCCTTCCGTGTCGTTCGGGTTTGTGTAACCGAACTGCATGAAATGCTCGTCCGGCACGCTGTCGAGAATCCACAAGCCCGGCCCGCGCGGCGCTTCGGCCACGCGGATGACGCCTTGAATCGGTCGCGAGCCGCTCTTGGCAAACGCGCCGAGACTTTTTTCCTCAATCGTCGTAAGGCCGCCCGCGAAATTTCCCGGCGAGACCGACCATTGGCGGACGGATTTGCAGTAACGCTCGGCCTTGTCGTAGGCGGCAGCGAGTTGTTGTTTTGCCTCCGCGCTTGCCGCGCGAGCAAGCATGTGTTCACGCAGGCCGATCATCTCCACGGTCTCTTCAAAAACCGCCCGTCCGCCGGCGTTCACGAGCAGGTCGAAGAATGCACCGACGGCTGGATTTCCCGCGAGACCGGACGTGCCATCCGAGCCGCCGCATTCGCAGCCGACCGTCAAATCGGCGAGTGACATTGGAACGCGCGGAGTTTCCTTGCGGATTTGCGCGCGAAGACGGGTGACAATTTCTTTTCCCTTTGCAACGGATGTTCTCGTTCCGCCACTTTCCTGGATGAAGAACCATTCGGCAGGTCGGCCCGAAGCACGAACGGCGTCGGCGATCTTTTCCGGCTGTGTGTATTCGCAGCCCAGGCCGACGGAGAGAACCGCGCCGACGTTCGGATGCCGCGCCAGCGCGAGCATGAGCCGGATGGCATAGGCGTTGTCGTAGCAGCCGGGAAAGCCGATGACGTGAGTGTCTTCTTCGCCGTTGGCGATGGCATAGGAAACGTGTTGCGCGCATTCGACGGTGTAAACGACGAGTACAAGATTGCGGACACCTTTTCGACCATCGGGACGCAGAAAGCCCGTCCAAGATGTGGCGAGCGCGTCAGACATAAGCAGTGGCCGTGTCCGTCGGTGCGCCGGAGTGAAGGTCAAGGGTGCCCGAACGGTCATCAAGATCGCTGGCAAGATTGTGCAGGTGAACCCATGCGCCCCGCGCGATGGGTTTCGTCGCGTGGCCGATGCGAACGCCATATTTTACAACCGCCTCGTTCGCCTTGATGTCACGCAATGCAACCTTGTGGCCGCGCGCAATGTTTTCCGGCGCGACAATTTCTCCATGAGTCGCGCCGATGAGTTCAATCACGCCAACTGGCGCATCGTCAATCATCGTAGCGACGTTGTCCTGCGGTTGGATTTGAAAACAGTGCGGTTTCACCTGGCCTTGGTAATCTTGTGTTCAACGCAGGTGTTGTCAATCGCATCCCAGTCCAACTCCACGCCGATACCGGGCTTTTGTGGGACGTGCGCAATGCCGTTTTTATCAATGGGATATTTGTCCTTCATTGGAAAACGGAAAGGTTCTTCCGGCACGAGCAACTCGAAATATTCGCAGTTTTTGATGGCGCAACTGACGTGTAGGTTCGCCATGTCCATGAAACCCATCGTTGTGCAATGAATTTCACAGCGCATTCCATGAGCCTCGGCAAGGTGTGCGATTTTCAACGCGCCAGTGACGCCGGGCTTCCACGAAACGTCGGCGCGCACAATGTCCACCGCATTGAACGCAATGGCTTGCGCGACGCCCCAAGGCCCGCCGCGCGTGGTTTCCGTTCCGGCAATCGGGATGTCGAGCGCGGCGCAGAGCTTCGCATATTTAGCGAGTTCGAAATCTCGGAACGGCTCCTCGAACCAGAGATAATTCATTTTCTCCAAATCGCGCCCGACGCGAATCGCTTCTTCGAGCGAATACTCGCCGACTGGATCGCTCATCAAAATATAATCGTCACCGGCAGCCTCCCGGACCGCGCGTTGGATTTCCATGTCCTTCCGCCACGGGCCGGGCGGATGCACTTTGTAGGCCGGAAAGCCGCGCTTTTTGTAGGCGCGCATTTCCTTCAAGTAATCTTCGGTGTTCGGCATGAACAAACTGCTCGCATAAGTCGGCAGGCTTGTCCGGCACTCACCGAGGAATTGATAGAGCGGCAACCCGGCGGCCTGTGCCGCGATGTCCCAGAACGCCACGTCCACCGGACCAGGAAGATAATTCGGAAAAAATGTGATGTGCCGGTCAATCGTCCAAAGCTCGTGATAAATCGCTTCACGTTCGCTGACGCGGCGGCCCAGCACGACCGGCGCGATGGTCTCCTGCAAATACGCCTGCGTCACGATGCTGGAACGCGCGGCAATGGCCGTAGCATGGCCAAATATTCCCGCATCTGTGTGCAAACGCAGAACCACCACGTCCCAATTCATCGGACTGCGGCCCATGCGCGCAGAATCAAAAAGCTTTTCCTTGCGCTGGCAGCGCCAGGTTTCAAATGCGGTGACAACTGGGTTTGGATTTTTTGCGCTCATAAAATGCCATATTTCTTGAATGCTGCCGTGCTGCTCATGCCGGCCTCGATTTCCTTACGAACTAATTTTTCACCGCGCGCTTTGGCGAGGGCGCGTTCAATGACTTCAACTTCGACTTTCTTTGGCACGATGACCACGCCGTCCAGATCGCCGAAAACCAAATCACCGGGCTGCACTGTGACTTGGCCAATCTCAATTTGGCAGCGATAATCCACAACTTGTGTGCGAACGGACGAATCCTGCGCGAAGCGTCCGCGTGAAAATACCGGCCAGTTCTGTTCGAGAACTTTCGGCGTGTCGCGGTGAAAGCCATTGATAACTGCCCCGGTCGCGCCGCGCTTCTTTGCAGTGGCGGTGAGGATTTCGCCCCAGTAGGCACAACGCATTTCGCCGCCGCTCGCCAGATAGATTTCACCAGATTGAAGCTGGTCCAGCGCCTCGGTCAGCAAGCCAAACGGCTTTTTTTGTTTGCCGAAGACATCAATCATCACCACCGGCATCGCGCGACCGGCGAGCTTCATTTCCTCGCGCAAGGGCTGGATCGGCTGTGGCAAAAATTGACGCGTGAAGCCGAGGTTGTCGAGAATATCGCCGACGACAGGCGTGAAAAGTTCACGCGCGCAGAGCGCGAACAAATCAGAATCAGATTTCCATTCAGCGGCCATAATCACTTTGCCGGTTGATTGGTGCCGGGTGTTGATGTTTCCGCCGGCGTAACTTTCTTGCGACCGGTCTTGGCGTCATAGCCCTGCTTTGAGAGGTAGTTATTGATCCGGCCTTTGTATTTTCCAAACACGGCGTGCTTTTCGTCGGACGATCCTTGATCCATTGAGGTTTCCCGAGCTTCAATCAGCCATGTCATGATTTGTTTCTTTTCGGCCTCAGTCAGGTCGGGATACATCTTGACGTAGGCATTGAAGGTCACTTGCACCACTCCGTAGGTCATCTTGTCTTTGACCTTGTCTATCTGTTCAGGCGTTAAATTCACTGCTAGCTTGGAAAGAAATTCATCGTGCAGCGTTTTCAACGTGGCGTTGATCTGCGCGACGGCATTGGTGTCCTTGGCCGATGCTTTCAATTTGGCGTCGTTCTCATCATGCCATATGCGCAAGGCCCGATACTGCGCCATGATGGTATCGTGAACTCTCTCCTTGTTGGCGGGATCTGCGATGTCGAGCAACGCCAGAATGTCGGCGGTGCGTTTTTCAATGGCCTGCGTGTAATTGGCCTCGGCTTGGTCGACTGGCAGATTGGTTTCAGTTGCCGCCGCCTTTTCGTTTGCTGCAAAGGCAGACGCGGTCAGCAGCGCGGCCACGATGACGAACAGTATTGTTTTCATTATTCGCGCTGTTGATTTAACAATTTTTCATTCGTTTGACGACTTGTTTTGCAGCAAGCCGTCCAGAATGTCACGCGGCACCTGAATGGCCGTTCCGTGCTTATGACCTTCGGGGAATGAAACCAATTCCGTGATGTTGGTGAAAGTCGTGAAATCGCTCGTCTTCACCGCGCCATATACTTTTTCGCGGTAAGCATCGAAGTAAATCAACCAGTCGTCGCCGACCTTCAGCGCGCACGGGCCTTCGGTGAATTTTTCCGTGAATGGTTCGGAAACCTTTTCCCATGGACCAAGCGGCGATTTTGCAAAAGCGACGCGCAGATTCAGGTTCGGACGCGAGTTGTCTTTGCAAAGCAGAACGTAACGATTGCCGTCCTTCAAGATAAACGCGTCAATTACGCTGAAGCCCGGGTCAAAAAATAATTTCGCCGGAGCGAAATTTGTGAAATCGCGCGTGGTCGTGAAATACAGGCGGTGATTGTTTTCCTGCTTTTCAAGCAAGTCGGGAAAACGTCCGAGAATCGTCGAAGCCCAGACAATGATGAAATCCTTCGCGCGGTCGTCATAGAAAAGTTCCGGCGCCCAGACATTCACTGTCGTCGGTTCGTTGGTCATCGCAGGAACAAATTCTTGTTCCGACCAGTGGATCAAATCCCTGGAACTCGCGCAGCCGAAGCCCTGGTCGCCGTGCCAGCCCGCCGTCCAGACCAGATGAAATATTCCGTCCGGCCCGCGCAGCAGACTTGGATCGCGAAACTGTTTGTTTGTTCCCACATTCGCCTCCAGAAACGTCCCCGGCGCATTCGTCCAGTGATAGCCGTCAAAGCTATAAAGGAACCGGAGATATTTCTGGTCAGCATCGCGGAATGAGGTGAAAAGATAAGCGGTTCCGGCGGTTTCAGCCGCCACGGTTGAGAAACAACCAGCAACGCATAGGCAAATGAATGCCAGCCCGGCAAACAAATTGGTTCGCGCCATCACTTGGGGAGGATAAACTTTTCGCCTGAATAAATCCATTCGGAATCACTTGCTCAAGGCAGCGGCGGGCCGACCTTGATGCGGTAAAACTGGATTGGCAAACCAGCGGTGTTGGTGGCGCTCCATTGGAACGGCATCACCGCCGGATTGGTGATCAGCAACGTGTCCCAGTTTACCAGATTGGTCGAACCCTGCACCGCATAGTCCGGCCCCACCTGCCCGCTCACCGACAAGCCCATTTGCCCTCCGGTCAATACCGGCGAGGTCATCGTCGGTGATGCCAGCGGGTTGACGATGACGCTGAAACTCTGCGTTGCCGTCAGGGTTGGCGTGCCATTGTCCGCAACCACCACTGTCATGGTGTTGGTCGTGTTGGCCTGTGTCACCAGCGGACGCCAGTTGAAAACGCCGCTGCACGCGCCCAGCGTCGCGTTAGTTGGCCCCACGGGCAGACTGAAGGTCAACGTTTGAGCGGGCACATCCGCATCCGTCGCCGTGTTGGTAATGCTCAAATTCACACCCACATTGATTGTTCGATTGGAAACCGTTGCCAGAACCGGTGCGAAGTTGGACACCGGAGTGACAGAGGCAAACGAGGTGCCCAGCCGCAATTCGTCCGCCGTCCAAAACGCATTGGTTCCGTTGCTGTTGTAGTTTCCTGCTTGAACCCGCAGGGCGTTGACGGATGACAAATCCGCGCCGTTGAAGGTCAAGTCGGCGGTGAGGACGTTGGGCGTGTTGGTGTTGTTCCCGAGAATGGCCGGATCCAAATTAAACCACGCATAAAGGGCATCTGCCGAACCGGTGTTATCCACCACGAGTTTGGCGACCACCAGTTGAACATTTGTGCTGAAGGAAGGAACCGAAGACATGGTGAGCAATGAGGAATTCCCCGAGGGCCATGCAGCAAAATTGGTCGTCGCCGTGGCGCTGGTGTTGGGTGAACCGAGGGCTGCGGTTTCACTACCGCCATTATTCGTGCCGGAAGCGCCGCTGAAAAAGCCGAGATTCGACTGGCGATAATATTTACCGGGTGAGGTGGTATACATCGGGTTATACATCAGGAAACTGACCCATAAAACCCCGCTATTGGTTGATGCCAGAGATCCCAAGGTGGCTGGCAAGACCCGTTGCACGGTAGCGGTAGTGTCGGCGCTACCCGGAACACCGGGCTGGGGATAACCGACCTGTAGCGCACCGTTCGTCGTGATCAGCGCACCATAGGTCAATCCAGCGGAGGTGTTGGTTGCCATAAATGATCCCGGATTAAAACTCTGCCAAGGCGTGCCCCACCCCTTCCCTCCCGCGAGATTGGCGATACAGCTCCCTGCGGTATAATTGAATCCTTCATACGCCAACAACACTGAATTCGTTATGCCCACGGGCGTGGCGCTCACCTGGCTGGAGTTGCCGCTGACACCGGCGTTATTTGTGGCAGCCACCACATAGTAATACGTCGTGCCATTGGCCAACCCCACGTCCAGATAATTGTTCAATGAGTTGGTGGCTATGCCCGTGTAGGGTCCGCCGCTGGTGGTCGAACGCTTGACGATGTAACCTGTCCCTCCTGAAGGAATCCCCCAAACCAGCATGATTTGGCCATCCCCCGGTGCCGCAACGAGGCCGGTTGGCACTGCCGGCGGCTGCGGTCCTCCCGGCAGAACTTCCGCATTCATGGCGTCCAGACCGCATAAATCGATGAGGTCACTGTGTGCCTCAATCCGGATTTCATCCCCTTTGTTGATACTAACGTTCGCGATGACGTTGGTGTGGAACTTCGCGTCATTGGCAGAAGCAATCCATTCGGCGATCTTGTTGGTATTGACATAAAAGCCAAACCAGCCGTTCCCGCCATTGTCATCATTGTAAGCAACGTAAAAATTGCAGAACGAGTTCGTTCCATTCCAGATGCTGCTTACTGCGCCGGGGCTGCTTGTATCCGTGCCGCCCTCCAAACGAACGATCCAGCCGCCTGAAGCAGCCGGGTAAGCGTTGTTCAAGTAGTATGTCCCGCCACGCACCATGTTCTCCGCTTCGGTCCGGCCAGCCGTTGAATACGTGACATCCGAGGCGAAATTCCAGACCGACCCGGTGACGATGATGCCGCCCGTCACGACAGTATCCACCCGCCAGTAATTCGTGGCTCCATATTGGAGCTGGCCGGGGGCAAATCCATTGGTCGCAACACACCCCCGATAATCGGCGGCGGTCAACGTGGCGTTCGTTCCCAGATACACCAGATTACTGACGACCCCGATTCCCGGTGTCCATGATAGTGTCAAAGGCTTGGTGGTCGTGTCGGTGTCGCTGACGCGCAACGGGACATGCAGCGAGGCGTTGGTGGGCCACGGTTTCGCGGCATTGGTCAGCGCGGTCCGGAACCGCCACAAATCATTTGTGATCGAGCCACCCGGCGCATGCGCAACCACCTGCCAATAATAGTCGGTGCTGGCTGCCAGCGCGCCGGGATTGAACGTCCGGGTGGCTTTGTTCGTTTGGAACGATGGTGAACTGGTCGTTCCGAAATAAACGTCCCATGACGTCACCCCTTCCGCGCCAGTCCAAGTCAAGTCATTGGTCTGCGCGATGACATCAATCGCGCCGTTGCCGGGCATTGGGCAAACGACATTTGTGGCCCCGGCCATCGGCCCGGCGAATGCTTTCACCGCCAACAACGCGTTCGTGGCGGTATCAAGGCCGAACTGGTAGTTGTAATAATAGGTCGGATCGAAGGACATTCCCGTCCCGGTCGTATTACCGCTGCATTGATTGAAAATATTGCCGATGCTGTTGGCGTTGGCGTAGGCGGCCTCCCAATTGTTGGCCGTATACATCTGGTTCAACGGCGTGGCGGAATTCAAAAAGTAATTGCTCTCGATCAACACGCTGGCCTGCGAATGATAACCGACACAGTAGGAGGTGATGTTCGTGTAATAATTGTTGAAGACATGGCCTTTGCCGTAGCCGACGCGGGGATTGCGCTGCACATTCTGGTAAAACCAGTTGTGGTGATACGTCATGTTCTCCTTCCCAATGTCCTCGAAATGCGACGTCCCTGAATTCACCAGCGAAACCTTGTCATGGTTATGAAGCTTGGTCCAGGAAACCGTGCCGTAATCCGAACCCAGGGTGATGTCCAGCAACCCGTCGAAACAGGCCGACAGATCGCAATGATCAATCCAGAAATGATGGCACCCCCGGATGGAAATCGCGTCGGGGTATCCGTTGGTGATGATCAAGTTGCGGAGAATGAAGTTTGATTGGCCATTGAAATCGAGATTAATTCCATTGAGGACAACTCCCGCACCGGCGCCGACAATCGTTTTCTGGCTCTTCACCGTCACTACGTTCGTGATGTTCCAAGAACTGTCCGACGTGCTGTCGATGACTATCGTATACGATGTGGTCGAGCCGGCATAATTTGCAAAGGCTGTTTCTGTGGTCACATGCACGACCGCCCCATTGCCGCCGCCGGTTGTGCCGTTCTGCCCAAGGGCGTTTACCGCCGCCCAGCCGATGGGGGAATCCATGGCAGAGGCTCGCAAACAGAAGCAAAGAATAATGCCCGCCGCAAGATTGCTGCTTTTGAGCTTGGTCATGGTAATCACATTTACGGCAGCGGCGGGCCGACTTTGATGCGATAAAATTGCAACGGGTTTGCGCCGGCATTGGTGCTCCAACCGAAGGGCATCGTGGCCGGATTGGTGATCAACAGCGTGTCCCAGTTCAACAAATTGGATGAACCTTGCACCGCATAGTCCGGCCCGATCTGACCGTTGACCACAAACCCAATCTGGCCGGCGCCAAGCCCTGCTGGCGTGACGTTGGTGATGCTGGGCCGGGTGAGCGGATTGACAATCACGCTGAAGCTTTGCGTAGCGCTCATGATCGGCGTGCCGTTGTCCGCCACCACCACACTGAATGGGTTTGTGCTGTTAGCCTGCGTCACCAGCGGTCGCCAATTGACGATGCCGTTGGTCGAAACGGCCGCGTTGGTCGGGGCGACCGGCAGGCTGAAAGTCAGCGTCTGCGCCGGCGTGTCCGTGTCCGTGGCGCTGTTGGTGATGAGCAGATTGACCCCGACGTTGACGGTGCGGCTGGAAATCGCCGGCAGAACCGGCGCGTTATTGGTCGTTGGAATCAGGAGGTGGATATTGACCGTGTTGGTGTAGGAAAAGCCGGAAGCGTCCGTGACTTTGAACGTGAAGCTGCCCAGACCGTTGGTGGTGATGGAGGAATTAAACTGCGCCGTTCTCCCGTTTCCGTTGGTCACCACCGTGCCGTTGGTCGCGCTAAATACCGCATACATCGGGCTGAAGTTCGTGAAACCGCGGGTATATTGCACCAGATCCACATTCAGCGGCGTCCCGTTGGTGCAATCGTAGTGCGGCTGCGCCAGCCAGTTGAGGTAGCGCTCCAATTCGGTGTAGCCGTCGCCCACCAGGTCGGCATTCGCGTCCGAAAAATCTCCGGCCGCCGAATTCGTGTTCAACCCCCTGATCCGCTCCCACCAGTCCGGCAGGCCGTCATGGTCGGTGTCTAAAGGCACGTTGTAAGTCGCGTAAGGCGGCCACGGCCAGTTCGGCGAGTAGTTCGGCGCCGATGGATTGTTCGTGTAATCCTTCACGTCTGTCTGCGAATCAATCATCCCGGGTATGTCTGTAAAGTTGCCCTGAAAGTAGCCATTGATGACATAGGGATTGGCATTGGTTCCCTCATAATGATATGTGCCGTCGAGCACTTCACCGATGACACGTTTGTCTATCAAGTCCTCTTGCGGGAGGTTGCAACCGACATCGGACAATACTACCTTGTAGGCGTTGCTCGCGGTCTGCGTCGTAACGTAAGACGGATAAAGTTCCGCGCCATTTGTAATCAATCCCGTCATCGGCAGGCCGTTGTTAAATGCTGACCAGTTTTTGGAAATGTAATTTCTCCCCTCCATTACATTTCCGTTCATGTAATAGGATTCCGTGCCCCAATTTGTGTTGATGGAATCCAGTTTCAACAGCCACGTCACATAAGAGTTGCCCGTATACGGCTTGTAATAATTATTGACGTAATTGAGCCTCGCCACGCCGCCATCGGTGGTGCGCGCCGTCCAATTGTAAACCACGTTGTTGCGGATATCGAGCGAACCGGCGTAATGGCTGCCCTGGTCCAAGCTGCCGGCGAGCGACCAGTTTCTATCTGTCGAATGCGCAATCAAATTATGATGGTAACTCCCGATTTCACCGCCGATGGAGGCGGCAAAAGCATGCGCTTGATAAACATTATTGGAACCCTTCGCACGCAAGGCATCGTTGTAATGATAGGAATAGTTCAGGCATTCGGAAATGATGTTGTGCTGATAACTGACCATGCATAACCCGCTGCCCACTTTTGAGGTCTGCAACGAATTGCACGCCACGTCCAGCGACCAACTTGAGGTAATGTGGTCGAATATGCTATGGGTCGCGCTGCCGGGACTCATCGCGTCCATAGACTGCTGCGCATTATCACCTACCCGCATGCGCAAATAGCGCATGATGACATCAGTCGGGCCACTGCAGCCAGCTCGATAGTTCGCGAGGCAGATGCCGTCACCCGGCGCCGTCTGGCCGGCAATCGTCACGTAGCCATTGCCAATGATGCATTGCGACTGCAGCCAGATCACGCCCGAAACTTTGAACACAATCGTCCGCGGACCGCTCGCCTGAATGGCCGCGCGATAACTGCCTAGCCCACTGTCGTTCAAGTTGGTCACTTCGAGAACCACGCCACCGCGTCCGCCGCGTGCCCACTGACCATAACCTTCCGCGCCCGGAAACGCCAGATGCCGCGTGCGGAAGCTCCATACCGGGCCGATAACGAGATTGGTTATGCCATTGGCAACTTCCCATTGATCCACACGCCAGTAATACGTGAGCACACTGTTCAAGTTGGTCACATTGAAACTGTTCGTTACTCCCGGAACAGCCGCCGATGCACCCATGAAGGCATTGGAAGCCGTTGTCGCATTCGCCACGGCCTGGCTGTTGGTTCCGAAGTAGACGTAATTGGATATGGCGTAATTGGAGAAGCCATTGGTGACCGAGAACCATTGAAGCGGCAGAAAACCGGAGTTGGCCATTCCCGGCAGCGGCACGTCGTTATTTGCAAACGCGTGCTGGTCGCCCGGCAACGGTGAAATTGCCGAGGCGGTTGTATTGGGTGGATACGGCCTGTCAATCTCGAAGCCGTTCAAGATGGTAAAATCCAAGGGGGCGCTATGGTCGGGATCAAAATTGATCACCACCGGCTGGCCGTCATAGCTGTTTGTGACGTAAAAGAAGGCAAACCCGCAAAGCCGGTCGTTTGTCACCCCCAGCGATGGGGTGTTGGTGACCACGGCCGTGCCGTTGACGCTGATGATGCACAGGCTCATGTTGGTGACACCCGCGTGCCAGGCATTATTGTCCTGCGGCGGATACCAGGGATTGTTATGATAAGTCGTGATGGAATGCGGCCCGGCAGACAGGTTCGAGATGGACAGGCTGATGGCTCCGCCATTTGTAAAGGCGTGGTCAATACTCTGGCTGTCATCTTTCCAATAAGCCATGACGCCATCAATGGATATACGCCAGCCGGCAGTCGGGTCCGGGCTGGCGGAATAACCGTTTTTGCCTTGATTTTTTGCGTTAAGAAAATTGGTGGAATTGGCCACGGTCGGGTAAGTCATGGTGACCATGCATGGGATGATGCTGCTGATATTTGTGGTCACGTTTCCCGTGTCCGGATCAATGGTATAAGTGTAGTTGGTGAAATATTGTGTCGCGCTCTTTACGTTGGCCCCGGTCTGCGAACCCAAATACCACGGTGCAAAACCTACGGCCGTGGGGCCTTTGTTGGCATCACCCACCGTCGCGTTGATGTCCACGCTCAACAGTTGCGCGCGGGCAACATTTAAGGCGCACAACGCCCAAACCACGGGCAATATTCTATGGCACAACGACTTCATGGAATCCATGGGAATATAACATGTTACTGGCGGATATGGGTCTATAAATTCTGCAAAAACACTTGAGAAAACTGCAACGAGGGTCAAATCCCGACACGCGGTAGCCAGACCGACATTTCCGACGGCCCGCGATTCTGCCAGACGGAATACGGGATGAATCTTAGGTTGGCCGGCTTGAGTTCCTGTGGCTTAAACTCACGATACAATTTCCCGCTCCAGTCTCCTTCCGGCCAAGTCAGTGCCTGACCTTCGAGAACAACAACTCCATCAAGCAACCGCCGGTCATAGCACGCAGTCAATTTCATGTCCGATGGTATTTGCACATCTGACATCTTCATGCCACGCGGTAAATCCGGCGATTCAAGACAATAGACAACCGGTCCGCGCTGAATGGCAACTTGGTTCAAATCCTCCTCCACCAGCGGATTCGCTTCCATCAAGCGCGCCGGCATCGGCAAATCCAGGTCCACAAAATCGCCAGATTTCCACGTCCGGCGCACTTCAAAATAACTTTCCGGCTGCGGTGAAAAATCGGCGGGCTTATCGTTCACGCGCACACTCGCGCCGGCGGCCCAACCCGGAATCCGCAGCTTGAGCGCGAATGCCTTTGACCCGCACGCTTCAATTTTAATCCGCACGCGGCCGTTCCACGGATACTCCGTTTCCTGAGTCAGCTTGATCACTTCGCCGTCCGCCAGTTTCGTCTCCAGTGTGCTGCCGCCGTATAAATTCACCCAAATGGCATCCGCCGATTTTCCGTAGGCATAATCAGCGGATTCCGCGACCGTGCGCACCAGATTCGGCGGACAGCAAAACGAACTGACAAATGGCACGCGCTGGCGCGACCATCGTAGTTCCGCCGGCATCGGGTCCGTCACGCGCAACGGGTTGGTGTAGAAGAAATTGGTGCCGTCCAGACCAACCCCGGAAAGCACGCTGTTGTAAAACCCCAACTCCACCACGTCCATGAATTTCGCCTCGCCCGTCGCCAGAAACATCCGCCAATTCCACAGCGCATTGCCGATGTTCGCGCACGTCTCGCTGTAGGCCGTTGTGTTTGGCAATTGATAATTGCGACCGTAAGCCTGATGCACGCGGGTGATATGTTTCTGGTCTTTCGCGCCGTCCGGCGACGCGCCGTCATAGAGCGCACCGCAACCGCCGGTGATATACATTTTCTGGGCGACCACATTTGTCCAGATTTTCGCGAGCGGATTCCACAAATTGGTGTCGCCCGTTTCTAGAAACAAATCCGCCGCGCCGGCGTAAAGATAATTGGCCCGAACGGCATGGCCTTCCGCCTCGCCCTGCTGTTCAAAAGGAATACGGTCCTGGTTGTCATCGCCGCCGTCTTTCACGAGGTCGCGCATCGCAAGGAGCTTTTCCGCCAGTTCAAGGTAACGCGCTTCGTGCGTTGCGCGATACAGTTCCACGATGCCCATGTAATGCGAAGGGCAGACGGCATTGCGCGCCAGTTCGGGCGTCGGATTTTTAAACTCTTCGCCCAGAAAATCCGCCGCCTTGCGGGCGATGGCCAGAAAGTTTGTCTTTCCGGTGGCGCGATAATGCATGCAAGCCGCCGTCATCAGGTGCCCGAGATTATACATCTCAAAGTTGTTCGGATCGGAAAACGGCGCGGCGCTTGTCTCGCCAGCGCGTTGGTGCAGTTGCACCCACGTGTCAATGTAGCCGTTCGTTTCCTGTGCCTGGGCGATGACCGAAATCGCGCGGTCCAGATTTCGGCCAAAATAATCGTCACGGGTCACGGCATACGCAGCGGAAGCGGCTTCCATCAATTTATAAAAATCCCCGTCGTTGAATGTCGCGCCGCGTGATTTGCCCTCGCGCACTCCGGCGGCGATTTCAAAATTGCGATAGAACTGCGAATAATTCGTTCCCTCCATCAAGCGGCCCATGTTTGGCAGCATTTGCGTGCGGCAAAGCTCGAAGCGGTCTGCCCAAAAACCGCGCGTCCATTTTGCCTCGTCCAATCCCACCGTTTGAACTTTGGCAAACGCACTGGACGAATCGTCAACCGCGCCGGTTCCCGCCATCGCAGAAAACGAAATCATCGCAGCGAAAATGGCTGTCTCAATTTTCATTTCAATTTCACCGATTGCGGCACGACTCCAAGAATCACAAAGCTGCCTTTGCCGATAAGTTCCAGTTTTTGTCTTCCAGCGTCGAAACGGAACGCGTGCAGACTCACGTTCGGACAGGTCGCAATCGTTGCCGCATTTTCCAGCACGGTATCCACACCGCCACGCTCATCGGCCTGCGCCGCCGTTTCAAGCTGCGGCACCTGTAGCCAGGCCTTTTCTTTGCTGTCGAAATAGCCGACCAGAACATAAACCGGCTCGCCTGCCTCAAATTCAATCGGCGGCAAACCGTCCTCCGCCGCGCTGTGCGAAAAACGGATACCTGTCAAGCCGTCCAATTGCCGCGCAACGTGTTGAATTGTATATCCACTTCGATCGGTAAACGCCTTTGCGCCCGCCTCGACTTTGTAAGTCTCCGCATTCGTCGAAATCAATTTTAAATTGGCCGCCGGCCATGGCTGGATTTTCGATTCATCCACTGCCGGTGCGACTGAATTCGTGTTCAGCTTCAATTCCGCCACCTTCGCCTGAAAATCCGCCAACTCCTTTTGGTAAAGCGGCACAAGCTGTGACCAGAGATAATTCGCGGGTTTGCCGCCGCTACCACCGTTCACGGGAATTTTCCGCTGCGACGTTTGCATCGAATTGGCAAAATGGTAGGTGTTTTCCGTCAGTTTCACTAAATCTTCATAATAGCCGAAACTGGCTATTAAATACACTTCGGCGCGTTGCATATCTTCGATGTCGTGGCTGTAGCCATAACGCAAAACGTTAGCTGCGGCATTTACCTTGCCAGCATAACAACGAGCCATTGCAGAAATACAATGCACGTCATTCGACAGGCGTTCGAACTCAGCTCTATTCTTTGTCACAAGCGGCGAAGCATCTTCAATAGCGTAATCAGCACTTCTCGCATATCCGACAACTTCCTGCAAAATCGTTTGCGGCGTCTCGCCGACGTGCGGTTCGTGATTCCATTCCTTGCGCACAAATTCATCCAGCCGCTCGCCAGGCGGCGCTTGCGAGAGCCATAAATCTTCAATCGCGCCGTATTTGTTCGGATTCACCAATTGATCCAGCGTCATGCCCAGCGACAACGTTTGCCGATTGCCCTCGGTAATTCCAAACCGTCGGATTAAGCGCGGCGCGACTTCGCCGGCATTGTTGTAAGCCTCGTAAATTTTCTCCGCCGCATTCGTGTTGCCGTAAAAATCCGCCAGCCGCGAAATCCAGTAGGCGCGATCTTCATTTTCAGAAATGTCCGGGTTCCACGAATAGCGCGCCCACGCTTCGAACCAAATCCAGTCGCGCTGCCATTGCAATTCCTGCGGCTCGGCGATGTCCGGTGAATAGGGCCAGTTCCAATACGACAGCGGATACAAATGAATGCCCGATGCACCCAACCGGTCGCGTGACGCCTGCACGGATTTCTTGATGAACTCCGTATCGCCGTAGCGAAACGGTTCGAGGTTCGAGAGAATGTGGATGTTGGCGAGATGCGCGCCAAGCTTGGCCATCGCCAGATGCGTGGCCTGGTCTTTGCCACGCGGCTCCCACGTCGTCAGCGATTCGCCGTTGTATTTCGACTCCGTGAACAGGTTGGAATAAACCTGATACGCGGCGGGCATGATGGCGTTCGCATCCATCGCGTGCGTGCGAATGACCACCGGCGGCTGCTCCTTCAATCCGGCGGCGCGCATCCCGTCGAGCACTCCCGGCAAAATCACGTTCGTGCACCACTCCAGTTGATTCGGCGTGTCCCGCAACGCCTCGCCGAGGCAGACCATGAGCCCGACATTCGGATATTGCTTCACGAATTCCGCGATGGACTTGCGCGTGTAATCTTCCGTAAGCGGTGTCGGCGTGGAGGATTGAGTCGAAATGTGGTTCGTCTCGGCAAATGGCTTCGATACGATGATGTTGTAAAACATCTGCACCAGCCAGATGCCGCGCTTGTCGCACTCCTGCGCCAGCCAGCGGAATTGCTCCTGATTTTTTTGGAACACGTCGTCCGGCACCTCGACCGCATAGGGATAATCCTTCAGCCGCACGAGCGACGCGAACGGATGACCGCTCCAGAGATACAGCGTGTTCATTCGGTTCGCAGCAAGGAAATCCAGATATTCCATCCAAATCTTTTTGTCGTAAAACCACGGGAACAACTCCGGTGTGTAGGGATACTCGTAAACTTTCCGTCCCGGCAGAATGAACGTCTTCTGCATCCCGATGCACGTCCCGCGAAGTTTCAGCGCAGGCGTATCGTGCACGGCGCTCATGTTCATCGGCAGCTTGCCCTCTTCGCGAATGCGGTTAGCCAGATCAAGGCAGCCATAAAGGGCACCGGAATCATCATCACCCGAAACGATTGGAAAACCGCCAACCATCGCCTGGCTCAGCGTGAATCCCTCGCTCGAACTTCCCGTAATGTGCGGCTGACTTACATAAATCCGCTGACCGGACCGCGGTTCGGCGTGAACAATTGCCGCATCCAATTTGACCGCCTTGAGCGCCTCGACCAGTTTCTCCGCGCCAAACTCCACACGCGGCGCGGCATTTTTAGGAATCATTATGGAAACAGTTTCCGCCTTCAGCCAGCCGCAACTGGCCACAAACAAAATTGCGAGAGTAATCGTTTGCTGGAGAAATTTCATTTTAATCGTTCACCCGCTTGATGCGAATCGCCATGTAAGGTTTGTCGGGTAATTTGATGACGCGCCCGTCTTTGTCGCCAAAGAAATAGTTGTCCTTTTTTTTCAAGGTAAAGACGCCTTTGACCGGCGTCACGGTCATATTCCAGGTGTCGAGAATTTCAGCAGTGAATTTCATGCCGTCGGCCGACTGGACTCTGGCCAGCGGAGGTTTGGGCAAAAGGAATTCCCACGATTTGGGCGTCTGTTTACCGAAGTAAATCAAATAGTATTTTGCGGGCTGGCCGCCGATGGTCGAGTTTTGCCATTTGTCAATCGGCTCGATGCCTTCGGCGGGCGCGTCGTCGAGGACTTTCTTCAGGAACGCGAGCCGCGTGGGGCTTTGGCCCTTGAGCACGCCGCCCTTGGACCACCAGAGAATCTGGTCATCGCTCTTGTAGGTCTCGCCGTGACCGCAGTAGGTGCCTGCGACGCTGGCGTTCCAAAACCGGAAGACCATCTCCTCGGCGGAAAGCTGGCCCCAGCGGCTCTCGATATTGCCCTCGTATTTTACCTCGTCATAGACCACCGGCTTGCGATACACGTCGCGATAAAGTTCCGCGCTGTTGGCGCTCTCGACTGCCGCACCGTTCTGAATGCTCGCGTGGGTGATGAACGGCAACGTGTTATTGAAAATTTTCGAACCGTTGTGGATACCAAGCAAATGATGATACGGGTCGTTCGTGGAAATGATTTCGCCGAAGCGCACGAAGTCGGACTCCTTTTTCAGTTTCATGAAATCCCATTCGTTGGCGAGCGACCACCAGACATTACGATAGGCCGCGAGCCGCGCGACGACGTAGCGCAAATAACGGTCGTCCGCTGCCGGTGGCATCCGGTCAAAGCCCCAATGTCCTTCGTCATACGGATGAAACAGGATGATGTCGGCCTCAATACCGAGCTTTTGCAAATCGGCGACGCGCTGTTCGAGATGCTGAAAGTATTTCGGGTTGAATTGCGTAAAATCCCAGTTCGTCAACGCCGGGTTACCGGCGAACGGATACAGGATTGGTTCGTTGGTGTTCCATTGATAGCGTTTGGGAAATACACAGAAGCGGATTTTGTTGAACGGCGACGATGCGAGTGTCTTCAGCGTCTGCTCCTGCAATACTTCGGGTTGCCATTCCCAGACGTAGCAGGTGGTGCCGAGTTCCTTGTAAGGCGAGCCATCCGCGTAAGCGAAATGATAAGTATTCGCAACGTGAACCGGGCCGCGGTTTTGCGGCGAAGATTTCATCACCGTAAATTTGGCGGCCTTGCCGTTGAGTTCGGCGCTAGGACTTTCGGTGACATAGCTCCATTCGCCTTGAGTTTCCGGCATGAAGCGCACGCGGTAAACTCCTTCGCCATCGTAAAAGCCGTTAGCTTCGACGGAATTAGTTCCCTGGGTGAAGCGCGCGGAGAATTGGACGTCTGTAAATGGATTGCCATTCGTCGGGCCATTGAACGCTACTTCAAACATGCCCCATTGCTCGACTGTTTGACCGGCCGCGAGAATACTTCCGCTGCTGGAAAGAACAATGCAGACAATGGCTACAATCGTTGAAAGAGATTCAAAGCGTCGACGGGTTTTCGTTCGGGAATTCATTGGTGGCGTCAATTTAATTGCCTGCGCAAATAGTTGTTCAGACTCTCAAGAATATCCGGATCCAGCGCAACTTTGTGGCCACGCGGCTGGTTGTCCATCATAAAAATCGTGTCGCTGCCAAGCTCGGCAAGCCGCCGGCGCAAGACCGCCATTTGATGCAATGCGTCGGGCGCCTCGGAACAATTGATGGTGAGTAAAAGCGGCACGGTGGCATTGGTCAAGTAATCCAGCGCCCCCGCACGCTGCCAGATTTCAAAATGATTGGTGCGAGCGCCCCAGGCTTTTTCGTAACGCGGAATCATGTGGTCGTCCGGCAATAAATCAAGGTAGGTAAACCGCCCGGACATCACAACCGCGCCCTGAACATCGCTGCTGATATTTTGATTCTGGCCCCGGCCTTCAAATTCTTTCATGCCCCTGGTTGTGACCAGCATCAAGGCCATCCCGCTGCCACGCGAGAAACCGACTGGCACAATCTTGCCGCTGAGCGACAGTCTGTCCTCTTCCGCGCGCAACGTGCGGACGGCGGCCTTGATGCGGACTGCGCAATCCGGCATCGCATCCAGGCCCTTGTAAGGCGGCGCGACCGGATGATCGGCCATTGCCACCGCAA
>Ga0265338_10002249_pt1 | contig 29383 bp, 40 predicted proteins | sample 42126metaG_FD_193579 | JGI IMG/M metagenome (GOLD analysis project Ga0265338, IMG submission 193579) | Rhizosphere microbial communities from Carex aquatilis grown in University of Washington, Seatle, WA, United States - 4-21-26 metaG | ecosystem: Host-associated > Plants > Roots > Rhizosphere...
TGCATATCAAGCTGCGCCGGGCTGGGCCAGAAAAGCGCGCACAGTGGCGCAAGACATATAACGAAAACCGCCGCATCAAAACGCGCGAATCTGAGGAGCGCATTTATAACCACGATGGCGCTGTAATCTTTCGCCCATCACCCGAAATGTTTGAGGACCGCTACCGCCGCACATCTATGCCGCCGCGTGACTTGACCGGCATTCTCATGGGAGACCCGCCGGTTGGCCTGTCTGCACTGGAGCGGCGCACTTGAGCGATGGCATTTGCATATTAGGCATTGATCCTGGCTTGTCAGGTGCGCTTGGTTTCTATTTCCCGGCGGCTGGTCGTGTCTGTGTTGAAGATACCCCGCTCGCCAATGGCGAAGTCAACGCCCCAGTTCTTGCCAAGCGCATCCGTGATTTTTCACCGTCAATGGTCGTGCTGGAACACGTCCATTCCATGCCCAAGCAGGGCGTTAGCTCAACTTTCAAATTTGGGATGTCGTTCGGAGAGGTGAGGGGCGTTGTCGGTGCTCTCGGTATTCCGCTTTATCTCGTATCGCCGCGTAAGTGGAAATCACACTACCACCTAACTGCTGACAAGGAAGAAGCTCGCGCCAAGGCTATTCAGCTTTTCCCGCAGAATGCCGACCGAATGAATAGAAAGAAGCACCACGGGCGCGCTGAGGCTGCCTTGCTGGCAAAGTATGGCGCGGAAGTATTGTTCGACTGGAAGGTTGTTGCATGAGACAGCAGCTAGCCAACCGCCGCTATGCCGAAACCTTTGAGTTCGACCACGACAACGTGCCGTTCACAGTCACGTATGGCCGGAACATGCGCGACCAAATCAAAGAGGTTTTCATCAACGGCGGCAAGATCGGTTCTGGCCTTGAGGTGATGATTAACGACGCGGCTACGCTCATTTCGCTTGCGTTGCAATTCGGTGTTACGCCGCGAGAACTGCTCAAATCAATGCGCCGCGATCCGAACGGCAAGCTCGCCAGCCCAATCGGGTTAATCCTCGCTGACATGGTGAAGAACAATGAATGACCAGAAAAAGCCACTTGTTATTATTGAGTCGCCGTTTGCGGGTGACGTTGAAGCCAACGTTGCTTACGCCAGAAAATGCGTAGCTGATTGCGTTCACCGTGGCGAGGCTCCAATCGCCAGCCATTTGCTTTTTACTCAACCTGGAATACTCGACGATCTGGTGCCGGGAGAGCGTGCGTTGGGGATCGAGGCTGGCCTCGCATGGTATCGCGTGGCTGACAAATGCGTCTATTACGCAGATCGTGGATCATCCCGTGGAGTCGAGGGTGGCCTTCAGCGAGCGAAAGAGATGGGCGTTCCAATAGAAACCCGCTTCATCGAAAATAGGTGAAGAACGATGCCTGAGAGAACTGACTTGCTACCTTGCCCCTTCTGCGGAGAGCGCAGAATTTTCTTTAATCCGCCGGACGAACAACGTGGTTTTAAAGGGTTGATAAATTGTCCGGCCTGCTTGGCGTCTATGCCACGCGAGGTGAACGATGATTTGGAGTTGATCAGTTGTTGGAATGGCCGCGACATGGCGTCGTTTTTGCCTGAGCAGCTTTCAGACGCGCTCTACACTTACGCGGAGGAGTCCGACTACAAGCCCGAAACAATCGTAGCTGAAGCGCTGCGGGCTTACCTGGGGGATGCTGCGTGAGCATTGACTGGTTCCGTTCATGGCATGGTGCGCCGACCGACACCAAGTGGCTGCTGATCGCCAAGAAGGCGGGAGTACCGGCTGGAATCGTGTCCGCCGTTGTCTGGGCGCTATTTGATCACGCCAGTCAATGCGAGCAGCGCGGGAACATCGAGGGCTTTGACGTGGAAACCTACGCCATCTTCTCGGGCTTTGAAGAGGCACAGATAGCGGCAGTCATCACCGCTCTGAAAGAGAAAAACATTATTGAAAACGGTTGCTTATCAGCGTGGAGCAAGCGGCAACCGAAGCGAGAGGACAATTCTTCTGAGCGTGTTGCAAAGCATCGTGTAACGCAATGTAACGCAGTGAAACGCGATGTAACGCAATGTAACTCTAGAGAAGAGAAGATAAGAGAAGAGGAAGATAAGAAAAAAGATGGCGACGCTGATCGCGTCGCACCTGTGACTGTTGATGACCCTCAAAAGCGATATTTCCGGCGAGTTAAGGAAATTTGCGGCGAGCGACACGGCGGAGCATTAGCAAAAAAGCTACTTGAGGCAAAAGGCGGCGTTGTTTCGCTTGCATCGTCAGCTGTTGAGGCCGCCGCCGGAAAAGAAAACCCACGGCAATACATCGGCGCAATCATTTCCAAGGGTGGTAGCGATCCTCCTAACGCGAGGCCTGATCTGTCATGGTGAAGCAACCCGCAGATTTCGGCATCAAGGTTTCAAATCGGCAGGGCGAACAGCGAACGACTTGCCCGCAATGTTCTCCGACACGGCGTAAAAAATCAGATCGGTGTCTAACGTTAAGGATCGATGGGGATGGCAGTTTCTGCGCACATTGCTGGCACTGTGGATGGACAGCGGGCTCTGGGAGCCAAGACGCTGGCTTTCGTCAAGGGCAGGCGTCTAAGCCAATCGACTTTGGAGGCAATGCCCGCAGGCTTCGGTACGGTGTTCTTTCCTGACATCAAGCGACAGACGGAGGCGGTGTTCTTCCGTTATGCCGAGGGATGGAAGGCGCGATCCGCCGAGGAAAAATCATTCGTCGCCGGGAAGGGCTTCAAACTATCGTTTTGGAATCTTGAAGCTGTTCTTCAGGCCAACCCGGCGACAGTTTACATCACGGAGGGGGAGCTGGACGCCTGCGCTCTGGTTGAGGCTGGCGTGGCCGCTGATGCGGTGTTGAGTGTCCCGAATGGTGCAGTCGAGAGGCCAACGGAATCGTCTGGTGAGGTCCGTGGCTATGCTTACGTGGGAGATGCGCTGAAGGCAGGTTTATCCCGCGTGAAGCGGTTTGTTTGGTGTGGTGATGCGGATGGGCCGGGGCGCTCGCTGCGCTCCGATATGGCCCGCATGTTAGGGGCGGCTCGGTTTGCGTTCGTTGATTGGCCGGATGGCATCAAGGACGCCAACGAAATGCTTCTCAAGGATGGCGCAAAGGATTTGCTTGATCGGGTCTGCTACGGAGCGCTCCCTTGGCCGGTTGATGGGTTGTTCAAGCTATCCGAACTACCTGATCCGCCGCCGCTCACGCTATGGAATCCAGGTTTCCCTGAGTGGGAGAGCAAGGTCCGTCTTGCGCCGCGTACCATGAGCGTTGTGACCGGGCATCCCGGCCACGGCAAGACACAGTTCTGGACGCAGGTATGGTTCAACGTCACGCGGGCCTATTGCCTGCCGGTTGCGATTGCATCGTTTGAGACGCGGGCAAAGCCGCATATCCGGCGCTACCTGAGAACGCTGTTTATCGGAAAGAAGGAAAACCTTCTTTCTGAGGAGGAAATCCAGCGGGCTGACAAGTGGATTGAGGATCGCTACCTGTTCATGGTGCATCCCGATAACAGGCCGACGCTGAAGTGGTTTCTCGACATGGCAGAGGTTGCCGTGGTGCGTCATGGGGCGCGGGTAATCCAGCTTGACCCTTGGAATAGGCTAGAGGCCTCTCGTGGCCGGGATCAATCCGAGACGGAATACATCGGGATGTGTTTGCGTGAGATTCATTCATTCGCGCATGACATGAACTGCCACGTTCAAATCCTGGCGCATCCGGCGAAGATGGAAAGCGGACGCAAGGGGCAGGCTCCGATGCTGGAGGATATTTCTGGCTCGAAGAACTGGGACAACATGGTGGATCAGGGTTTTGCTGTTCACCGGCCCAAGACGTTCGACAACGGCGTGAGATGCACAGAGGCGGAATTGCATCACAAGAAAGCGCGGTTTGAAGAACTTGGCTACCCGTCAGTGATGAAGATGAACTTCAACGTCGATCAAGGCAAATACACGTCAACAGATTATGCGTCATGAGATTATGGGGAACGAAGATGAGCAAAACTTCTGCGAACGAGATGGTTGAATTCAAGTTGACCGGGCGCAAGCGCTTTAGAGTGTTCGACAAGCTTAAATACTTGGGTTTGTCTAGCCTCCCGAAAGAAAATGTCCTCATCCTTGAATTGGAGGAAAGCGCCCTCACCACTGTAGGTGGGATCACGGCACAAGAGACTAGATGGCGTGAGGCGCAGCCGGGAGACTGTCCGAATGAAACTGTTCTGGGCGTTTAATCCGTCAACAGATTATGCGGGGGTGTGAAGATGAAGCAGGCACTGGCTCGACGCTCGTTTTTGCGGGTAATTGGGATGGCTCCTATCGCCGCAAAAATGGCAGCCGAAGATGCTGTTAGTAAGGCTGCTGTCATCAATGTGTCCGGTATAGGAAGCTACGGAGGAATGGTTGGGCGGTCTTCTAGCGGGCCTGAATCGATTACGCCATCTCAGTACAAAATGGCGTTTGCGAGTAAGGCGTTTCGTGGGATTTTTGAATCTGAGATATTTGAACAGCAGCGCCATGTGCCGCTTCTTGATTATGACATAGCCCAACACAAGACATTCTCGCTCGCCGCGAAGATCGCATTCCAGCGGCAGAGGAATGTAGAGCGCTACATGCAATCAATGCAAATTGATAGTCCTTGGGAGAGGTTGCCAAAGATGGTTATAAAATTTCTTGGCGGCAGGGTGGGGGCGTGAAGATGGAAGATTTTGAGAACCACGTTGAGAAATCGAACGAGACAACGAGCTCTCTTTCCTCAACCTCGAATGAGCAAAGGCCCGCATATGAATTTATTTCGACTGAGGTTGCGACTGACTTGTCCGGGCTCGCGCGTTTCTGGAAGGAAGTTGTCTATGGAGCCTTGAAATGAAACCGGGCCGCAAACGTAAGCAGTCTATAACACTCGCAACCGTTCATGATCGGCGCTCAAGCGATCTGGTGCGCAACGCCGATGTAGCTCCATTAGAGATTGACGACCCATGGGCAATTGAGCCGGGCGAGAAGATCGTAGCATTCCGCTCGCTGCGGGATGACTCGCTCGCACGGATGCACGCCAATCATCTAGTTGACGATGCCCAGTATGAAGCGGGCAGGGCATGGCAGGCCGACTACGAGGTAATCGAGATCGGCGGCGCATCTGCAATCGACCCGACCAAGGAGGCTGTAGACGGCGGCAAACCTCCAGAGATGTTTACAGATCGAAAGCGTAAGGCAGCTCGCAATCTGGCCTTGGCGGCAGAACAATTAGGCCGCCTTCAGGAGGGAATTTTGCGGGATGTTTTGACCCGGCGGATGTTCCCTTCAGACGTGGCAAAGACCCGTGGATTTACATCTGAGCGCCATGTGGCTCATTTTGCTTGGCTTTTCCGATGCTCGCTCGACACACTAGCTGAGGTGTATGGGTTCTCGACCTGTTCTCGAAAACCTACAATATATTGATTTTAGCTGTTGACAAGGCGTCGGGTGGTAGGGTATAAACAATGCAGAATCCAGAAGTGTATATAAAGGCTCGAAATCGAATAAGGGGCCGGTAACCCGGCGTCTGCGGTACACGGGGGCAAAACCGGGTGTGGCCACCCGGGATGACTGACAATTGTCAGGTGATCCAGTCCGCACGGCATTGCAGGCCGAATGTCGTTTTATTCAGTTCAGCCAGCCTGACAGGTGAGGGGACGCAAAGCTCCGCAAGCCTGCACTTTGCGACTGGCTGATTTAATTTGCGCCCTGCTTTTTCGATCGTGCTGCGTTCCACGCGGTTCGCGGATTGGTGGGGCGCCTCTAATTTAACCCGTCCAGCTTAATTGCAGGGCGGGTTTTTCTTTGCCTTGGGTGGTCTGAGGCAGCAACCCATTGGGGAATTTTGATGATAAACGCGGTCAATTCGTACGCCGGAAATGGCGGTGACGTGGAATGTCAGTCCGCCCCTCGCACGATTGCAAGCGCAGTAGGCAGCTTGCGATCTCTCCATGAGGGCTTGGACGATATTATCTCGCGGCTTAACGGAATCGCGGATCAGATTGGTGGCCCGCGTCTATGTGGTGCCAGCGAAGGAAAACAGACGGTGCCCGCACCCGGCGTTCTAAGCAATCTGCATGATGCGGCGGATGGGGCGCATAGTCGAGTTGCAACCATTTCCGAACTTGTAGCGACCATTGCTCGCCAGCTTGGCTAACACAAATACACCCATCGGACAGCGGCGCTGGTCATGCCATCGCTCCTCAAATCATGCTGACTCCCCTTAAGCAGAGGGAGCTAGATGCTGAGTACTAGTGCTGCTGTCCGAGCCTATTCAATGGAGGGGGAGAGATGAATGTGGGTCTTTCTATACTTTGTTGGTTTTTCAGGCGTCTGTCTGAGCCTTGCCATCATTGCAGAGGGGAGAGGTTGGGGCTTTGCCTCGCTCTTATGCTGTCTCTGTGTGGCTATATTCTCCTGCCTATCGCTCGAACATGAACATCGTTTGCGCGGTAAAAGGTTTTGAGGGATTCGGAGAACCATGTTGAGAGAGCCTAGCAAACCAACTGAGGCCCATCCCTCAATTGCTGGCTGGTTGATGGAGCGTGACCATTACTGGGGTCCACTCGTCGTGAGTGTGATCGGCGTATGTCTGATGATTTGGCTGATGAGCTTGGTTAAATGAAACCCTACACAGTATCAGGCAACCTTATCTGCCCTGACTTCACAAATGGGCGAGAGATTGAAGTTGATCCTGTTACTGCCAAACCAATCGACGCCTACGAACAACTAGAATCAGAACAACCCGGCGAGTTGCTTTACATGAGCAAACCGCTGGTTGAACCGCCGTGTGATGTTGAGCGATGACTGAAACTACAGAAGATGAACAGCGGCCCGCTCATCTGTTTAAGCCGGGCCAGTCTGGCAACCCCGCTGGGAGGCCGAAAGGTTCTCGCAACAAGCTGGGGGAGGATTTCATTGCGGCGTTGCATGACGACTTCCAGGAACATGGGGTGGCGGCAATTCAAGCCGTCCGCACAGAAAAACCAGACGCTTACATCAAGGTGATCGCATCCATCCTTCCAAAGGAACTGAAGATCACCAGCGAATCCGATCTTACAGATGACCAGCTTATTGACCGTATCCGGCGGCTCGACGACATCATTCGACCTTTCCTCGGCCTTGAGGGAGCGGGCGGCGTTGGCGTCGGAGATAAGCCGCCGTCTGTCACGCACTAGGCTAAATCGCTACAAGCCGTATCCAAAGCAGAAATCCTTCCACGCAGAAGGGAAGGCGCACCGCGAGCGGCTGCTGATGGCTGGCAACCAGCTTGGCAAGACGTACAGTGGCGCGGCTGAGTTAGCCTATCACCTAACGGGGCAATACCCTGATTGGTGGCAGGGTAGGCGCTACACCAAGCCGGTACGCTCCTGGGCTGGCTCTAAAACTGGTGAGGTGACGCGAGATGGCGTTCAGCGCCTACTCGTTGGAGAGCCTAAGGATCGGTCTGCATGGGGAACAGGAATGATCCCCGGGGATGCGATTGTTGATACTTCGTCCCGCATGGGTGTGGCGGACGCTATTGATAGCGTTCTTGTTAAGCATGTGTCTGGCGATAATTCGACGCTGGGTTTCAAATCTTACGACCAAGGCCGTGAGAAGTGGCAGGGCGAGACTTTGGATGTTGTGTGGTTCGATGAAGAGCCGCCGATGGACATCTACATGGAGGGGCTGACCCGCACGAACGCAACTGGCGGGATGGTCTACCTGACGTTTACGCCTCTACTGGGCATGTCTGACGTGGTCCATATGTTTATTCAGGATTGCGGGCTGCTGTGAGCCGTTCAATCGTTCGCATGACGATTGACGACGCAGAGCATTACACACCAGATCAGCGCGCAGCTATTATCGCAAGCTACCCAGAACATGAGCGGGAAGCTCGCGTTCAGGGCATCCCTACGCTTGGCTCCGGTCGAGTGTTCCCGATCAAGGATGAGGACATCGCCATTGACGCGATGTCGATCCCGAAGCATTGGGCGCGGATCAATGGCTTAGATTTCGGCTGGGATCATCCATTCGCGGCGGCGAGCTGCGCATGGGATAAGGATGCCGATGTCTGGTACGTCACGGCAATCTATCGCGAGAGTAAATCGACGCCGGTAATTCATGCCGCTTCGATAAAGCCATGGGGCGACTGGATACCATGTGCATGGCCCCATGATGGATTACAGCACGATAAGGGATCAGGTGATCAGCTTGCGTTGCTTTATAGCGAGCAAGGCCTGAATACCTTGCCAGACCGCGCGACGTTCGAGGACGGCGGCAATGGCGTTGAGGCTGGCGTTATCGAGATGTTGGACCGGATGAAAACGGGCCGCTTCAAGGTCTTTTCGCACCTGAAGGAATGGTTTGAGGAATTTCGTTTGTACCACCGCAAGGACGGCAAGATTGTCAAAGAACGAGACGACCTTCTATCGGCAACCCGATATGCGCTCATGATGAAAAGATACGCCGATCAAGAGCCTACGCTGCGTGACAGATCATCGCCACGCCGACCCTCAGGCTGGATGGGCGCATAATCTAGATGGCTGATTACGACGACGACGAAACCGCCGAAAATGAAACCGGCGGGAGCGAAACTGCGTCTAAAGCTGAGTGGAATGAAATCCACGAAGATGCGCTTGAAGAGTATGAGCGCGATTGGGAGCGTGAGCGCAACAATCAGGATGACGCCTACGAGGATTTGAGATTCCGCCGTGGCCGCCCAGAAGACCAGTGGACGCCTGAAGCACTAAACCAGCGCCTTGGCAGGCCGTGCCATACGATCAATCTGTTGCCGAAGTTCATCCGTCAGGTGACGGGCGACATGCGCAAGATGCGTCCGAGCATCAAAGCGGTGCCGGTTGACAGCAACGGCGATCCTGAGACGGCGGACGTTCTGAGCGGCATGTTCCGCTATATCGAGAACCGCTCCTACGCCAAGCACGTTTACACCACGGCGGCAGATAGTCAGGTTTGCGCTGGCATCGGTCACTGGCAGATTACGACAGAATACGCCAGCTCGACCACGTTCAATCAAGAAATCCGCATCATGGGCATTGAGGACAGCGTGGCTGTTCTCTGGGATGCGGATTCTGTCATGCCGACGCGCGAAGATGCGATGCATTGTTTCGTGCCGATGGATATGACGCTAGACGCGTTCAAGAAGCAGTGGCCGAATGCGAAAGCTGATGGCTTCGATGTCCGCACGTCTGCGGCGTTCACCGATTGGGTGAGCGATAATTATATTCGTCTTGTCACCTATTGGAAGAAAAAGCCGATCAAGCGAACTCTGGCGCTTATGCCGGATGGATCGATTGATGACCTGACAGATCAGGTCAAAGACTTGCCGAAGGATCAGCTTCAGGCAGGTTTTGAATGGTTGGCCCAGAACAAGGGCGCGCGGATCGAGGAACGCGACGGCTACAAGGTTTGCCGGTACTTGATGACTCAGGGCGAAATCCTTGAGGAGTACGAGTGGAAGGGGATGCATATCCCGATCATTCCGGCGGTTGGCGAGGAAGTCAGGATCGGGCGCGAGGTCTATCGGCATGGCATCGTTCGCTATGCCCGCGATCTTCAGCGTATGGTCAATTACTACGCCTCGGCTGAAACCGAGGTTGTTGCGCTCCAGCCCAAGGCACCTTGGATTGTTACCAAGGCTATGGTCGATAAGTATTACGATCAGTGGGAGAACGCCAATACGGATAATCTGCCGTTCCTTGAGTACGACCCTGACCCGAAAGCGCCGGGCCGCGCTCCTGAACGCATTCAGCCTCCGGTAGCATCGCAGGCAATTCAGCTTGGCGGCACCAAAGCTGCTGAAGACATGAAGGCCGTTATTGGTATCTACGATGCCAATCTCGGGGCTAAGTCGAACGAAACATCTGGCGTGGCGATTGCCCGCCGCGATGCGCAGGCTGATACCGGAACGTTCGTGTATCTCGATAATTTCAATATGGCGATCCAGCGCACCGGCCAGATTGTCATGGACCTGATCCCGCACATCTATGATGCGCAGCGGATGATCCAGATCATTGGTGATGACGGTAAGCCCGCGCTGAAGGAGATCAACAAGCCGACCGTTACGGATGGTGTCGAGCGCGTTCAGTACGATGTTACGACCGGCTCTTACGATGTGATGATTGAGCAGGGTCCGGGCTACGCGACCAAGCGTGAGCAGGCAGCCGACGCCATGACGGCGTTTATTCAGGCATTCCCCGCTGCGGCCCCGCTCATTGGTGACATCTACGCCAAGGTGCAGGATTGGCCTCACGCGGACGAGATTGGCGAGCGTCTTGAGCAGGCTTTGCCGCCAGAGATTAAGAACAAGCTGCAAGAGGACCGCGCCAAGGCGTCTCAGGCCCCGGGTGAGCCTCCGCCGCCGCCTACGCCACAGCAGCAGCAAGCCGCTATGGCATCCCAGATGCAGCAGAAGGCCGCTGAGATCGAGCTGGAAGGCAAGGCGCTCGACAACGAAAAGAAGAAGGCCGACATCGCCAAAACGCTGAAGGACGCTGGGCAGACTCCACAGGGCGACCCGGCGGCAGCGCAGCAGGCGCAGGTTGACGCTCACTTGCAGGCACTCGACGTTGCGGCCAAGGAAGATGAGCTTAACACCAAGCGCGAACTTAACCGGCTGACAATTCAGATCAAGCAGGCCGAGTTGGAGAAGGCTCGCATTGGTCTAACAGCGACCGGCGAGAAACACACTTTGGACGTTGTGAAGGGTATGCAGAACCTTTCCCATGCCGCTGACAATCATGAAGCGGGCATGACTTCGCAAGTGCAGGGCTTCATGCACGGTCAGGAGAAGCACCGCGCTTCCATGGAACAGATGACAGCGCAGCCTGACGAGGCAAGCGCATAGAGTTTTCGTGTGATGCAGGCAGCATAAGGCCGCCAGCGCCGCGATTGTAACCGCCTCCGGGCGGTTTTTTATTGGGTTAAACCAAAATGGCAGACGACACCGAAGTGCAGGCGGAAGCGCCAGCAGACGGCGGATTTATCGATCTCGATAAGGTCGAACAGGAAGAACCTGAAAAAGCAGAAGGCGAAAAGCCGGAAGCTGAAGAAGGCGACGACAAGGCCAAATCTGAAGCTGCTGAAGCGGACGACGCTGACGCAGGCGAAGGTGAGGACGAAGGCAAGCCGCGCAAGCGGTCTGGCCTACAACGGCTGAAGGCGCGCAACTCGCACCTGATGCAGGAACTATCGGTTCGCGAGCGTGAGCTGGAACAGTTGCGCAGTCGCACGGCGACAGCCAGCGATCCGGCTGACAAGGAACCACAGGAGGCCGATTTCAACGGTGACTTCTTCGCATTCGAGCGGGCCAAGACGGCCTATGAGGTGCGCAAGGTCATCCGTGAGGAAAACCGGCAGAACAACCTCCGCAGTATCGATCAGGAGCGCGGCAACGTGCTTCGCGAGCGATTGGAGGCCCACCAGGAGCGCATCGAGGCCGCGAAGGAGTTCTTCACGGACTACGATCAAGTGTTGGCGAGTGCTCCCGCCATTAACCGGGAAGTTGGCGAGGAAATCCTTTCCTCCGACAAGAGCGAGTTGATTGCATATCACCTCGCCAAGCATCCCGAGAAAATTCATGCGCTGAACCAGATGACCGGAAGGGAGCTAGCCCGAGAGATGGGCAGGCTTGAAGGCATCGTTCGAGCGCCATCCGCAAAGAAACAAACATCAGCTCCGCCTCCGCCGTCTTCCGTTAAAGGCAGCTCTGCGACGCCGCGCAACCCCGATAGTGATCTGTCGGCGTGGCTCAAGAAAACCTATGGCTGACGGAGCTTATCCCAAAGGGATTTAAGCTATGAGCAATACGACTCTTACCGCTTCCATCGTGGCGAAAGCCTCGCTGGCGATTCTCGAAAACGAACTTGTCATGGCGAATGCCGTTTATCGCGGCTACGAAGGCGAATTTGACAAGAAGATCAACGGCTATGAGGTTGGTGATACGATCACCATCCGCAAGCCGACCGACTTCACGGTTCGTAACACCATCACCGCATCCGCGCAGGACGTGGTGGAAGCCAAGACCACGATTCAGGTCAACAAGATTGCCGGTGTGGACTTTGCGTTCACCTCCCAGCAGTTGACCCAGAACATCGGTGAAATCTCCGAGCGCGTTATCCGCCCGGCGATGATCCAGATCGCCAACCAGATCGACGTTGACGTGATGGGCCTCTACAAGGATGTTCCTCAGTGGGTTGGCACGCCCGGTACGAACATCAGCACGTTTGCTGGTTTTGCCAAGGGCCCGACCGATCTGGACCTGCGCTCTGTTCCGCAGGATTCGCGGACTGCCGTTCTTTCGCCTGCTGACTATTGGGCGATGGCTGGCGGCCAGACGGCGCTCTACCTCCAGAACGTCGCTGGTAAGGCTTACCGCAAGGGCCGCATTGGCGAAGTGGGTGGCGTTGACACCTACATGTCGCAGAACGTCCCGACGTTCACGACTGGCCCGATGGGTGGCACTCCGTTGGTTAACGGTGCGTCGCAGAACACCACCTATGACACGACTGGTGCGAATACCCAGTCGCTCATTACGGACGGCTGGACTGCTGCTGCGGCTGCCCGCGTCAAGAAGGGCGACGTGTTCACGCTTGCTGGCGTGTACGATGTCAACCCGGTTACGAAGGCGACTCTTGCCAAACTGAAGCAGTTTGTTGTGACTGCGGACGGCTCGTCGGATGGTTCGGGTAATCTCACCCTGACCATTGCTCCGCAGATCATCACGTCTGGTGCGTTCCAGACCGTATCTGCGGCTCCTGCAGACAACGCGGCGCTGACCTTCGTTGGCACGGCGAACACTGGCTACATCAACAACCTGATGTTCCACAAGAACGCCTTTGCGCTCTGCACTGTGCCGATGGTTCGCCCGCCTGGCGCTGTTGATTGCTCGCGTCAGAGCAAGAACGGCCTGTCGGTGCGCGTCATCCCGTTCTATGACGGCACGAATGACAAATCGACGTGGCGTCTGGACGTTCTGTATGGCGTCAAGACCATCGATCCGCGCCTTGCGGTTCGTGTCAGCGGTACCTGATGAAAATGGGGGGTGGGCTTCGGTCCACCCCTTTCTCTTTTGAGGGCCGCTTATGTCAAAGACAGCCGATAACCTCGTCTATGAGGTTGCCAGCATTCTCGGGAAAGCCGTTGCTGGCGAATCTCTGGGTGCTGTCGAGTACGAGACGATTGACGGCAGCATTGATCCGGTTTTGGCTGAAGTTGAAACCATCGCCTACATCGGTGATAGGGACGACATTCCAGACAAATATTTTCAGACCATTGCGCGCCTCGTAGCGGTCCATGCGGCTGCCAAGTTTGCAAATGCGCCGGTCGATCTATCGGCGGTTCGCGATCATGAAAGCCGATTGCAGTATCTGGCGGCTGGTGGGCGCTCGCGTAGAACCTTGCGCGTTGATGCTGGCGTTCTTCAGGACAGAACGCGCCGCTGGAATTGGCATCAGTGACTGATCTTCCTTTCCCGCTCCTGTCTGCACCGGGTAGGCATCCGCAGGCATCGGGCGGGCGGCTCATCAACACGTATGTCGAGAAACTATCCCCGACTGCTGGCAAGCCATATTCATACCCGCGCGTTCCTGGCTTGAAGGGCTTTGCGACCACTGACGGCACGAATTTCCGTGGCGGGATGCAGGTTGGCTCGCTGGTCTACTTCGTTGTCGATAGCACCTGCTATCAGGTCGATGCGAACGGAGGCGCTGCAACTGCACTAACCGGGACTGTACCGGGGACTGTGCCGGTTATTATTTCACGCGATAACGCGGCCACTCCGAATGTCGTGATTGTCTCGCCTGGTGATGGCGCGGTGCTGATCGATGGCACTGACGTTATCGACTACCCAGACTCGGACGTCGGCCAGCCAAACAGCGTTACCTATCTCAAGGGTGTATTCGTCTTTACCTATGGCGACGGCAAGACGCGCAACAGCGATGTCAACTCGACCTCAATCAATACATTAAGCGTTGCCACGGCTGAAAGTAAGCCTGACACGCTCTATCGCGGTATTCCACTCGGCAATGGTCAGCTTCTGCTCGTCGGGTCTTCCTCGATGGAAGTCTGGGGCGGCCAGAACGATACGGGCTATTTCTTCTCATACATCGCAACCATAAATCGCGGAATTGTCGGCCCGTATGCCATTGGCGGGCATGAGGATGGGTTTGGCAAGGGCATCTTCTTCGTGGGTGATGACTTCAAGGTCTACACGCTCAACGGCTATACGCCGCAGGCTATATCAACAACTGACGTTGATCTTGCCATCGAGCGCGAGCCAGACAAGACGCTGATCCGTGTTGGTGGCTTTATCGCTAACGGGCATGGCTTTGTGACTGTGCAGGCACCGACGTGGTGTTGGTGCTACGAGACAGACCTTGGCACATGGCATGAGCGCAAGAGCCATCTGGTTGAATACTGGCGCGGCATGTTCCCGTTCAAGGCATTCGATAAGTGGCTGTGCGGTGATAGCAAGTCCGGCAATCTGCTTCAGATCGACGGGCAGGCACAGGACGAACTAGGCGATGCATTACGACAGCGGATTGAGACTGGCCCGCTAGGAGCATTCCCGCAGGCTGTGCGCATCAATGAGCTGAATCTATATCTGACAAAGGGCGTCGGTCTCGCTGACGGGAGCGATCCGGTACAGACCGATCCCGATGTAGAGGTTTCAATCTCGCGAGACGGCGGCCAAACGTGGAGCAATCCGCGTGTAATCAAGCTTGGTAGGCAGTCTCTCACATCTGGCCGCAAGCGGGCTTCGATCTGGGGCCAGGCTGACGTGCAGGGCGTTCGCTGGCGGTTCGATATGTCCAGTAACGTACCGTTCAGCTTCTTGGGAGCCGATATGGCGGCGGAGCCTTTGCGGTGACTGCTGCACCATCGATCCCGGAAATGCCGGGACAGACTGTCGGCGTTGATTTTGGGCAGTCACAAGTTAACCCTGCTTGGTATGGATACTTTGCCGGGCTGAAGAAGCTCTACGACTATGTGAAGCTGTTGCAGCCGCTATCCGACCTTCCGGCGCATGACGACACTAAGTCCGACGTGTTGCGAGCGGTCAATGACCAAACTGGAACGTCATACACGTTTGTTCTTTCCGACAGCGGGAAGTGGTTCAGATTCACTAACTCAAGTGCGGTCACGGTAACGATCCCGCCTCACTCCTCGGTTGCATTCGAGGCTGGTACACAGTTTGACGGCATAGCAGGAGGCTCTGGCGCGGTATCGTTCGCTGCCGGGTCAGGGGTCACGATCAATTCGTTTTTGAGCAACAAGAAGCTAGCAGGCCAATACGCCGGTTTCACGCTTGTTCAAAGCAACACGATTGATACGTGGGATTTGGTCGGAAACCTCATCGCATGAGCCGACTGGGGGCTGGGATACTTGCGGGAGGCGGCGTCCCTGGAAACGACTCATTCACAAAAATTCTGCTTCACATGGATGGAGCTAACGGCGGCACATCGTTCCCCGATGTGAATGCTTCTGCAACGGGTGCAACTTGGACGCCAACCGGCTCATGCACAACAACGACTTCTGCATTTAAGTTCGGAACCGCAAGCTATCAGGGCGCGGCCAGTTCTTACATTAGATCGAACGTTGGATCGCCGTACAATCCAGGGTCCGGTGATTTCAGCGTTGATTTCTGGCTTAAGAGTACAAACTCTGGAACGCAGAACATCATAGCGCTTGAGGGGACTAACAACGGTCCGGGCGGCGCTTCGACTGGCTGGAATATCTTCCAGAGTGGAGGATTTCTGCGGTTCGGCTGCATTAGCTCTGGTGTCGTTGGTTCTACTGCTCTCGCCAGTTCGTCCGGTTTGTTTGATGGCAACTGGCATCACATCGAGTGCACTCGATCTGGAAACACATTGATCCTGTTCTTTGATGGAACTTCGGTGAATACGGCCTCCTTCTCGTCGGCGGTCGCGTTCGGGACATTCTCCGTAACTGTCGGCGGCTCCATTAACGGCGGTGCGACTCCGCAGTTCAACGGCAACCTCGATGAGGTCCGTTACAGCGTCGGCATTGCCAGACACGCAGCAAACTTCACGCCCCCGACCGGGCCTTATAACTAAACACTAGGACACATCAATGGCATCATTTCTCGACACCCTCTTTGGGGGCGGCGCTGAAAAAGACGCGGCCAATGCTAACCGCTCGCTTCTGTCCGACTACCTCAACAAGGGCACGTCCGCGCTCGATAGCGGACTGACAAGCTCAACGGGTTATCTCAACTCCGCCGGTACGACGCTTTCCGATCTTCAGAAGAAATACGGCGCTGGCACTGACCTGTACCTGAACGCGCTTGGCGTGAATGGCGCTGACGCTGCAAAGACGGCGCAGCAATCCTTTACGAACAATCCAGGTAACGAGGCAGCGATCAATGCGGGCCTTGATGCGATCAACCGCCGCCGCGCGGCTGGCGGGATGCTGGATTCAGGCAACGCCGATCTCGATGCGCTTAACTTCGCGCAGAACAACCAGAACCAGCAATACAACACATGGCTGTCTAACCTTGGCGGTCTTGTCTCGCCTGAAACGCAGGCGGCAACCGGCGTTGCAAACAACGACACGAATCTGGCGAATCTCTACCAGACAGACGCGACGAACCGTATCGGCCTCTATGGCAACTATGCGAGCGGGAATATCGGCGCGAACAACATGCAGGCTGCCGGTGAATCTGCTGGCGCGAAGAACCTGCTTGGCGGTGCGCTGTCGCTGGCTGGCCTTGGCCTTAAGGCGTCAGGCATCGGCGGCTTTGGTTCGGCATTGAAGGTTTAACGCAATGGCAGTAGCGCCTCTCCAGCTTCCCGGTTACGCGGCTCCGCAAACGGTCGATTGGACCTCACTAGACCAGCTCGGTAATATTCTCCAGTCGAACCGGACGAACAGCAACCGCCAGCAGGCGCTATCGCTCGCGAATTTGGGGCAAATGGCAGGAGGGACACCGGACTACGGAAAATCAGTGAGCGCCCTTATCGGCGCTGGCGATCTTGATGGCGCTGCAAAGATTGCGGCTATTCAGAAAGCAGTTGCCCCGGAAAGCTCCGCTGATTTGCAGGCGTACAAGGTTGCGAAGGGGCAGGGCTTTCAAGGCGGAATCCTCGATTTCCTGAAAGACAAGGCTGCGGCTGGCGCGACGAGAGTTAATAACAGCACGGTCGTTCAGTCCGGCGAGAAGGCATACGATACTGCTGTCGGCAAAGATTATGCTGACGTGTTCACCACGGCTCAGAAGGCCGCGCGCGACTCTGTTGGGGCCATCAACAATCTCAACCTGATGGAGAACCTGACCAAGAATCCGAACTTCTATTCGGGCGCTGGCGGCAATCTTGTGACGCAGGCCAAGAAGGTTGCGGCGTCGCTCGGCATCGCTGACGCTAACAGCGCGGCTCCGAATGAGCTATTCCAGAAGATCGGCAACAAGGCCGTTCTCGACGCTGCTGGCGGATCGCTCGGTACCGGCTTCTCAAACGCCGACCGTGACTTTCTCAGCGGGACCGTGCCGAACATCGGCAATACGCCTGAAGGCAACCGGCAGATTATTCAGATCGCCCGCACGGTTGAGCAGCGGAAGCAGCAGGTGGCCAAATTCGCTCGCGATTACGCGAAACAGCATAGCGGGCGCATTGACGCCGGGTTCGATCAGGCATTGCAGCAATGGTCCGATGCTCATCCGGCCTTCCAGCAGCCGCAGGGCGGCTCTCAGCCATCGCAAGCACCGCAGCAGCCCCAAGCGGCTCCGCAGCCGCAGTCGCAACCGCGTCAGGCCCCTGACGGCAAGTTCTACGTTCCCGATCCAAATCGCCCCGGCAAATATCTTCAGGTGATCCAGTAATGCCGTCATACCAGCCGGTTGACTTCGACCCGTTCGAGGGCGGACAGCAGGCAGTTTCCAGCGGTGTGCAGACCATACCCGGCCAGAATGGTGCGCCTACGCGCGTTATTATGGACATGGGGTCGCAGCCCAAGCTTGTGCCGGTCGATCATGACCCGTTTGCGCAGGATGGTGTCGTATCGGATGTGGTGAAATCCGGCGCTTCCGGTGTTGTGAAGGGCACGGCTGGCCTCCTGGGAGCGCCAGCAGACCTTTCCGAACTCGGTGCGCAGGGTATCGACTATCTCACCCGCAAGGTTGGCGAGAAGCTTGGGATCGATGTCAGGAAGCGCGAACCGCAGAAGGTCAATTATGGTTCTGAAGATGTCCTGAACGCGATCAAGAGCGTTGTTGGCGATCTTCATACGCCGCAGACCAAGGCGGGAGAATTTGCGCAAACGATTGGTGAGTTCGCCCCCGGCGCGTTGATGGGCGGAGGCGGGCTTGCCGCTCGAGCTGCTCAGGTTGTTGTCCCGGCGGTCGCCAGCGAGACTGCGGGGCAGGTTACGAAGGGAACGGCGGCAGAACCATATGCGCGGTTCGGCGGTGCGATCCTTGGCGGCGGACTGACGGCGCTTGCATCGCGACCAGGGACAGCCGCAAGGGCGTTGAGTAGCCAATTGCCGGAAGGCGTGACGCCTCAAATGGTCGATCAGGCGCAAGCCCTCATCAGCACCGCCAAACAGCAGGGCATTGATCTGGCGTGGCCGGAAGCCCTGAGCAAGGTGGCTGGGCGTCCTGTTCTCACCAATGCTATGCGCCACTTGGAGGCCTCCCCGCAGACTGAAGCAAAGATGGCTTCATTCTTCGGCCAGCGTCCTCAGCAGATTGAGAACGCCGCGCGTGGTAATTTCAATGAAATAGCTCCGATTAATTCAGCTCCATCCACCATTGGCCCGGCTGTTGGTACGGTGGCTGAGAGCGCGGTTAATGACGTTCGCGGCCTCATCAACAAAGCGGCGGACCCATTCTATGATCGAGCGTCAACGGTTCTGTTGGGGCCACAGGAAATGGCGCAGGTCCGCGCATTACCGGGCTTCAAAGAGGCGCGGGATGCAGTACGCAAAGACCCGCAGCTTAACCGCTATGTGTCTCATCTGCCTGATAACAGCGTCGGCTTTCTCAATGAGGTGAAGAAGGAGCTCGATCGCAGCTCCAAGAATGCTGTTGGTCCGCTCAATGCGCAGCCGAACATGCAGCGCTCGGCGGGTCTTGGCAACGACGCCACTTCTGTCAAGAACGCTGGCATCAACGCTTCTGGTGATTACGAGATCGCGCTTGGCATCGAACAGCAGGCTAGGGAAAAGTATCTCAAGCCGTTGCTTGATGGGCCTCTTGGGAAGATCGCAAAGAAGGATACGGCGACTCAAGACGCTATCAACGCGCTATTCCCAAAGAACCCGCTTCCGAACAGCGAGCATGAGATTGCTACCGCCGTTTCTGCTCTTTCGAAGCGCAATCCATCAGTGGCTCGCGATCTTGTCCGCGCTCATGTCGAGAGCGTGTTTAATCAGAGCGCGAAGGATTTGCAGAGCGGCGCAAATCAGGCTGGCGGCGCGAAGTTCAGGGTACAGCTTATCGGCAATGCGCAGCAGCGGCTAAATCTTCGTGAGGCCGTCGAGGCTTTGCCGAATGGTCAAGACAAGTGGAGCGGCTTTAACAAATTTCTGGATATTCTAGAGGCGACAGGAACGCGACAGAATGTCGGTTCTCGCACGGCTTACAACACTGAATTGTTGAAACAACAGGCGATGGGCGGCGTTGTTGGCGATGCTGTCAAGACGGGAGCGAACCCGGCTCGCTTTGGTCAGAAGTTCATCGATAGATACGAACAGTACAAGCTTGGAAAGAATCTAGGGCAGCTTGCGGATATCCTGACGAATCCGCGTTCCGCTGATTTGCTTCGGACCATTGCCAAAAATCCGTCTGATTCCAGTAAGGCGCTTGGGGCGGTTTATCGGCTGCTCAACTTCTACAATTCCTCGGGTGGCTCGCCAGTCCAGAAACCGAACCAGCAAGCCGGTCGCTAGGAACGCAAAGAACATCGAAACGATACCTGGCGCGAGGCCCAAGTGCTTCACGTCCGCCCATGTGCTGATCCAGTAAAACGTCAGCATCGCGATCACGGCTTGGAAAACAAGCCAACGAATTTGAAACATTAACACCGATCCCAAGCCGCCCCATCCGGGCGGCTTTTTCTTTGAGGACTATAGATGGCCGGTACCTTAAGCATTTTCGGGACTCAGCAGTTTAAGCCCTCGGGGGCTTATGCTGTCCCGATTAGTGGCGGCAAATTATATACGCTGGCAGCCGGAGAAACCAATACCCCGCAGACAGTATATCAGGACGTGGGCCTGACAATTGCCCATCCTAATCCTATCACATTGGATGAAAGCGGTTTTGTCCCCCCTGCCTATGTTGCTGATGGGTATCTGAAATATCGCTTAACTGACGCGGATGGCGTGACCATCCGGGAATACGACAACCAAATGGTTGTCGGCCCTTCGTCAGGGTCTGGCGGGGGTGGCGGGGGCGGCGTCGATCCGACAACGGTTTTCGCAACCGGATATTCGATGTGGCAGCCATTCTCAGGCTCACTCACGGGGTGGGTACGAGAGAATGGAAGAACTATCGGCTCCGCTACGTCCGGCGCAACCGAGAGGGCGAACCCAGACTGCGAACCACTGTTTTCCTTCATCTGGAATAATTACTCGGACACGTTGTGCCCGGTTTCGACTGGTCGCGGTGTTAGTGCATCTGCTGACTGGTCTGCCAACAAGACAATCCAGCTTCTCGATTTCCGCAACTGCGCCCCTGCCGGTCTTGATGACATGGGCAATTCGGCGGCTGGTGGGTTTGCCAATGTACCTGTCGTTACCGGCGGTGTGACGACTGCCGGATCGGTCATTGGCGAAAGCCTGCACACCCTGACTGAAGGGGAATTGGCACAACATGACCACACCGTGTTCCCGCACGATCCTCAGCACGATCATGACCAATTAGGAACGGCGCAAGGCAGCGGCATGGGCGGCCCCGGCGGCCTGCCATATACCTTCCCGCAGTCGGCAAAGACCAGCAAATCATCGACCGGCATCACGCTCTGGAGCGATGGAGACGGCACCGGCACTCAAAACAAGGTCGGCAAGTCTGGAAGCAACACGGCCCACAACAACGTTCAAAAGACGGTGTTGGGCACCTTCTATCGTAAGCTGTAGGGCGCTGACATGTTCACTGGACAAATCGCAGTAGTCTCTAACCGCGAAGATTTTGAAATCATGTACGAGGCAGTAGACGACGATACGAATGATTCAATTGATCTGACTTCAGCGTCAGTCGATTTCGAAATTCGTGAAAACGGCTGTATCAGAATTGTTGCCTCCACTGAAAACGGCAAGATTACTCTCGTAGAGCCAAGCGTATTCCGCGTGTTCATCGGAAAAGATGAGATGAAATGTCTTTGCAGCGGTTCCTATGAAGTCGGAGCTACTGTTGAAAATGATGACATCACTAGAAGTTTAATCATTGGCACAATCAATGTCCTCGACGGAGTTGTTCAATAATGGGCGCGCTAAAGCTTCGTCAGAAGGTAAATTTCCCCGCCACTGTTACCGCAGAAGGTGGGCTTGGCATCGATAAGGTTAGCGGGCGATGGACCATTTCCCCGAAATGGGATGATCTATCCCTAATTACAAGTTTGCCATCTCCGGCGACAAAGGAAGTATGGGCTAGAGACCCTTCCACGAGTTCTTATTATCGCATCTCAGTGCAGGCGTTCATTGATAGCCTCCCGCAAGGGCCATCTGGCGCACTGTCTGTAGGCACCACAACTACGCTCCCAGCCGGTTCTAGTGCTACGGTCACAAACAGCGGCACCTCGACGAACGCAGTATTGAACTTCGGACTTCCTGCGGGCGCCGATGGCTTGACTGTCAGGAATGGAAGTGGAGCGCCTTCGTCCGGTCTTGGCAATGATGGAGATTTTTATATCGATACTGCCGCGTCCAAGATTTATGGACCGAAAACATCGGGCGCGTGGGGAAGTGGAACAAGCCTGATTGGCCCACAGGGACCGACTGGCGTTCAGGGTACACCTACTACTGGGCATCAAGTCTCTTGGTACAATTCGACAACCATCCAAGACAATGGGGCTATGCCTGCTTCTGGCATGGTAAAATCTGACGGGACTAAACTTGTCGCCGCGACCGCAGGAACTGACTTCGTTGCCGCAACATCTGGCTCAAACATTCAGAAGGCAAACGGGTCCGGCGGACTAACGGCTGCTACGGCTGGCACTGACTACCAAGCGCCGATTGGCACAATCTCAGGCGTTGCCAAGGGCAATGGTGCCAATGCGCTAACGGCGGCGACTGCTGGGACGGACTACGTTGCGCCCGGCACCGCGACTGCATTTACGAAACAGCAGAGCTTTACGCTTGCAATACTCACCGACGGTGCGACGATCAATTGGGATGTGTCTGGTGCGCAGAAGGCCAAGGTAACCTTGGGCGGAAACCGCACAATGGCAGCGGTTACAAATGCTGTAGAGGGTACAACCTATCTTCTTTGGGTAATTCAGGACGCTACTGGATCGCGCACCCTGACGTGGACAACGACAGGTGCAGGGTCTTTTGACTTCGGCACAGGCGGCACTCCGACTCTGACGACGACTGCGAGCAAAGCGGACTTACTGGCGTTCGAAGCAATCTCGATTGGTGGTACGCTGAAGCTGCGATACTCCGGAATTCGCCTAGGATTTGCATAATGTCGATAATTTCTCCTGTCGCGCTGCCATATGTTGCAGGAGCTACAACCTCAGAGAGTACGTCCGGTCTTTCTGGGTCGCTTGGTATTGGCGGTCTTACGATGTTCAATCGAAACATCATCATACCGAACAATTCCGTAGTTTATTCTGTTGGCCTATATTGCTCAGCATCCAAAGGTACGGGTCAAAAAATTAAGATAGGACAGAGAACCGGTGCGGGGATTTTTACAATCGTTCTGGATATGCCGGTGACGCATCCGGGAGGATCGGTATTTGTCGATTATGTGCTTCCATCACCCCTGCCAATTCCAAGCTCAGGAAATTTCTACGTCGGATCGTATTATGTCAGCAATGACGTCTGCACAGGAAGCGGCCCAGCTCGATCTTACATTTCCGGAGACCAAACAGGCTCCAGCATTTCTGGCTTTACGGAAGATGCTACCAATGCGCCAGTTGTTCGGTTTACGCTTGGCGTGTGAACAGATTTGTCTAAAGTGATAGGTATTCTTGACATTCCTTCTGCGTGAGGCCGGTTGGAAAGAAAGTGTCGGTGTGGCCGCCGTTGTGCGTATGCACAGATGATCCAGTCTCGGCGCACGACCGAATTTGCTCTATCCAGTTCAGTGGGTCATGTCTGTATGCGAAGTAGCCATGCGATAGAGTTATTCTTAGGGCAAGAGCCAGCAAGACGACACTTGCCACAACGATGTATTTGCTTTTGGTGCTAGCAGCCGCCTCGATTAAAGTCCATGCAATCATGATGTATGGGTAGAAAAAGTAACGCGCACCAGCATTCATTGGATTTCCTATCTCTGGCGGGCAGCGAAGGATGGACATGCTCGTTAGTGCGGCGAACAGAAAACCAGAAAACAAGATTGCGTAGTTGCTGTTCCTGATCGCATTGAGGAAAAGAACCGCTAGGAACGCCATAAAGAACGCTCCAATTACGGCGTGCGCGGCGACGTATCCAGAACCGACAATTCTAGATGTGAAAAATAGCGAAAAGTATTTTTGTAAGATGTAAGGGATCGAGCTTATCCCCGGGACAGTCATGTTGTTCGATACATCAGCCGACCGCGAGATAATTTCGATAGTCTGCGTTGCGGCCAGCGCGCCTGCGACGAGTAAGAAACCTAGGTCGTGCCGTGTTCTGTTTTTCAGGTAGCGAAAAAGATAGATCGGAGCAGCGGCCACAATCATAGGCCCGGATAACCCTCCTATGATCGTATAGGCGCAGCGCTTGCCAAGATTGCTGTCGTTCATCTGCCAGAGCGCCGGAATCAGACAGAACAGTCCGCCGATCCAGAATGAATATAGCGAAGTACCTAAAGTTTCTGGACCGCAAGGTACGAGAAAAATAGCCAGAAGCGCAGCAGCCGGGGCAGCGAACAAAAGATCGCTACTTAAAAACGCTAAGCAAAAGGCCGCTGTGAAAACCAGCGTCAATGCGTAGCTTACTGCTCCGTAGTTCGCAGCATTTATCGATAGCGATAGCGCTCCTATCAAGCGGGTCGGAAGAAGCATGTAGCCGTTAAGCGGCATAAGAATTGTTGCCCAACCATGATGCAAGAAGTCCGGGATAGTTTGTGAACCATCTTCGGCCCAAACAGATGGATCGAGAAACTGGTCTGGTCGGCGCAACACGACAATTAAAAGAACGATAGTCGTAATGGCGACAATAGGCTTGATCACAACAGCTCGTGTTTCAGCAGCAGTTAAAGACATCAAAGTAGCTCTAAGTTTTGCAATGGATCGCGGCTTTGTGGTCCAACCCTAAGTTTATTACCTAAAGCGATAAAGACAAACTCTTAAAATGACATACCAAATGCCGCACGCAGATCACGTGGTGCGAAACGCGCTGGAAAAATCGCAATGAAATGGCTGATCTGGGCGCTCTTCGGTAACGATGAGGATGGGAATTGGGGCCAGCGCAGCGGCGTTCCTGGCTATCAGGGCCAGCCAGACAGCGTTTGGCTGCGCATTTGCTGGTGGTTCAGAAACCCGCTCCACAATCTGTTCTGGCACGTCTTGGTCTGGCCCGGCGGCCCGATGCTGAGCATCCCGCACGTTCTTTATATCGGCTTCCGACCTAACGGCGTGTTTGGCGCTGCTCTCGGTCGCGGCTACGGCGAATAATCACTAACTAAAAAGGACTAGATAAATGCCCAACGCAGCGCCAGAAGCGCCGCGCGCTAAACTGCGCCTACTGCCAGCCCATGAACTAAAGGGCAAATGGAGCATATGGATTGCTGCGTTCTGGAGCTTCATCGGGGCGTTAATCATTGTCCTTTCGGCCTATCTGTCGGCCTCGTTTGATTGGCGGGTAGGGGCGTTAATTATTGGATTGTCTGTCACTTTCGGGGTTGCCCGCGCTCTTAAGCAGCCGGGGACCGAGCAATGATCCCGGCAAATAAGAACCTGCGCCGGGGGGCTGTCCTTGGTGTGGCGGCTTCCATGGCGGCAGCGGCCTTTATCGCCCCATGGGAAGGCCTGTTTACCCACCCATATCGCGACATCGTTGGCGTTGTGACGTGGTGCTACGGCGAGACTGAGGGCAAGCCCAAGGCGTCCTATACGCCGCAGGAGTGCAAGGATCTATTGGCCTCCAAGCTGCCCCGCTACTACGCGGAGATTAGCGCCTGCTGGGGGCCTGACGTTGAATCGGTTCTGAGCGACAAGGAGCGGGTGGCGTACCTGTCGGGGGCCTACAACTTCGGCTCTGGCGCGTTCTGCAAATCATCGATGGTCAAGCAACTGAAGGCTGGCGACAGGGCTGGGGCCTGCCATGCGCTGCGTCTCTACAACCGCGCTGGTGGCCGAGTTGTGCGTGGCCTCGATAACCGCCGCCGTGCTGAAGAAAAACTATGTCTCGAAGGGATTCAATAAATGCCGGGTTGGCTCGATAGTCTTTGGCACTTCATCTTTAGCTCGGCGTCTCTCTGGACTATTGGCGGCTGCCTCGCGGTAGCCATTGCTGTCCTCATGCCGCCTGTTCTCACGGCGTTACTCCCTCAACTCCGCACCTATGCAATCGCCGCTGCGATTGTTTGCTTCACCATCACTTCCATCGCAGGAAAATTCTACCATGACGGACTCAGCGTTAAGCAGGCTCAATGGGACAAAGCAAAAGCCGCGTCTGTCACTGTTTCAGAAAAAGCTCGCGCGAACGCTGAGCGCGATGTGTCTCATGACACTCCTGAGCAATTGCGTAACGACCCAGACAACCGTGACAACGACGGAAGGTAGATGCGCGGCTTGGCGGAAGATTCGATACTCAGCGTCCGGCGACACTAAAATGACCGTTAAACAGGTGAGGGCTCACAATGCTACGGGCCGCAAGCTTGGATGCTGGTCATGAGCCCATTAGAAGTTGAGGCCGTTGTTCGGCAAGTTCTGGCGGCGGAACGCGAAGAAACAGAAAAGCACATCGACCAGGTGACGATGAAAACCATGGTCGCCATTCTAACATCATTCGGTATCGATGACGATGAGCGGCTGGAGATTAAGGCCGACTTCCAGCATCTTCGGCGCTCCAGACAGGCTTATGAGTTAGTTCAAAAGACCGGCCTCAAGGCAGCAATCACAGTGGTTATAACCGCCACGCTTGGTGCCTTGTGGCTTGGTGCAACCTCGATGCTGCACAAATGAGATACCTGCTCGCCGCGCTTATCATCGGCGCTGTCTGGTATCTCTACAAACCGACTGAACATCCTAAATTCAACGCGGCTCAAATCTGTTGGCAGCCATATCTGCCGCATCCGAATACGGGTCATTACGTCCTGTGTTCTGAGCTGGACCGCTACGAATACATCTAATCCACAAAACCAGAGGTGACATGCTGCTTCGATCATTGATGATCGCAGCGCTGCTTCTGCCTGCTCTTTCCGTGCAGGCGAGCGCGCTGACATGCGATCAAGTCCGGCGAGCCATTAAGGACCACGGCGAGTCTGCTGTTCTCTGGTACGCCAAGCTCAACGGTTTTAGCGATAAGCGCATCGCCCGCATTAAGCGGAACTGCAAATTGGAGCGGTTCTGATGGGTAAAACATCGGCCAAATGCTCTGATGATGAGTTCATGGCATTATTCGACAAGATGAGCGGGAAGGCCCTTGCAGATCGCTTGGGGTGCACGGAGCGCAACGTATATGCCCGCAGGCGTCGTCTGGAGGTCAGATACGACCAGCCGCTTACAGCGCCAACCAAGGCCCTTCTTGAGGCCAAATATCCGCACCGCCTACAGCACGAAATCAAGAACGGGACGGCTCTTATCGGGTCAGACTTCCACATCTGGCCGGGACAAGAATCGACAGCACTTCGGGCCTTCAAAAAGTTTGCCGATGATCTGCGACCATCTATCGTTATTCTCAACGGCGACGTTCTCGACTTCCCGCTGATTGGCCGTCATGCCCCGATCATGTGGGAATCTGCTCCCGAGCCATTTCAAGAAATCGAGGCAGCGCAGGATCATCTGCATGACATTGCCAAAGCCTGCCGCCGCGCCCGGAAGGTCTGGACGCTGGGAAACCACGACGCCAGGTTCGAGGCGAATCTAGCTCACAATGCAAGCCGCTATCGCAACATTCGCGGCGTCCATCTAAGCGACCATTTCGGCCTGTGGGAGAAGGGCTGGTCCTGCGCGATTAACAGCCTCAATGAGCAGGGGCGAACGATGGTGAAACACAAGCCACGAGGCGGCGGAATGAACGCTGCTCGGGCTTCTGCCCTCAATGGCGGCATGTCCTTTGTCCATGGACACCTGCACAGCCAGAAGGTGCAGCCGATCACCGACTACAACGGCGACCGATACGGCGTGGATTCCGGGTGCATTGCAGATCCGTCCTACAAACAGTTTGTGAACTACACCGAGGACGCTCCCTTGGATTGGAGGTCTGGCTTCTGTGTTCTGACCTACAAGGACGGCAGGCTGATGATGCCTGAACTAGTCAGCGTATGGTCTGAAAACTCCGTACAGTTTCGCGGAGGTATCGTTAGAGTATGACCAAAGGCTACGTTCAGATCATTGAAGGTGAATGGTTTGAGCCACCACAGCGGAATTTCGCTCACCAGTGCTGTGGCTGCGCTTTAACTCACATGACTGATTATCGCGTTGTGGACGGAAGGGTGCAGTTCCGCGTCAGGATCGATAATCGCAAAACGGCGGCTTCCCGGCGCAAGTTCAAATTCAAGGGCGGGGCCGATGAGTGATCAGCCGCCCCTGCGGTTTCTCACCAACCCAGAACCCGGCGTCGTTATCTTCAACGCCACGGATGAGCAGGGCAGGCTACAGCGGTTTACTCTGTCGCGGGATCAGCTTGCGGGCTTGGCGGTAGAGGCGACGAGGCTTGCATTGCTAAAAGCTCATCTACCTTCTTCTCAACGCGGTTGATTTGTTCGGATAGATCATAATAGAGTTGCGTCATCCTATCAGTTGGCGACGGGATGTTTGGTGCGTTGTTGGCCGCGAGTGCCTGCAATCTTTGTGAGGCAGCCAAAGCTTGACGATCAATCATAATATCCCTCCATAGACGTTGAGGCGACGAGGCTGGCGTTAATGCCATCTCCGGTTTGCAAATAAAATAAAAACATCAATCAGATCAATAGCTGACAAATGCATGGTTTGTAGCAGAAATCCAATGTTTTCAGTCATATTCCCCAATCTGGGGGACTAGGGGTCGTGGGTTCAAATCCCGCCGCTCCGACCATTTAGGCCAACAAGATCAATGCTTTAATTTTTATAGTTTCTCTCACTCTTGTCCAGTTTGCAGCCGGTTTGCAGATTTCGTTCTCGCGCTGTTCGATTTGGCTTTCCGCTGACGGTGCTTTTCCAGCAATTCGATCCCGGCCTTCGCCAGATTCGAGTTGCGAGCAACGTAGCTGTCGATGACCTTCTGCGCCGTCTGATGGCTCCAGCCCATGATAGAGGCGATCATCGGGACTGTTGCTCCAGCCTCAGCTAAGGCCGTAGCTGCGGTGCCTCGCACGTCATGAAAATTGAGTTCTTCGATCTCTGCGAGGTCGCAGTCTTCGCGCCAGCAATCATTGAAATGCCGCTTCTTGTAGGCGCGGCCCGTTACCGTCGTCAGCATCAAGACGCCAGATCGCGTCAGACCATCAAGGTGGTTCTTTAGCTCAAGCGGGCAGGGCGTCTTAATCGCCGCCCCGGTCTTGCTGGTGCGCAACGTAATCTCGGTGCCGTCATAGGCTGACCACGGCAACTCGCGAATATCCTTCTGTCGAAGCCCGGTGTTCTTCGCGATAAACATCGCCGTCACCATGGACGGACGGGCCTTCCTTACGAACTTGGCGATCTGATCGTCAGTCCAAACCTTGTCGGCGCGGTTGCTCTTATAAAGGCGGGTGAATGTATCAAGGACATTGACCTTGATCTTCGACTTTTCCTTTGCGTAGGAAAGGACACGGGCGAGGGCAGATAGAAGATTATCCGCCGACCGTCTTGATGACTTACCCAGCGTTTCGTGCCACTCCAGCGCGTCGGCGCGGAAATCAGGTTCTTGGACGCCGACAATAGGGCATGTGCCCCATCTCGCTCGAATCTTCTTCAGCTTCCAGATATAGGCTTCTCGGGTGGCCGGGCTAAGGTCATCGAAATAACCGGAAGTCTCGAAAAGCGTCACAAGCTCGTTGAGGTCTCCTTGTCCCCGGTCGCACATGGCCTTTTCGGCAGTGCCAAAGCTGCGGAGAAATTCCTCGGTGCCGGGACGGCCTGACAGCTTCGCGCCTGTC
>Ga0265338_10002250_pt1 | contig 29378 bp, 27 predicted proteins | sample 42126metaG_FD_193579 | JGI IMG/M metagenome (GOLD analysis project Ga0265338, IMG submission 193579) | Rhizosphere microbial communities from Carex aquatilis grown in University of Washington, Seatle, WA, United States - 4-21-26 metaG | ecosystem: Host-associated > Plants > Roots > Rhizosphere...
GGGTATGACCGCAGCGGAGGGGGAGGCGGCATGGACTGGGAGGACAAGCTTGACGACTGGGAGCTTGAACTTGAGCTGGGCGCTCAGCTCGACGGTTCCGACTGGGTGACCCTGGAGAAGGCGGCCGCCGAGACCGGCGTGTCCCGGGCAGCGCTGCGCACCTGGTACCGCACCGGCCAGATCCCGTCGCGGATGGTGGACGGGCCGCACGGGCCGCAGCGGCTGGTGCCGCTGGCGATGGTGGCGGAGCGGGCCGAGGCCAGCCCGCGGGTGCGCAAGACGGCCGAGCGCCGCCTGGCCGACGAGGCGCAGCTTGAACTGCTCAGGCACCGCGTCGACCAGCTCGAGCTCCGGCTGGCCGAGTTCGAGCGCCGCCTGGGCGTCGGCCCCGCCCCCGGGGCCGACGGCTGAGCCCGGCCAGGCGGAGCCCGCCCCCGTTCGGATGATTCCCTAGACTTCGCCGAAGAGACGGTCGCCGGCGTCGCCGAGGCCGGGCACGATGTAGCCCTTGTCGTTCAGCCGCTCGTCGACCGCGCCGGTGACCACCCGCACCGAGTCGCCCGGGAACGCCTCGTCGAGCCGGGCTAGCCCCTCCGGCGCGGCCAGCAGGCAGATCGCGGTCACCGCCGCCGCGCCGCGGTCGAGCAGCATGGAGACGACGGTGACCAGGGTGCCGCCGGTGGCCAGCATCGGGTCGAGCACGAAGACCGCGCGGCCGGACAGGTCGGCGGGCAGCCGGTTGGCGTAGGTTGAGGCGACAAGCGACTCCTCGTCCCGCATCATGCCGACGAAGCCGACGCTGGCCATCGGCAGCAGCCGGGTCATGCCGTCGAGCATCCCGATCCCGGCCCGCAGCACCGGCACGATGAGCGGCTTGGGGTCGGTCAGCCGGGCACCCACCGCCACCGCCACCGGGGTGGTGACCTCCACTTGGTCGACGCGGATGTCCCGGGTGGCCTCGTAGGCGAGCAGCATCACCAGCTCGTCCGCCAGCGTGCGGAAGGTGGCGGTGTCGGTGCCCGCATCGCGGAGCAGGGTGAGCTTGTGGGCGACCAGCGGGTGGTCAGCGAGCAGCGTGCGCATGGTTTCCCAGTGTGCCAGGTCTCCCGGGCAGCCGGGTCGCCGCTAGCCCCGCTCGTGCCGCCGCGGCCGCAGCGCCCTGGCCAGCAGCCCGGACAGTGCCGCGGCGGAGCCGACGCTGGTCAGCGCGACCGAGCCGACCGGGGTGCGCTCGTCGAGCAGCTGCAGTGCGCGCAGCCGGTGCCGCAGCACGTGGATCTCGCCGCGCACCGCGCTGCTGAGGCTGCCGCCTGACCGTGACGCCCAGCCCTCCACCGCGTGCAGCTCGGTCAGCCGGGTGGCGAGTTCCTCGTAACTCACCGGGCCCTCGTGCAGCGTGATGAACAGCAGCGCCGCCTCGCGGACAGCGACCGTGAAGTCAGGGTCGGGGCCGTCGTCGGGGCCGATCAGCGCGGCCGTGCCGATGTGCCAGCGCACCGCCGGGTCGTCCGCCATCAGCCGCCCGGTCCTGGTCAGCACCAGGGCGCCGCCGCTGCGCCGCACCGCTCCCATCTCGTGCTGTGCCAGGGCGCGCAGCGTGTGCAGCGGGTAGACCTCGAGCTCCTGGAAGCGCCGGGCCGCCCGCTCGGCGGCGGCGGCCGCCCCCCAGCCGAACCGCTCCGCCGCCTCGCCGACCAGGGCGGGCGCGATGTAGTGGCGCGCGGTCAGCCGCAGCCCGTCGCTGGCGTGCCTGAGCAGCCAGGACAGCGAGGGCAGCGGCTCGTCGGGCAGGTCCGGCGGCTCAAGCAGCCGCGGCATGACGGTGCGGGCCAGCCGGGACCGCTCGCCCGGGTGGCCGTGCGCCCATTCCTCGATTCGCTCGGCGCTGATCCGGCTCAGCCAGGTGTCCGCCCCCGGCGCACTGCCGGACCGGGTCAGCCAGCGCTCGACCAGGGCCGCGCGCCTGGTCTTCCAGCCGCTGACGCCGACCTTCAGCTCGCCGGCGGAGACAGCCAGCTCGATCGCGGCTGCGCACGCGTCGAAAGCCGCCCGCTCATCCTGCCCCATCACCGAGGACCAGGCGAGCAGGTCGGTGTCCGGCGGCACCGCGTGCGAGCGGGACAGCGCCCGGGAGTAGGCGCCGATGCCCTCAGCCCGCGAGCTGGCGTAGGCGCTGATGATCTGCACGGTCTCCTCGCAGGCGCAGGCCTCGGCGTAGCGCTCCATCCCGGCCAGGGTGAACAGCCGGGCCAGCGCCCGGGTCACCGCGAGCTGCGGCTCGGCCGGCCGCGGCGTCCCGGCGGGCAGCGTGAACCAGAGGAATTCCTGTAGCCGCAGCAGGGAGATGGCCCCCAGGCCGTCTCCCGAAGTCAGCGAGCGGAGCGCGTTCCGCGCGTCGTCGGCGACCGCCGGATCCTCACGGGCCAGGGTCTTGAGCGCCTCCGCGTCAGTCATCATGCGGTCAGTCTGCCCCACCGGGTCAAGTGACGGTAGATGCGTTGCGGATTTGGCTGGTGATGTTCGAGTGCTGTCGGTCGGCGGTCCGTGCGCGGTCCGTGCGCGGGCCGGACGCGTACCGGGCGCTCCGCCGCTACGGCATGATGGCGGGGTGAGCGGCATCTACGACGAACCCGAGCTCTACGAGCTGGCCTGCGCCTACCGCGACGTGCCGGCCGAGGTCACCGCCATCGAGGCCTGGTGCGCGCGGCACCACGACGGCCCGGTCGGCTCCGTGCTCGAACTGGCGGCCGGGCCGGCCGAGCACGCGCGGGAGCTGGCCCGCCGCGGCCTGCGGGCGACCGCCCTGGACCGGTCCCCGGCGATGTGCGGCTACGCGGCCGCGCAGGCCAAGGCGGCCGGCGTCGAGCTGGCGGTGGTCGAGGCGGACATGCGCGGGTTCACCATCGCGGGCCCGGACGGCGGCCCGGTCCGGTTCGACCTCGCGATCACCATGCTCAACTCGGCCTGCCACCTGTTCACCCTCGATGACCTGGTGCGCCACCTGGCGGCGGTGCGCGCGCAGCTGGCCCCCGGTGGCCTGTACCTGGTGGAGCTGGCGCACCCGGCCGACTTCTTCGCCCCGGAGCCGCGGACAAGCAGCGAGTGGGCGGTCGAGGCCGACGGGGTGCGGGCCGAGGTTCGCTGGGGCGGCCGCAACGACCACATCGACCCGCTCACCCAGGTCACCAGGGAGCACATGACGATCACCGCGACCGCGGTTGACGGCACCATCCGCACGGTCAGCGACGTGGTGCCGAACCGGTTCTGGACGCTGACCGAGTTCACCGCGGCGGTCGCGCTGGCCAACGCCGCGGTCCCGGCCGGCCCGGCCGGCCCGGGGTCCGGGCGGCTCGAGCTGGTCGCCAGCTACGGCGACTTCGACCAGGTGACGCCGATTGAGGCGGCTACCGCCTGGCGGATGATCCTCATCTTGCGCCGCGGCTAGGCCTGGTAACCCGGTTCTAACTGGGTCGCAGCCATGTCACTCCGTCGCGGCTTGCAGGTTTTCCCTGACCGTGCTGGTCATGGGGTGCTCGCGGCCCAGGTGGAGCTCGCAGTCGGCCAGCACCGCGCGCAGCACCCGGACCCCGTCGGTCATCCGCCCGGCCTTGAAATACGCGGTGGCCAGGTTGCAGCGGGCGGTCAGCGCGTCGATATCGCCCGGGTCGGCCAGCGCCGCGCCGTCGGTGACCACCCGCTCGTACAGCGGTATCGCGTCCTGCATCCGGCCGGCCGCGGCGTGGGCGTCCGCCAGCCGCTGCCGGGCGAGCGCCGACTGCGCGTGCCCGTAGCCGAGCAGCTGGTTGCTGGCGGCGCCGAGGGCCTGCCAGTAGCCGACGGCGGAGTCGGCCAGGGCGGGCGGCTCGGTCAGTGACTCGCCCGCCCGCAGCAGCAGCGGGTGCGCGTCCGGCTGCCACAGCCGGTCGCCCGCCCAGTCCCGCAGCGCGGCGGCCGAGTCCCGCAGCGCCTGGCTGAGCTGCGGGCCGCTCCCGGGACTGCCCGCGGCCGGCCACGCCTCGAGCAGCGCCGCCGCTGCCGCCGCGACCACCTTCTCGACGTTGCCCGGGGCCAGGTAGGCGCGGACCGCGGAGCGCACCGCGGAATGCAGCCACACCGTGCGCACCGGGCTGGCGCTGTCCACGCTGAGCAGGCCGAGCCGTTCCAGGTTGGCATAGGCCGCGCGGACCAGCTGCGGCCCGCCCGCGGCCGGGTCCGGTCCCGGGGCGGCCTGCTGGCCGGCGATGAAGGCGCACGCAGCCGGGGAGGTGAGCACCGCCGCCGGGATGCCCCCGGTATCCAGCGCGGCGGCCAGCACCAGGGCGGGCCAGGAGAGCCCGGCGGGCGCCAGCTGGTGCGCGTGCTCGACGGCCAGCGACCAGGTGGCGAGCAGCGACGGCGGGCAGTTGTCGACCACCGTGTCGGCGACGCTGCTGAGCCGGGCGGCGTACTGCGCCCGGTACGCTCGGCAGCTGCCCTCGGTGGCCGAGATGACGGCGGCGGCCAGGGCAACCGCGCTCGGCCGCCCGCCGAGGTCCTCGGCCAGGTCGAGCGCTTCGATCCGCTGGTCGGGGAACCCGGTCAGCCTTGTGTTGAGGTAGCCGAGTGCCTCCCGTCGGCTGAACCCGTGCACCGCCTGCCGGGTGACCGCGCCGCCCGGGCCGGGCGCGCTCAGCTCGGCTTCCGTCAGGCTGCTGGTCGCCACCGCCTGCCCGGCCGGACCCTGCGGCCACAGCCCGTCGAGGTCGGCCGGCGCGGCGACCCCGTCCAGCACCACCACCCAGCGGCGCCCGGTGGTGCGCAGCCAGTCGAGGAACCGGCCGGCGGCCCTGTCAGCGGTACTGGCGGCGATACCGGGGGCCGCCTCGCCGCCCGGCAGCAGCTCGAGGTCGGCGGCCGCCTGCGCGTAGCCGGCGATGACGGCGCTGCGGCGGCCGGCCGGCACCCAGGCCAGCAGGTCGACCGCGCGGGCCGACCACAGGGCGTGCGCGAACCCGACCGCGAGCTGGGTCGTGCCGGTCCCGCCGGCGCCGGGCAAGGCCGGCCGCAGCAGCGTGGTCTCACCCGGCCGGAGCCCGCCCGCCAGCACCGACCCGGTCTCCTGGCGGGCGAGGTAGAAGGGGGCAAGCGGCGGCACCGCTCCGGTGAGCACCGGTGTGCCAGGCCGCTGAGCCCCCATGTTGGCTGGCCTCCCCGTGCGAAAAGGTCTCGGGGGAATCCTATGAGCGTGGTGCGGCGGGAAAACGCATGTCAGCGGAGAAATGTGGCAAACGACGAATGAGAATCCGGCTGCGGGCCGCCGCCCAGGCCGCGAATGGACCGCTATCTATTCACAATTTTCACCCGGAGGCTCTTTCGTCACCAGCCTCCCTGTAATAGGAGCCGCCTAAGCGGATGGTTGTTGCGGCATTAGGCCGCCTATCACCGGCCCGATTCCGTAACCATCCGGCAGCGTCACGGGCGAGGAACACCGCGCAAGGCCGGGTGATCGGCCACCACGGTGGCCGATCCAGGTGCCACCTCGGTGAACCCGCCGTCGGTCACCACCGGCAGCCCGCTCGCCAGCAGCGCCGCCCACGCAGCGCGGCCCGCGGTGCGCACCGCGAGGGCGAAGTCCTGCCCGGCCCACTCGGCCCGGGCCGGCGCTGACAGTCCCCACCAGGCGAGCTGCGCCCCGTGCCCGGCCTGCGCCATCGCCTTGCCCGCGGTCATCCCCAGGTCCGGGTTCAGCCACAGCACCGGCGCAGCGGCGGCCGGCTCGCCCGGCGGCTGCGGGTCGTCGAGGTCGGTGCCGGAGACCTGGAGCCGGGCCAGGTCGGCCGGCCAGTCGTCGACCGGCACCGGCGGGAAGACGCGGACCTCGGCCGAGCGGTGCGCCACGGTAATCCCCGGCAGGCCGGCCGCCCGGGTCCAGCCGGCGCCCCTGGCCCGCCTGACCACCTTCCTGATCCGCGCGTCCTCCCAGGCCCGGGTGGCCGCCGCCCAGTCGCCGCCGTCCTCGCTGACCCGGGGGTCGGACAGGAAGGCGAGCACCGCGCGGGCCGCGCACTCAAGCGCGTCGGTCCGGGACGGCGGGTCGGCCCGCTCCACCCGGACGACCAGCGGCAGCGCGTACTGCCTGCCCTCGTCCCGGCTTGTGTCCTGCATCCCGGCCGGGGTCTCCTGCTCCTGCGTCACCGGTCAAGCATGTCAGCCGCCGGGCACCGCCCGGGCCCCCGCCAGCCCGCCCGTTCCTGTCAGCCCCGGTCTAGCGGGTCGCCCGACGGCTGGGGGTCGCCCGGCGGCGCCCCGAAGTCGGGGATCGTCGGGTAGTGGTCCCAGCCTTCCCTCCCGGTCGGCTCGGCCGTTCCGGTCGCTGCCGTAGCGGGCTGGGTCAGCGTGCTGCCGGCGGCCTCCGCATAGCGGGGAACCCGCGGCCGGCCGCGCCACCGGGACGGGATGAACAGCGGGGCCGTCATCGCCAGGCCGACCGCGCCGATGAGGCCGGAGAACAGCAGCAACTCGAAGCCGGCCCCGAAGTCGCGGCTCTTCAACGGGATCAGCCGGACGGCTTCCGCCACATCCGAGATGTACAGCACCGTCCACGCCGCCAGCACCAGGCCAGGCAGCCCAGCCGCGAGCGGGGACACCCACGGGATCACCATCAGCAGCCCGGCCGCCAGGCCCACCGCGAGCAGCGCACCGCCGCCCAGCATCACATGGGCGTTCTGGAACAGTGCGCCGCCGCCCGCCGGCAGGCCGCCGTTCTCGGCCATGGGGCTGCCGTTGGACGCGGCGCTGACCTCTTCCCCCCGGGTGGCGAACAGGTAGCCCCAGGCCGCCCCGAAGAACACCGCTGCCGCCAGCAGCACCGCCAGTACGACGCCGTACAAGTGCCGCATTGTTGTCAGCCCCTTGCCCTGATGGTCTGGTACGCGCGATTTTGTGCGTTATCCTACGGCCGGGGTAACGTGCCGCACCGCCGTTTCGCCGTACCCCCCGTGCCCCGTGCCCCGCGAACAGGCCGGCCGGCGACCCCTGCCCGGGCGAGCGGCGGGCCAGCAGTCAGGCCGGGACCGCCACCTCCGCCGTCACCTCCGCCGCCGCCGCCTCCGGCAGCGGTGCGGCAGCGGCCAGGTCGACCGCGTTGGCGGCGGCGAAGTCCTGGTAGCGGCGCAGTTCGAGGGCACGGCGGCGCCGGTTCCAGCCGAGCAGCCCGGCCATGATCGCCACCACCTCGGGGGCGGCGCCAAGCCCGCCGTCGGGCGACTCGATGAGCAGCCTGACCCGGCGGGCGAGCACGTCCTCGGCGTGCAGCGCGCCCTCGTGGGTGACCGCGTAGGCCACCTCCGCCCGCAGGTAGGGGTAGTCGCCGGCAAGCGGCCCGGCCAGCGTCTTGTCCGCCCGGACCAGGTCGAGCACCTCGGTCGCGAGCGAGCCGTAGCGGGCGATCAGGTGCTCGGCCGCGCCCGGCGCCACCCCGTAGTCGGCCGCCAGCCGCCGCGCCGACGCGCGGACCGCGGGCAGCCCGTCCGCCCCGAGCAGCGGGAGCTGGCCGGTCACCGACGGCGGGACCGGGCCGGGCAGGCCCGCCACCGCCGCGTCCACCACGTCCCGGGCCATCAGCCGGTAGGTGGTGAACTTCCCGCCCGCCACCGACACCAGGCCGGGCAGTGGCGCGTCCACCACGTGCTCTCGCGACAGCTTGGTCGTCGGCTTTTCCCCGGCCCCGCCGGCCGCCCCGGCCGCCCCGGCCCCGCTGGCCCAGCCGGCCTGCCGGTCGGCCGCGGGCGGCTCCGCCACCAGCGGCCGCAGCCCGGCGTACACCGCGAGCACGTCGCCGCGGGTTAGCGGCTTCGCCAGCACCCGGTTGGCCTCGCCCAGCAGGTAGTCGACGTCCCCGGCGGTCGCGGCGGGCTCGGCCCGGTCGCCTGACCAGTCGGTGTCCGTGGTCCCGACGATCCACCGCTCGTCCCACGGGATGAAGAACAGCACGCTCTTGCTGGTCCGCACGATCATCCCGGTGTCGGCGTCGATCGCCGAGCGGTCCACCACCAGGTGCACGCCCTTCGACATGCGCACCTGGTACCCGGCGGTGACGCCGCTGGCCTGGTGCACCAGGTCGGACCAGACCCCGGCGCAGATGACCACCCGGGCGGCGCTCACCGCGAACTCCCGCTCGCTCTCCTCGTCCCGCACCACCGCGCCGGTCACCCGCGCCCCGTCCCGCCGCAGTGACACCGCGCTGGCACGGGTGACCACCAGGGCGCCGTACCGGGCGGCGGTGCGCGCCACCGTGATGGTGAAGCGGGCGTCGTCGACCTGAGCGTCGTAGTACATCATCGCGCCCGCGAGCCGGTCGGGGCGCAGCGCCGGGGCCCGCCGCAGCGCGCCCCGGGTGGTCAGGTGCCGATGGTGCGGCACCGGGCGCTTCACCCCCTCCAGCGCGTCATAGAGCACGAGGCCGGCCCCCACGTACGGTCGCTCGACCACCTTCCGGTACAGCGGGTAGAGGAACGGGACCGGCCGCACCAGGTGCGGCGCCAGCCGGCTGACCAGCAGGTCGCGCTCCCGCAGCGCCTCCTTGACCAGCTTGAAGTCGCCCTGCTCGAGGTAGCGGAGGCCGCCGTGGATGAGCTTCGACGATCGCGAGGAGGTGCCCGCCGCCAGGTCGCGCGACTCCACCAGGCCGACCCGCAGCCCGCGCGAGGCCGCGTCCAGGGCGGCCCCCGCCCCGGTAATGCCGCCGCCGATGACCAGCACGTCGAGCGGCCCGGCGGCCAGCGCGCGGATGGTCTCGTCCCGGTCCCGCGCGTCAAGAACTCCCGGCATGGAAGACCGCATCCCCTCGGTTTGAGCAAACCCTGTCATCCATGGTAATTACCCAAGACATCTGGTTACTGACGGGTAGGCCAACCGGCGGTGAAGCTATCGCCCGGCCGCGGGCCCCGCGCGCTTGTGATCTAGCCGGCCGCGGACCATCATTCCGAACGAGTGCGGCTTGCTCGCACCGTCAACGAGCATCCCAGGCAGGGGGAGAGGCCCGCGTGGCTGAATTCGTCGGTGCGGTCGACCAGGGCACCACTAGCACCCGGTTCATGATCTTCGATCATGACGGCCGCGAGGTCGCCCGCCACCAGCTCGAGCACCAGCAGATCCTGCCGCGGGCGGGCTGGGTGGAGCACGACCCGGTGGAGATCTGGGAGCGGACCCGGACGGTGATCACGGCCGGGCTGCAGGCAGCCCGGCTGTCCGCCCGCGACCTGGTCGCGCTGGGCATCGCCAACCAGCGGGAGACCACCGTGGTGTGGAACCGCCGCACCGGGCTGCCCTACGCCAACGCCATCGTCTGGCAGGACACCAGGACCGACCAGATCGCGGCGGACCTCGACCGCAGCGGCGCGGGCGAGGTCATCAGGCGCAAGGCGGGGCTGCCGCCCGCCACCTACTTCGCCGGCGGCAAGCTGCGCTGGCTGCTCGACCACGACCAGCGGCTGCGGGCGGACGGCGAGCGCGGTGACGCGCTGTTCGGCACCGTCGACAGCTGGCTGCTGTGGAACCTGACCGGCGGGCCGGGCGGCGGCGCGGTCCACCTGACCGACGTCACCAACGCCAGCCGCACGATGCTGATGGACCTGGGCACCCTCGACTGGGACGACGAGCTGTGCCAGCTGTTCGCGGTGCCGCGGGCGATGCTGCCGGCCATCAGGCCGTCGGTCCACCCGTTCGGTGTCACCGCCGGGCCCGGCCCGCTCGACGCGGTACCGGTCGGCGGGGTGCTCGGCGACCAGCAGGCGGCCACCCTGGGCCAGGCCTGCTTCGCCCCCGGCGAGGCCAAGAACACCTACGGCACCGGCAACTTCCTGGTCCTCAACACCGGCGCGGACCGCTTCACGTCCAAGTCGGGCCTGCTCACCACGGTCGCCTACCAGCTCACCGGGTCCGCCCCGGTCTACGGCCTCGAGGGCTCGGTGGCGGTGACCGGCGCGGCCGTGCAGTGGCTGCGGGACCAGCTCGGCATCATCAGCGGCGCCGCGCAGAGCGAGAGCCTGGCCCGCGAGGTGGACGACACCGCCGGGCTCTACTTCGTCCCCGCGTTCTCCGGCCTGTTCGCCCCCTACTGGCGGGCCGACGCGCGCGGCGCCATCGTCGGCCTGTCCCGCTTCCACACCAACGCCCACCTGGCCCGGGCCACCCTGGAGGCGATCTGCTACCAGAGCAGGGACGTGGTGGACGCGATGGCGGCCGACTCCGGTGTCACCCTGGACGTGCTCAAGGTTGACGGCGGTGTCACCGCCAACGACCTGTGCATGCAGCTGCAGGCGGACATACTCGGCGTCCCGGTCAGCCGCCCGGTGGTAGCGGAGACGACCGCGCTCGGCGCCGCCTACGCGGCGGGCCTGTCGGTCGGGTTCTGGTCGGGCACCGACGAGCTGCGGGCCAACTGGGCGGAGGGCCGCCGCTGGGAGCCCCGGTGGACCGAAGACCGCCGCGCGGCCGGCTACGCGGGCTGGCGCAAGGCGGTGGAACGCACCCTGGACTGGGTAGACGTACCCTAGCGGCGGAGTGCCGGGGAGGGGTGTCACAGGTGGCGGACGTGCGCACTGCGGTCCAGGTCGAGCCGGTCGGCGATGTCAGGGCGGTGCTCGGCGAGGGTCCCTACTGGGTGGCGGAGGACGACTGCCTGCTGTGGGTGGACATCGGCCGCGGCCAGCTGCACCGCACCTACTTCCCGTCCGGGGACACGGTCACGCTCAACCTCGAGGCGGCGTCGGCCGCGTTCCCGGCCGTCGGCGGGGGCCTGCTCACCGCCGGCGGCAGCAGGCTGGCGCTGCACCTGCCCGCGGAACGGGGCGGCCAGTGGGTCACCCGGGTGGTCGCCGAGGTGCCCGCGCGCGGCGGCGTGCGGCTCAACGACGCCGCCGTGGACCCGGCGGGCCGGGTATGGGTCGGCTCGATGCACACCGACGAGAGCGAGCCGCTGGGGGAGCTGTACCGGCTCGGCTCCGGCGGCACGTTGGACACCGTGCTCAAGGGCGTCACGGTGTCCAACGGGATGGGCTGGTCGCCCGACGGCACCACGATGTACTACGTCGACTCCCCGCTGCGCCGCATCGACCTGTTCGACTACGACCCGGCGACCGGCGAGGCCCTCCGGCGCCGGGTGCTGGCCGACCTGTCCGCCGTCGACGGGGTACCCGACGGCCTGACGGTGGACGCGGACGGCTACGTCTGGGTGGCGCTGTGGGGCGGCGGCGTGCTGCGCCGCTACGCCCCCGACGGCACGCAGGACGCGGTGCTGCCGGTGCCGGTCTCCCAGCCGACCAGCATGGCCTTCGGCGGCCCGGGGCTGGCCGAGCTCTATGTCACCACCGCCAGCATCGGCCTCAGCGAGGACCAGCTGGCCGCCCAGCCGCTGGCGGGCCGCCTGCTCCGCCTCCGCCCCGGCCCCATCGGCCTCCCCTCCACCACCGCCTACGCCGTTCTCCCGGCCTAGGAGTTTGCCGGCCTAGCGCGCCCGCCCGCCTCCGGCGGCTCGCAGCCCGCACCGCACCCGCAGCGATCTCACACCCATGCGGCTCACATCCCGCCAGGCCAGGCCAGCCGCCGCCGCAGCGTCACCGCGTCGCCCGCCAGCGCCGTCACCAGCACCCCGGGGCCGGCCAGCGGCATCACCGCCGCCTCGGGCGAAGCGCCAGCCGTGCCCGCGCCGGACAACAGGGCATCCGGCTGCCCCGGCCCGGCCACCAGCAGCGCGCCGACGCCCCGGTGCCCCGCCAGCAGCGCCGGCCCCCGGCTGACCGGGTCCTCCCCGCTGACCTCGACCGAATGCCGCAGCAGCGGCCGCCCGGCGTAGTCGGCCCGCAGCACCGACCGGACGGTCCCGCCCGCTTCGCCGTGCCGCCCGAGCAGCACCTCGTCGCGGAGCAGGAGCGAAGCGCCCGCGTCGAGCGTCACTGACACGATCGTCGCGTGCCGCGCGCCGGCGGTGACCACCAGCGGCTCCGGCAGGTACTCGAGCCGCCCGCCGGCCGCGACGGTCACCGACACCCGCAGCACCGACTCCAGCCCGTCCAGCCCGGGCAGCGCGATCGACGCCGCCGCTGAGCACAGCCGCAGGAACGCCCCGGCCCCCACCCTTACCGTCAACGACAACTGGTCGCCCCCGATCGGCCCGGCCGCCCCGCCGACCAGGTACACCGCCGCCGGGGTGCGCCGCAGCACCAGCGGCACCTGCGAGGCGAGCACCGGCAACCGGGTCGTCCCGCCCGGCCCGGCCGCCGCGACGATCTCGGCCGCGGCGGTGACCCGGTTCCGGCCCGGTCGCCCCCCGGCCGCATCGCCATCAGGACTGCCGCCGGTAGCACCGGCGCCGCCCGCCGCCTGCCCGGCCGTGGACACCTCAGTGGTTGCCGCGAGGGTCATCTGGCACCCGTTCGGCTAGATCACGGCGGGCTTGCCGACGGCGGCCCGCACCCAGGCGGCGACCTCGGCCGCGAGCGGGTCCGCCCGCAGCGAGGTGAACATTACCGGCCGCCCGCCGCGGGCGGCCGCCGCGTCGTGCGCCATCACCTCGAGCGACGCCCCGACCAGCGGCGCCAGGTCGGTCTTGTTGATGACCAGCAGGTCCGAGAAGGTGACGCCGGGCCCTCCCTTGCGCGGCACCTTGTCGCCGCCGGACACGTCGAGCACGAAGATCTGCAGGTCGGCCAGCCCCTGAGAGAACGTGGCGGTCAGGTTGTCGCCCCCGCTCTCCACCAGTACCAGGTCAAGCGGCCCGAGGTCCGCCTCCAGGTCCTCCACCGCGTCAAGGTTGGCCGCGATGTCGTCGCGGATCGCGGTGTGCGGGCAGCAACCGGTCCGCACCGCGGCGATCCGTTCCAGGTCGAGCACGCCCGCCCGGCGCAGGAAGTCGGCGTCCTCGGTGGTGTAGATGTCGTTGGTCACCACCGCGAGGGAGATGTCGTCCCGCAGCGCCCGGCACAGCGCCGCCACCAGCGCGGTCTTGCCCGAGCCGACCGGCCCGCCGATGCCGATGCGCAGCGCCCGCCCGGACCGCGGCGGCGCCGTGTGCTGGTCGGTGCCGTGATCGTGCGGCCCGTACCCGTGGTCATGACTCAAAAAGACGCACCTCCGCTCTCGCATGCGTTTCCGCCAGCAGGTCAAGGGCCGGCCCGGACGGGCAGGGCAGCTCCTGCGTCGGCCGGGCGGCGTAGCCCGCCCCTTCGGCCGCCACCCGCTCGATGTCGCCCGCCAGCCGGGCGAGTACCCCGGTCGCCCGCATCGGGTCGAGCGCCAGCAGCCGCACCGCCGCGCTGACTGGCCCGGCCACCGCCTGGTAGGCGGCAATCCGGGCCGCCTCGGCCGCCCCGCACCCGGCCGCGGCCGCCGCCGCCCCGAGCACCACCGCATGATGCGGCCCGCCCCGGTACTCCCGCCGCCCCGGTACTCCCGCCGTACCCCCCGCCGCCCCGCCAGTCCCGTCAGTCCCGTGAGCCCCTGCCATCTCACCCGCCCCAGTCACACCCGCCGCCCGGCCGGCCCCAGCGGGGACGGCCAGCGCCGCCAGCACCGCCGCGTCCGGCCAGGCGGTCCGTGCCGCCCGCAGCAGCGCCCGCCCCTGCCGCCGCGACGCCTCGCGCTGGGCCGGGGCCGGGGTCCGCGCGTCCGCTTCGGCATCCAGCCGTGCCCAGTAGTCATCCCGAACGGGTGCGGCTGGCTCCCCGCCCGCCGCCTGAACGTGCGCGCAGGCGGCGGCGGCGATCGCGGCCGCGACCAGGCCGCTGGTGCGCAGCCGCCCCCGCAGGAACAGCTCAAGCGAGTCCAGCCCGGTCACCGCCCCCGCCGTCACCGCGGGCTCGACCCCGCCCGAGTGCGCGTGCCCGCCCGCCGGGAACCGCGAGTCCCCGAGCAGCAGCCCCGCGACGCTCATCGGCTCCCCACAGGAACCGCCGCCCCCCAGGCACCGCTACCCCCAGAGGAACCCCGACCCTCACGGGCACCGTCACCCTCACAGGCACCGTGGCCCCCACAGGAACCCTGACCCTCACGGGCACCGCGACTCTCACGGGGCACCGCCACCTCCACGGACCACCGCTGCCCCCGGCTCGCGGCTCCACTTCCCATCACTTCGGCTGCCCCGGCTCCACTTCCCATCAGTTTCGCAGGGGCAAATCGGCACAAACTGGACGTAGAACTGGTCCGAACTGATGGGGAGTCGCAGAAGCAGGCCGAACTGATGGGAAGTCGGGTGCCCCGGCCGGCGGCCGGGCGGGGGAGGGCCTGCATCAGAACAGGAAGTAGCGTTGGGCCATCGGCAGCTCGGCGGCCGGGGCGGCCTCGATGACCTCGCCGTCGATGCGGACGGTGAACGTGTCCGGGTCGACCCGGATGTCCGGCCGGGCGTCGTTGTTGACCAGGTCGGCCTTGCCCCGGCCGGACACGTCCGCCACCGGCACCAGGGCCCTGGTCAGGTCCAGCCGCTCGGCCAGCCCGGCTTCGAGGGCAGCCGGGGCCACGAACGACAGCGAGGTCCTGGCCGGCACCCGGCCGTAGGCGCCCCACATCGGCCGGGGGAGAACCGGCTGCGGGGTGGGGATGGACGCGTTGGCGTCGCCCATCGCCGCCCAGGCGACGAAGCCGCCCTTGAGTACCGCGTGCGGCCGCACCCCGAAGAACGCGGGCTGCCACAGCACCAGGTCGGCCAGCTTGCCCGGCTCGACCGAGCCGATGTGGCCGTCAAGCCCGTGCGCGATCGCCGGGCAGATGGTGTACTTGGCGACGTACCGCCTGGCCCGGGCATTGTCCGCGCCCCGCGCGCCCCCGGCGTCGGCGGCGACCGTACCGTACCCGGGCAGGGCGCCGCGCCGCTCCTTCATCACGTGGGCGGTCTGCCAGGTGCGCATGATCACCTCGCCGATCCGGCCCATTGCCTGCGAGTCCGAGCCGATCATCGAGATGGCGCCCATGTCGTGCAGGATGTCCTCGGCGGCGATGGTCGACGGCCGGATCCGCGACTCGGCGAACGCCAGGTCCTCCGGCACCGCCGGGTTCAGGTGATGGCAGACCATCAGCATGTCGAGGTGCTCGTCGACCGTGTTGACCGTGTGCGGGCGGGTGGGGTTGGTCGATGACGGCAGCACGTTGGGCTGCGATGCCACGGTGATGATGTCGGGCGCGTGCCCGCCGCCCGCGCCCTCGGTGTGGTACGTGTGAATCGGGCGGCCGGCGATCGCGGCGAGGGTGTCCTCGACGAAACCGGCCTCGTTCAGCGTGTCGGTGTGGATCGAGGTCTGCACCCCGCCCGCGAGGCCGACCCGCAGGCAGGCGTCGATCGCGGCGGGGGTGGTGCCCCAGTCCTCGTGCAGCTTGAACCCGGCCGCGCCGGCCCGCAGCTGCTCCCACAGCGCCTCGTCGGACACCGTGTTGCCCTTGCCGAGCAGCACGACGTTGACCGGCCAGGCGTCGGTCGCCTCGAGCATCCGGGCCAGGTGCCAGGCGCCGGGCGTCACCGTGGTGGCCTTGGTTCCCTCGGCCGGCCCGGTACCCCCGCCGATCAGCGTGGTGATCCCGCTGCCGAGCGCCTCCGGCAGCTGGGTCGGCGAGATCATGTGCACGTGGCAGTCGATCGCGCCGGCCGTCAGGATCAGCCCGTTGCCCGCCATCACCTCGGTGGACGGGCCGATCACGAGGTCGGGGTGGACGCCGTCCATGATGTCGGGGTTGCCGGCCTTGCCGATGGCGGCGATCCGGCCGTCGCGCACCCCCACGTCGGCCTTGACGATGCCCCAGTGGTCGAGGATGACGGCGCCGGTGATGACCAGGTCCGGCGTCCCGGAAGCGCGGGTGGCGACAGCCTGTCCCATCGACTCGCGGATCACCTTCCCGCCGCCGAAGACCGCCTCGTCACCGCCCGCGCACAGGTCCCGCTCGACCTCGATGAGCAGCGAGGTGTCGGCCAGCCGGATCCGGTCGCCCGCCGTCGGCCCGTAGAGCAGCGCGTACCGCTCCCGGCTGAGCTCACTCATGAGGCCTCCTCGCTGGCGTCTGTCGGGCCGGGCCCTGGTGTTCCCGTGAGGCGGCGCCCGCCGATTTGCAGGCCTGGCACCGCGCGGCGCCCGGCCAGCGGTACCAGCGACACCTCGCGCTCCACGCCTGGCTCGAACCGCACGGCGGTGCCGGCCGGCACGTTCAGCCGGCAGCCCCAGGCGAGGTCCCGGTCGAACCGCAGCGCCGCGTTGGCCTGCGCGAAGTGGAAGTGCGAGCCGACCTGGACCGGCCGGTCGCCGGTGTTCGCCACCGTCAGCGTGACCGCCTCGCGTCCCGCGTTCAGCGTGACCGGGCCGTCGCCCGGCAGGATCTCGCCCGGAATCACGGGATCGGCTCGTGCACGGTGACGAGCTTGGTCCCGTCCGGGAAGGTGGCCTCGACCTGCACCTCGGGCAGCATCTCGGGCACGCCGTCCATCACGTCTTCCCGGCTGAGCACTGTCCGCCCGGTGGACATCAGCTCCACCACCGGCCGTCCGTCCCTGGCCCCTTCCAGCAGGAACGACGTGATCAGGGCGACTGCTTCGGGGTAGTTCAGCCGCAGCCCGCGCGCCCTGCGCTCCTTGGCCAGTCCCGCAGCCACGTGGATGAGCAGCCGCTCCTGCTCGTGCGGGGAGATCAGCATGTCAGCACAGTAAACCCGCCAGTAACGTTGCGCGTTACAGCAGCATGACGAATTATCACGGCGTGTTTCCGGCAGCGGGTGACCCGGGCCCGTCGGCGCCCTGCCACTCCACCCGCGGGTCATAGTCGGCTTCCAGCGGCTCCTGGGCCGGGCGCTGCCCGGCGGGCACGTGCTCCAGGTTCAGCCGGATCCGGAACCAGCTGGTGAACCGGCCGCGCATCTGGTCCACCAGTACGTCGGCCGGCTCAAGCAGCGGCCACACGTCGGCGTGCCGCGCCTTCCACCGTTCCAGGCCGTCCAGCGCGTCGGCCTTGGACTTGGCCCGGGCGATCTCGATGAGCGGCTTGGTCGACTTGCGCCGGCCGGACGGGGCCGGCTCCTCGGCCGCCCCGGCCCGCCGCTTGGACGGCTGGACCCGGGCGTCCTCGCCCGCCTGTTTCTCGTAGTGCGGCGGCCAGGGCGCGTCCGGCAGGCCCGCCGCCTCGTCCCTGGCCGCCTGCTCGAGCAGCGCGTCGAGCGAGCCGACCGCCTCGTTGATGCCCGCCCAGGGGTCGCCGCCACGCGCGAACCGGCCCGGCACAGTGTCGATGGTGAACGCGGCCGGGTCACAGCCGGGCACCTCGTCCCAGGCCAGCGGGGTGGACACCCGGGCGTCGGGCAGCGGGCGGACCGAGTAGGCGGACGCGACCGTGCGGTCCTTGGCGTTCTGGTTGTAGTCGACGAAGACCCCGTGCCGTTCTTCCTTCCACCACTTGGCGGTGGCCTGGTCGGGCAGCCGCCGCTCGATCTCCCGGGCCACCGCCACCGCCGCCCGCCGCACGTCGGCGAACGGCCAGTCAGGGGAGATGCGCGCGTAGATGTGCATGCCGCGTGAGCCCGACGTCTTCGCCCAGCCGGTCAGCCCGAAGTCGGCCAGTACGGTGCGCGCCTCCAGCGCCACCGCGATGATCTGCGGCCAGCCCACGCCAGGCACCGGGTCGAGGTCGACCCGCAGCTCGTCGGGGTGGTCGAGGTCGGTGGCGAGCACCGGGTGCGGGTTGAGGTCGATGCAGCCGAGGTTGGCCACCCAGGCGAGGCCCGCGGCGTCCCGCAGCACCACCTCGTCGGCGGTCCGGCCGGACGGGAAGCGCAGCTCGGCGGTCTCGATCCAGGACGGGCGGGACGACGGCGCCCGCTTCTGGAAGAACGGCTCTTCCTCGGCGCCGTTCACGAACCGCTTGAGTGCCATCGGGCGGCCGGCCACGCCGCCCAGCGCGCCGTCGGCGACCGCCAGGTAGTACCGGACGAGGTCGAGCTTGGTGTGCCCGGTGCGCGGGAAGTAGACCTTCTGCGGGTTGGAGACCGCCACCTCGCGGCCCGCCACCTCAATGACCGTCTTCGGACTCGCCATTATGAACCCCTTTCTTTTCGACGTGATCGGGGTACGTCTGTCAACGGGACAGGGCGAAAAGAAAAAGGTTCAGGGTCAGCCCCATTCGTTCGCCGATGATCACTGACTTACTTCTTTCCCAGGATTTCCGCCAGGCTGAAGCTCAGCGGCTCCTCCAGCTGGTCGAAGGTGCAGGTGGACGGATCGCGGTCGGGGCGCCAGCGGACGAACTGGGCCGTGTGCCTGAACCGGGTGCCCTCCATGTGGTCGTAGCGGGCTTCGACCACCCGCTCGGGCCGCAGCGGGACGAACGACAGGTCCTTGCCCGCGTTCCACCGGCTGTACTCGGAGCTGCGCGGGTTGCGGGCGCCCCCCGCGCGGCCGGCCGCGCTCGCGACGTGCGCGGCCCAGTTCCACGGGTGGCCGTCGAAGGTGGTGACCAGCGGCTCGAGCTCGGCCCTGAGCTCGCGCCGCACCGCCATCGGGAACGCGCCGATCACCCCGACGCTGGCGAGGTCGCCGGACGGCCGGTAGAGGCCGAGCAGCAGCGAGCCGATGGCGTCGTCCCCGCTTTTGTGCGGCCGGTAGCCTGCCACCACGCAGTCCGCGGTGCGCTCGTGCTTGAGCTTGAACATGACCCGCTTGTCCGGCTCGTACACCCCGTCGGGCGACTTGGCGATCAGCCCGTCCAGGCCGGCCCCCTCGAACTGGGTGAACCAGCGGTCGGCGACCTCGCGGTCGGTGGTGGCCGGGGTGAGGTGGACCGGGGCCCGCACGCCCGCCAGCGCGCCGGTGAGCGCGGCCCGGCGCTCGGCGAACGGGCGGCCGGTGTAGTCGTCGTCGCCCAGGGCGAGCAGGTCGAACGCGACGAAGTGGGCGGGCGTCTGCGCGGCCAGCAGCCTGACCCGGCTGGCGGCCGGGTGCAGCCGCAGCTGCAGCGCCTCGAAGTCGAGCCGCCCGGCCGTGAAGTCGGGCAGCACGATCTCCCCGTCGATCACGCAGCGCGGCGGCAGCTCGGCTCGCAGCGCGTCCACCAGCTCAGGGAAGTACCTGGTCATCGGCCGCTCGTTCCGGCTGCCGATCTCCACCTCGGCGCCGTCACGGAACACGATCGACCGGAAGCCGTCCCACTTCGGCTCGAAGACGTAGCTACCGGAAGGGATCGCGGGCACCGCCTTGGCCAGCATCGGCGGCACCGGCGGCATCACTGGCAGGTCCATAGCCCAAGCCTCGCACATAACGCCAGGCCGGGCAGGCGGCGGCGCGGCGGCTCAGCCCAGCCCGGTCCATTCGGCGCTGTGCTTCCACACCTCCGCCGCCAGCTCGGGGGTGGCGGCCGGGTTGGGCGCCTTGACGGCGCACTTCTCGTAGTAAAGCCCGCTGTCCTGCGCCACCTCGGCCGAGGTGGCGCAGTAGACCGAGGTGGCCGCGCCGTCGGCGGTGGTCAGCAGCTGCTGGGTGCTGGCCCAGCCGGCTAGGTGCGGCGCCTTGCGCCAGACGTCGGAGTCGACGACACCCGGGTGCAGCACGTAGGCCTGCACCCCGGTGCCAGCCGTCCGCCGCGCCAGCTCCTGGCTGAACACCACGTTGCAGAGCTTGGAGACGCAGTACTCGTAGCCGCCGCCGGACGTCTCCGCAGTGGGCTGCCGTACCGCCGCCCAGTCGATCCCGGTGGGCATGTTGTGCCCGTCGCTGGAGACGGTGACCACCCGGGCCCCCGGGCCGCTGGCCGTCAGCCGGGGCAGCAGCCGCTGGGTGAGCGCGTAGTGGCCGAGATGGTTGGTGCCGAAGTGAATCTCGAACCCGTCGGCCGTGAGGCCGCTCATTCCGGACACCCCGGCGTTGTTCACCAGCACGTGCAGCGGCTCGTCGCGGGCGAGGAACGCCTCCGCGCAGGCCTGCACCGAGTCCAGCGAGGCCAGGTCGAGCGGCAGCAGGAAGACGTCGTCCGATCCGGCCTCGGCCTTGATCCGCGCCACCGCGGCCTCGCCGGTGGCGGCCGTCCGGCAGCCGATGTACACCCGGCCGCCGTCTCGCGCCAGCGCGGTGGCGGTGGCCAGCCCGATCCCGGTGTTACCGCCGGTGACGAGGAACGTACGTCCGGCCGCACCGCCGGAAAAGGTATTAAATGAGGTCACCCGCTTAATTTAACCCCCGGCTCCTCCCCGGACAATGGCTCCTGGCCTGCGCCGGGCAGGGTAACGTGAACCGATTGCCTGATGGCTCAACCCCCAGGGAGCTAACAATGGCTGGTCAGCCGCCAGAACCCTCCTTCCAGCCGAGCGGGCAGGAGCAGAACCTGACCCAGGGCAGGCCGGCCTGGCAGCCCACCGCCTACCCCCCGCCCGCCAGCGGCGGCGGCCAGCAGGGGTACCCCGCGCCCGCGTACCCCCCGGCCGACCAGGGGTACGGCGCCCAGGACCAGACGTACACCGTCGGCCAGGGGCAGGCCCAGGCCCAGTCCCAGCCGCAGTCCCAGCCGCAGGGCCAGGACTACGCGGGCTACCAGGGCTACCAGTCGCCGAGCTACGGCGCCCAGCCCGGCCCGGGACAGGGGCAGGGTCAGGGCCAGGCGGGCGGCATACCGCAGTGGCAGGGCATCTCGGGCGTGACGCCCGGGCAGCCCCGGCAGCGCGGCGAGAAGGGCTTCGTTGGCTCGCTGTTCGACTTCAGCTTCAGCTCGTTCGTCACCCCGAAGATCATCAAGGTCCTGTACGTGCTGTTCACCATCTGGACGGCGCTGGTGGCGGTGATCATGCTCATCCTCGGCTTCAGGATCGGCGGGGTCGCGGGCGGCCTGTTCACCCTGGTCATCGTCGAGCCGGTCTTCATCCTGCTGACCCTCGGCGTGTACCGGGTGGTGCTTGAGGCGTTCATGGTGATCTTCCGTATCTACGAGGAGACGAAGAAGATCCGGGAGAACTCCGTCCCCGTCAACGTGGACTGAGTCCGCGATCCGGCCAAGTTTTTCCGCGCCCGTTCGTCCACAGCCCCGGCGCGTCCGTCCACAGCACGGACCGCAAGCGTGCGCGGGCTCGGCGTCCTTCGATGTCCACAGCCAGCAGGCGGTCCCCGGCCGGTATTCCACAGCGGCGGCCCGGTTACGCACATGGTGATCCACAGCGCGCCTGGAGTACGTTACCTGTCCCGGGGAGCGGTGATCCGGCGGCGACAGCTGCCGGGGGAGCCGCCCAACGGGGACCGGGGAAACACGATGGCAAGTCGGGCAGGACATCACGTCATGACCAGAACCCTCATGCAGCCGCTGGCCGCCGAGACGGCCAGGCACTCTCGTCATTTCCAGCTCATCGTCGACATTCACCTGCTGCTTGTCAGCGGTGATGACCTGCTGCTCGGACGGCGGGCCAACACGGGGTACGGCGACGGCGCGTACGAGCCGCCGTCGGGGCGGCTGACCGAGCGCGAGACCCTGGTCGAGGCGGCCGTCCGGGTCGCTGCGGCGCAGATGGGGGTCGCGCTCGACCCGGCCCAGGTGTCGCTTGCGCACGTGCTGCACGACGTGTCGGGCGCGGGGCGGATGGCGTTCTTCCTGACCGCCGACGGCTGGTCGGGCGAGGCCTGCCCGGTGCCCCCGGCTACCGGGGCCCGGTGCTACAGCGACTTCGGCTGGTACCCGCTGACCGACCTGCCCGCCAACATGATCGACCGGGCCCGCGTGGCGGTGCGCAACTACGCCGCGGGCGCCCGCTTCTCCACCTATCCCGCCTTCGGGATGTTAACGGCGGGCCTGCCGGCGCCGGCCGCCGCGACGGTAAGCTCGGAGCTGATGAGGCTGGTAAAGACCCACGGGTCACTGAACGAGATCTTCGCGCTGGAGGCGACGCCGGGCGCGTGGCCGTCCGACGCCGCCCGGCGGGAGTTCGTCCGGCGGGTATGCGACCGCTCGTCGTGGACCGGCGGCAGCGACGGGATCTACCTGTACGACGTGAGCGGCCCGGTGGCGCAGGCGTGGTTCGTCAACCCTGACGGCTCGCCGGCCGAGTTCTGCGGTAACGGGATGCGCGGCCTCGGCCGCCTCGTCCTCGACCTTCGCGGCGCCGGCACCGCGGTGATCCGCAGCGGCGGCCGCGACTACACCGTGCACCGCGCGCCGTCGACGCCGGAAGGCGTCCGCCAGGTCCTGCTCGAGCTGCCGCCGCTGCGCTTCGGCGACGCCCCCCTGCCGGAGCCGTTCGGCCGCTTCACCGCCGTCGCGGTGCCCAACCCGCACGTCGTCGCCGTCGTCGAGGAGTACTCCGAGCCGGACCTCATCGAGCTCGGCCAGCGGGCCGGCGAAGTCTTCGCCGACGGCGCCAACGTCTCGTTCCTCAAGCCGCTGGGCGACGGGGAGGTCTTCGTCCGCACCTTCGAGCGCGGCGCGGGCCTTACCCCGTCCTGCGGCTCCGGGGTGGTGGCATCGCGCGCCGCCTACTCCCGGGTGACCGGCCTCGACCCGGGGCAGCGGATGGTGGTGCGCAACGCCGGCGGGGTCGCCGCCGCGACCGTCCGCGTGCGTGACGGCGGCTGGCAGCCGGTCCTCGAGGGCAACGCCACGGTCGTCTACCGGACCGAGGTCGACGCCGATGGCCGCCAGCTCGGCCCGGTCGAGACCGCCGCCGACGAGAACGCCGCGTACGCGAGGCTGGACGAGCTCAACACCGCCGTTCTCAAGGAACACGGCATCACCACCGCGCACCCCTAGCCCGCTGTTCCGTCCACGGGCCTGGGCGACCGCTCCAGCGCCTGGCGGGCCCGCCGCTCCGCGCCCTCGGTCCGCCGCGCCCGCATCCGGGCCGCCGCCAGGTCGCTCCGCGCCCGGGTGAGCCGCTGCTCCAGGTCACGGACTTCCGCTTCCAGCTCGTCCTCGGCCGCGCTCGCCTCGGCCGCGGCGTCGGCGGCCGAGGCCAGCACTCGTTCGGCTTCCGCGTACTGCTCCCGGCTCCGGGCCGCCTGCTCGGCTGCCGCCTGCCTGACGGCCGCGTCCCGCTGCCGCGCTTCCGCTTCCTGCTGCCGCGCCCTGGCCTCCCGCCGCTGGGCGGGGGTTTCCCGGTCCGGCGGCGGCGTCTCCCGGCGCGCCCGCTGCGGGGGCGCCGCCCGCGCCTTCGTCTCCGCCCGCGCCTTCGTCTCCGCCCGCGCCTTCGTCTCCGCCCCCGCCCCCGCTGCCGCGGCCCGGGCCGGCCCCGGGCTGGAATCCGTCCCACCGCCGGCCGCGGCGGGCAGGACCCCGAACCCCGACCACTGTGCCGCCCGGGTCAGCGTCCCGGCGGCGAACTCCGCCGCCACCTCCGGGTCGCCCAGCACAGCGCCCAGAGTCTCGCTGACCTCCGTCCGCAGCGACGGCGACGGGTCGGTCACCCCGGCCGCGTCGAGCGCCTGCCCGGTCAGCGCGTCGAGCAGCGCCCAGCGCTCGGCCGACAACTCGCGCAGCCGGGCCGCCTGCCCCGCCCGCTGGGCGGCGCCGAGCGCGGCCGACAGCTCGGCCAGCTTCGACGGCGCGGCCGGGTCGGCCCGGGCCAGCGAGTTGACCACCCAGGCGGCCCGGGTCGGCCTGCGCAGCGCGGTGATCGCCTTCGCCGCCGCCCGGTCGCCGTCCTCGCGCGCCGCCGCCGCCAGCTCGCCGCGCCGCCCGGTGAACTGCTCGGGCGCGGCCGCGTAGAGCTCGGTCACCGCGGCCGCTAGCCGGGCATCGTCGCCGCGGCGGCCAGCATCATTGGGCACATGGCCGGTTATGCCCCGGTACGCAGCCCCGCGAACAGGTCGTCCTCCGGTACCGGCGCCCCGGTGCCGTCCACCGCCCGGATGAAGTACTCGTAGCCGAAGACCTGCTCGGCCAGGTCGTCCGGCAGCTTACTGAACCAGGAGTCGTTGATCTGGCTGCCGTGCGCGAACAGCGCCGCCCGCTTCCGCGCCAGCACCGGCCGGATGTCGACCGTGGTAGTGACCCGCGACTCGGACTCAAGCGCCCGCCGGGCCCGGTCCTTGGCCTCCGCGGAGTCCATGTCCCAGTCCGGCACTTCCTCGCCCGCCTCGCGCAGCGCCGCCCAGATCTTCCCCCAGTTGGAGCTCTTCATGGTGGACAGGTACACCTTGGCCGGTATCCCGGTCGCGGCCGCGGCCAGCTGGGCCGCCCGGCTGGCGTGCACGTGGTCCGGGTGCTGGTAGGCGCCCGCGTCGTCGTAGGTGACAAGGACTTGCGGCCGGTACTTGGTGATCAGCTCGCCAATCCGCCCGGCCACCGTTTCCAGCGGCACGTTGCAGAAGGCATGCGGAGCGCTCTTGTACTCCCACTCCATCATCCCCGAGTCGTGGTAGCCGAGCGTCTCCACGTCACTGATCTTGAGGATGTCGGCCGACTCGGCCAGCTCGGCCAGCCGCAGCCGGGCCACCGCCTCCGGGTCGTGTCCTGGCTGCCCCGGCTTGATCCCGCCGGGCGCGTCACCGAACTCGCCGTTGGTGCAGGTCACCACGATCGTCTGGATGCCCTGGTCGGAGTAGCTGGCCAGGATGCCGCCGCCGGAAGCTTCGTCGTCGGGGTGCGCGTGAACTGCCATCAAAGTCAGAGGCTCTGCCATACTCACAGCCAACCACGCACCGCCGACAGTTTGTTTCATCGTCTTTTCCGGTCGGATTAACCAGAATAAGGATTTCCCGAACGGGTGCGGCTGACCCGGACCGCCCCATGACCCTTTACGCCCCGGGTTCCCCGGCGTTCCGGCGATTCGGGTTCAGGGAGGCGCCGGCGGTTGTCCTCGAAGCGGTCGTGCCCGGGATCCAGCAGGTCGATGAGGTAAATAAGCGTGCGCTGCACCCACGAGCCGCTCCAGTCACACTCACGCGATGCCCGAAATTCACGCGGTGCCGTTGGAGACGGCGGTCGCGGCGGCGGGCACGGTGCCGGCCAGGCCCGACTTGCGCAGCAGGTCGAGGATGGAGATGCCCTGCCCGACCAGGCCCGCCACCACCTCGTTGACCCCCTGGGTGCCGTTCAGGACGGTGAGGTTGGCCCCGGCCAGGCCGTGGGCGGCCGACTCGACCAGCGCGGGCAGGTTGCCGATGAGCACGTTGGCCGCGATCACCTCCTGGTTGCCCCCGCGCAGGGACTCGGCCAGTGCCTTGTTGGCGTCCGCCTGCGCGTTCGCCCGGATGCGGGTGGCTAGCGCCTCGGCCTCGGCCAGCTGGCGCTTGCGGAACGCCTCGGCCTCGGTGGTGAACCGGGCCTGGTCGCGGCTGGCCTCGGCCAGCGTGCGGGTCTTGTACGCCTCGGCGTCGGCCGGGCGGCGCACGTCGGCCTCGAGCCGCTGCGCCGCCAGCTCGGCCTGGTGCTGGGCGAGGGCGGTCTGCTGCTTGATGACCTGCTGCTTGGCCTGCGCCTCGGCCAGCGGGCCGGACTGCTCGGCCCGGGCCCTGGCCTCCGCGGTCTCGGCCAGGTAGCCGGCCTGCTTGATCGACATGTCCCGCTCGTACTGCGCCTTCATCGCCTGGGCGGCCAGTTCCCGCTCGGTCGCCTCCAGGTCGGCCGCCGCCTTGGCGATGCGGGCCTGGCTGGCCGCGGCGGCGGCGTGCGGCGCGGCCAGGTTGCTGATGTAGCCGGAGAAGTCCTCGATCTCCTGGATCTCCAGCGCGTCGACCACGATGCCGAGCTTCTCCATCTCGGAGTGGCTGCCGTCCTTGATCTCCTGGGCCACCCGGTCGCGCTCCCTGATGATCTGCTCGACCGTCAGCCCGCCCACGATCGACCGCAGGTGACCGGCGAACACCCGGCCGACCAGCGTCTCCATCTTGTCCTGCTCGGACAGGAAGCGGCGGGCGGCGTTGGCGATCGAGGCCGGGTCGTCGCCGACCTTGAACGCCGCCACCGCGCGCACGTTCAGCCGGATGCCCTGGTTGGTGATGCACTCCTCGGCGATCTCGGACTCGCGCAGGGCGAGTGAGAGCTTGCGGGCCCGCTGCTTGACCGGCATCACGAAGCTGCCGTGCCCGGTGACAATCCGGAACTGCGTCGCGTCCTTGTGCCGCTTGGACCCCGAGATAAGCAGCGCCTCGTTCGGAGCCGGTACGTGCCAGAACAGCATGACGATCTCCCTTTCCCTGCTTTCGCGCAGGGGTTTAACAGTGGGAAGGATGGGCTCAGAGTGGGCTGGGGGTGACCAGCACGGACCGGGCCGACAGCGCATCGACGACGATCACTCGGGAATGACGGGGAACCGGCCCGTCGGAAGACCAGGCGGCGAATGCCTCGCTGCCGCCGCGGACCAGCAGCAGGACCTCGCCCGGGCCGTTGGCCGGAATGGAAACGGTAACCCGCCCGATCGTGCCGATCAGGTTCTCTGCCGCGCCACCATTGGCGTTCACGGCTGCATCACCGGCTTTCGCGATTTGCGCCGGTATCGGTATATCACCGGCCACCGCTGGCCCCGCCGGTACCCCGGTCATTTGACGCGTTAATGGCAAAGCGCGGAGATAACCAAAGAAAGCTAAAGGCGCGGCATCCGGACCGTCAAGGCCCCCGGCATGACGGTGACGGTGAGCGAGTGGCTTGAGTCCACCAGCTCGCCGTCCACCTCGCGGGGCAGCGCCACCGACGCGGTGATCTCGGCCCGCCGCGCCTGGAAGCGTTCCATCATCCGGTCCTGGCGGTAGCTGTGCGTGAGTACCCGGGTGGCCAGCCGGGGCCAGCCGAACGGACCGTGCGGTGCCAGCGTCCCCACGTCGAGCAAGCCGTCGTCCGGCCGGGCCTCCGGCAGCAGGCTGAACCCGCCGGGCAGCAGCCCGGAGTTGCCGACCACGACCGACCGCGCCTCGCGCTCGATCGGCGCGCCGCCGTCCAGCCGGATGCTGAACCGGGCGGGCGCGGTGGCCAGGTGGGCCGCGCCCGACAGCGCGTAGGCGAGCCAGCCGAACTGGTGCTTCATCCTGGTCCCGGACACCACCGCGGCGTCCAGGCCCATCCCGGCCATGGCGGTGAACGGCACCTCGTCGGCAACGGCCAGGTCGATGGCCCGGGAAGTACCAGCCGGGCCGAGCGCGACCGACAGGGCCGCCCGCGGCAAGGCGGGCAGCCGCAGCGTCCGGGCGAGCAGGTTGGCGGTGCCGTGCGGCACGATGCCGAGCGGCACCCCGGTCCCGGCCAGGCCCTCGGCGCAGCCGCGGACGGTGCCGTCGCCGCCGACGGCGACCACCAGGTCGATCCCGTCGAGGGCGGCCCCGCTGGCCGCCGTCACCCCGGCCTCGGCCTTCTCGGTCACCAGGTAGTCGGCCCGCCAGCCGTGGCGCGCGGCCGCCTCCCGGCACAAGGCCAGCAGGCGGCCCCCGCCGCGGGCCGTAGCGCCACGGGCGAGCGAGCCGTTGACAACGAACGCGACACCAGGCATAACATCACCGAGGCTACCCCGCGGCGGATGCTTTTATCATGGTGTCCCGGTAGCAGCCCGGTGTTACCGCAGGTGCCAGCGGTGCGGTGCGATCAGCTTGTCCACCGCGGCGGGCCCCCAGGTGCCCGGCGTGTACGGCACCACCGGCGGGGGAGCGGACAGCAGCGGCTCGGAGACCTCCCACACCCGCTCGATGCCGTCGGACCGGGTGAACAGCGACTGGTCGCCCAGCATGGCCAGCAGGATCAGCCGCTCGTAGCCCTCGAGCGCGTTGGCGGCGGCGAACGAGTCCTCGTACCGGAACGTCATCTTGGACGCTCCCAGGGTCATCTCCGGCCCGGGCATCTTGGCCATGAAGTCGATGCTGATCGAGCCGGGGTCGGCGAAGTCGATGACGATCTCGTTGACCCGGCCCGTCGGGAGGTCGCGGGCGTGGCTGTGGAACATCCGCACCGGCGGCGCGTGGAACCCGAGGGTGACGGTCTGCCGCGAGGCGGCCATCGCCTTGCCGGACCGCAGGTAGAACGGCACCCCGTGCCAGCGCCAGTTGTCCACCTCGACCCGCATCGCGATCATCGTCTCGGTGTCGGAGTCGGCCGGGACGCCCGGGATCGCCCGGTAGCCGTCGTACTGGCCGCGCACCACGTGCCTGGTGTCGATGGGCTGCAGCGCGTCGAACACCTTGCCCTTCTCGTCGCGCAGCGGCTTGGCGTTCAGCGACGTCGGCGGCTCCATGGCGACGAAGCCGAGCACCTGGAACAGGTGGGTGACCACCATGTCGCGGAAGGCGCCGGTGGCGTCGTAGAACCCGGCCCGGCCCTCGACGGTCAGCGTCTCGGGCACGTCGATCTGCACGTAGCGGATGTGCTGCCGGTTCCAGATCGGCTCGAACAGCCCGTTGGCGAACCGGAAGGCGAGGATGTTGTCGACCGACTCCTTGCCGAGGAAGTGGTCGATGCGGAAGATCCGGTCCTCGCCGAACACCTGGTGCACGGCCGCGTTGAGCTGCTTGGCCGATTCCAGGTCGGTGCCGAACGGCTTCTCGACGATCACCCGCGCGTGCTCGTTGGCCAGCCCGGTGCTGCCCAGCATCCCGACCACCCCCGCGAACGCCGACGGCGGCACCGCCAGGTGGTACAGCCGCCCGATGTTCGCGTGGCCGCCGCGCCCGCGGGTGCCGCGCCGCTCGCCGGCCGCCGCGGTGATCGCCTTCTCCGCCTCCTCGACCGCCGAAACCAGCGCCGACGGGTCCTCGGGGGAGGCCGCGCCGAACGACAGCCGGGCGGCGAACGACTCCCAGGTGTGGTCCGGCTTGCAGTTGCCGAACTGCTGGCAGGCGTCCTCCGCGTGGCTGCGGAAGTCGGCGTCGGTCAGCGCGAACTGCGGCGGCGCCGACCCGATGACGCGGAACTCTTCCGGCAGCAGCCCCGCGTTGTACAGGTGGTAGAGGCCGGGCAGCAGCTTCCGCTTGGCCAGGTCGCCGGTCGCGCCGAACAGCACGAACACGTGCGGCCCGGGCTTGTCGTGCCCGCGCAGGATGTGCTTGGGGATAACGTGCGACGACCCCTCGGTGCGAGTGCTCACGTGACCTCCTCGCTGGCGCTCGTCGGCCGCGTTCGCGGGCGCACTGTGCTCACTGGTTCGCTCGCAAGCTCGCTCACTGTTGCGCCTTCTGCTCCGCGTGACCGCCGAACTCCGACCGCAGGGCGGACAGCATCTTGCCGGTGAACACGCCCAGGTCACGCGACTCGAACCGCTGGAACAGGGCCGAGGTGATGACCGGGGCGGGCACGCCCTCGTCGATCGCGGCCTCCACCGTCCAGCGGCCCTCGCCCGAGTCGGACACCCGGCCGCCGAACCCCGCCAGGTCGGGCGACTTGGCCAGCGCCGCCGCGGCCAGGTCGACCAGCCAGGACGACACCACCGAGCCGCGCCGCCAGACCTCGGCCACGTCGGCCACGTCGATGTCGTACTGGTAGAACTCGGGG
>Ga0265338_10002251_pt1 | contig 29374 bp, 26 predicted proteins | sample 42126metaG_FD_193579 | JGI IMG/M metagenome (GOLD analysis project Ga0265338, IMG submission 193579) | Rhizosphere microbial communities from Carex aquatilis grown in University of Washington, Seatle, WA, United States - 4-21-26 metaG | ecosystem: Host-associated > Plants > Roots > Rhizosphere...
GAATCAGCACGTCGGAATTTTTTCCGCCGAGACCGACGAGCGCGCGTTGCAAGTCAATGATTTCGCCGAGCAACAGGACAATTTCGTCGCGCAGCCAGAGGCGCACGTCGAGCGCGACCTGGTCGTTGCGCGAACGGGCGGTGTGCAGTTTCGTGCCGGCGGGCACGCGCCGCGTCAACTCGGCCTCGAGGTTCATGTGAACGTCTTCGAGTTCGGGTTTCCACCGGAATTTGCCCTGTTCGATTTCGCGGGCGATGGCTTCGAGTCCACGCACGATGGCGTTGCGCTCGGCGCGTGAAAGCACGCCGATTTTCCGGAGCATGTCGGCGTGGACGAGCGAGCCGACGATGTCATGCCGCCAGAGCCGCCGGTCGAAAGAGACGGACTGGGTGAACTGCGCCACGTCCGCGCCTGGACCGTGCGCGAAACGTCCACTGCGGGAGACTGGAGAAATTTTTTTCATGCGCTTTGATTAAACACCCGCTGAACGCGGATGAACACAGGTTTTGAGATGCGGCGGCAAAATTCAATCCCAAAGACGGATTAAAATTGCTTAAAAAGCTCATTGCCGCCCCGGCGCGAATGTGAAATGTTTCCATTCAGCCATGAGCGAGTTCAAATTTGCCTGCCCGGTTTGCGGCCAACGCATGGCGGTGGATTCGAGCGCAACCGGCGCACAAGTCGAATGCCCGACCTGCTTCCAAATCGTCATCGTGCCCAAGGCGCCGACGGAGGGTTCGAAATATCAATTGTCGGCGACGCAGTATCTCAAGCCGGTCATCCTCCCGCCGCCGCCGAAACCGGCGGCGCCCGTCGTGCCGCAAAGGAAATATGCGGTGCTCATTTTCGCGTTGATCCTGATCTGCGCCGCCAGCGTGGCACTGCTCATTCGCGAAAGAATTGTCAGGTCGCAGCCGGAACAGGCGAAGGCAGGTTCAACCAACGTGGTTCCGCCGGTCGTCAGCCCGCTTTGGACCCTGGATTTGACCAACGCGATGTTCCCGGACGAAGCCGCCGCGGGGGAAATTCACGGCAGGAATTTTGTCTGCCGGCAGGCGGTTTTGCAAAATGGTCTACTGATACTCCGGGTCGAATCGGGGTGGCAATCGAAAATAACCGCGAACATTTTTGTTTCCACAAATGCTTTTTCAACCAATGCCGCCACAATTCTGAGTGGAAAGAGTTTTGTGGTCGGCACGAATCACACCGGTTTTGCGCCCGGCGTCTCGCTGTTTTGGCGGGACGGCGATTTGCGGGTCATGGAAATGTTCACCAACAATTTTGCGATGAAGCTGGAATTTGGAAGCCTTTCCAACAATCAATTGCCGGGAAAAATTTATCTTTGCCTGCCCGACGAGGCGAAAAGTTATGTCGCGGGAACCTTCACCGCGGAAATCCAGAGATTTCCGCCGCCGCGCCGCTCGCCGTGAAGGGTTGCCACCCCGCCATACCCAAGCCGGTTCCCGGAAAGAACGTCGGCGTCAAAACAGGTCTCCGACTCGAAGCGGACGTCCTTCGCCTGCTCACGGTACGAAAACAAACGCTCGCGCTGGCCGAATCATGCACCGGCGGTTGCCTCGCGCACCGGCTCACGAACGTGCCGGGCGCTTCGGCGGTTTTCCTGGGCGGCGTGGTGGTTTACAGCAACGCGGCGAAACAAAAGTTCCTCGGCGTCCGGGCGGGAACGCTCGCGGCCGGCGGCGCGGTCAGTGAAGCCGTCGCGCGGGAAATGGCCGAAGGCGCGCGGAAAAAGTTTGGCGCGGATTTCGCGGTAGGGATCACCGGCATTGCCGGACCCGGTGGCGGGACAAAAAGCAAACCGGTGGGAACGGTTTTCATCGCGTTGTCCGGGGGATTTGGAACGGTGGTGGAACGGAGATTAAATCCTTATGAGCGTATGAGATTCAAGGAAGTTACGGCCCGGCAGGCGCTGGTCCGGTTGCATTCGCAACTGTTAAAATCTGGCACGCTTTGCGCTTGTGGCTAAAGGCGTTTCAGATAGAATGGCACTATTAGACGTTTTCAGTGGAGTTGAACCAGGTAACTTAACTTTTGAATATGGCCTTGACCATTGATTCAGTAGACGAAACGAACGTCGCCATTGCCGAAATCGCCGAGCCGGTGCCTGCGAAACGGCGTGGCCTCCTGTTGATTGTGGACGACGAGGACGGGCCGCGTCAGTCGCTACGCGTTATTTTCAAGGATGAATACGACTTATTGATGGCCGAGGACGGGCCGACGGCGATTGAACTGGCGCAAAAACATCCGATTGACGTGGCGGTGCTGGACATCCGCATGGCCGGCATGTCGGGCATCGAAGTTTTGGAACGCCTCAAATTCGTGAATCCGGAAATCGAGGCGGTCATGATGACGGCCTTCGAGACGACGGACACCATCCGGCAGGCATTGCGACTGCGCGCGTGTGATTACATCAACAAGCCGTTCGACATTGCGACCATTCGTTCCGCCGTTGCCCAGGCCATGCAACGCCGGATGCTCGAAAGCGAAATTCACAGCAGCGCGGAAAAAGTCCATCAACTGCTGACCGAATTGCAGAATCAGCGCATCGAGGAGCAGATTGCCAAAACGCGCGGCGATATTTACGCCAGCATCATTCACGACATCAATGGGCCGTTGACGGTCATTTCCGGTTTCGTGCAGGTGCTCAACCAGCGACTCGGCCACACGGCGCGGCTGGAAGTGGAGGATCTGGAATTCATCAAGGACCGCCTGCGCATCATCGCGCGGCAGGTGGGCAACTGCATCGAAATCTCCCGGCGATACCTCGGTTTTCTCCGCCGCCAGTCGGATGAACACGCCCCGCGCGTCAGCGTCAACCAGTTGCTCAAGGACCTGGAGCAACTCATGCGCGTGCATCCCAGTGTGCGAGAAAACGAATTCGGCATCACATCACTGGCCGAGGACATGGGCGTCAAAATCAACGGCACCGACCTGATCCAGATTTTGCTGAATCTCGCCGTCAACGCCTTTCAATGCGTGCCGCACAAGCATCGTGTGGAAATCGGCGGTGAAATGCTGCACGCGCCGTTGGATCTTTCCAAGTTCAAGGACAGCCCGCATGACCGGCTGCTCAACGTTGAAAGCGCGGACAACACACCGCCGTTGGTCAGACTCTGGGTGCGCGACGATGGTCCGGGCATTCCGCTGGAAGTGCTGCCGAAAATTTTTCAACCTTATTTCACCACCAAAGGCCCGCGCCAGGGGACCGGACTTGGCCTCAGCATCGTTCAGCGGCTCATCAAGGAAGGCCACGGCGCGTTGCACGTTCACACGCAATCCGGCGAAGGCACCATCTTCACGATCTATCTGCCGGGCTCCATCCTGGCGAAATGAGCGGAAGCCGCGTGGCTCCAATTTTGGAATAACCGTTCGTTAAAACGGCGAATGAATAAAGGAGTAAGAGTTCTCATCTGACACTCCGGTTTTGCGCGTTCGGCTAATTCTTCACGGCGATTCCCCGGAGTCTTCTTCCGTCGGCCAACGCAAAAAATGCTATGCGTTCGCCAAAACAGGGCTGGCAAATTCCAGTCTCTTCCCCGACGTTGTTCTCGGCGCGAATCATTGCGCCGCAACACACCAACAAAATGGAGCTACGACGATGAAAAGAATAATTCTGCTCACGAGTGTCATCGGTTTCGCCGCCGCGCTGGCGGCTTCCGCCGCGGAGCCAAAGGAAACCTGGGGCGCTTCGTGCACCCGCTGTCACGGCGCGGACGGCAAGGGCCAGACCAACATGGGCAAGCGGCTGGGCGCCAAGGATTACAGCGATGCGGCGGTTCAGGCCGCCCTGACGGATGACGCCGCGTTCAAGGCCATCAAGGAAGGGTTCAAAGATAAAGACGGCAAGTCAGTAATGAAACCGGCCCAAAATTTGTCAGACGACGAGATTAAGGGTCTGGTGGCTTACATGCGGACTTTTAAGAAGTAACGCCGTCGGAAACAACTGCGGTTTGCGCCACGCGGCAAACGAATGAAGCCCGCGAACGAGTGGTCTTTCGCCAGGCGCGAAATGCCCGAAGGCTGCGAATGAAACAACTGTCATGACAACAAACCACCACCTCTCGAAGCCGGTTCCCCGCCACTGCGCGGCCGTGACCCGGCTCCGAACCGCCGGGGTGGCGTGGCTTTGCCTGTTGGTCTGCTTCTGGTTCGCGGGTGCCACTGCGTTTGCCCAGGGAACGGTCTCCACCAACGCGCCGGAAAAATTTGCCAACAGCGATTGTCTGGCTTGTCATCTCGATCCCAACACCACCCGCGTGGTCAAAGGGAAGACCGAGTCGCTGGTTTTTCCGACCAACGCCTTTGCATATTCCGTTCATGCCAGGCTCGCCTGTGTCGACTGCCACAACGGCATCAAGGACCTCGTCCACGACAGCCCGCTGCCGCCGCCGAATTGCACCCCTTGTCACGAGAAAGAGGCCAGGGATTATGCCACGAGCATCCACGGTGTGAGTCATTTACTCGGCGCGTCGGGCGCGGCAAACTGCTGGGATTGCCACGGTTCGCATGACATTTTGCCGGTTAAAGACCCCACTTCCCCGGTGTTCAAATTGAACCAGCCGTTTACGTGCGCCAAGTGTCACAGCAACCCGGGACTGACGAAGGAATACAAAATCAATCATCCCGAGGCGGCGTCGCAATACCTGGAGAGCATCCACGGCCGCGCGTTGCTCAAGATGGGTTTGATCGTCGCGCCGTCGTGCGACGATTGCCACGGCGTGCATGACATCAAGCGCGCGGTGGACCGCGATTCGCCCATCAACCACGCCAACGTGGCCAGGACCTGCGGCAAATGTCATCTCGGTGTCGAAAAGACTTACGATCAGAGCATTCACGGACAATTGCTGGCCAAGGGTGATCCGCGCGGGCCGGTCTGCACGGATTGCCACACGGCGCATGACATCGTGAATCCGGAGGGCAATAACTTCAAGGCCGTCAGCGACGAACGCTGTGGCAAATGTCACGCTGACCGGCTGGCGCATTACCGGGACACCTACCACGGCAAGGCCGTGGCGCTGGGCCGGCCCAACGTGGCGCCGATGGTCGCTGCCTGTTACGACTGCCACGGTTACCACGACATCCTGCCGCCATCCGATCCCCGGTCGCACCTGTCCAAGACCAACATTCTGGCCACGTGCCAGCAATGTCATCCCGGCGCCGCCATCGGTTTTACCCAATACGATCCGCACGCCGACCCGCAGGACGGAAAGCACTATCCGTTGCTGCACGCGGTGTTTCTGGGCATGACCGGCCTGCTCATCGGCACGTTTGCTTTCTTTGGCCTGCACACCCTCGGCTGGCTGGTGCGCGCGGTTTATCTTTATCTGCACGACTCGAAAAAATTCCGCGAGGCCAAGATCCAAACGCAGACGGATGGCGAATGGTTCACGCGCTTCTCACCGTTCGAGCGTTTCCTGCACTTCCTGGTGGTCACCAGTTTCCTCCTGCTGGTGATTACCGGCATGCCGCTGAAATTCTACTACACGGACTGGGCCAGGCTGATCTTCCACATTCTCGGCGGCCCGGAAACCGCGCGGACGTTGCATCGCCTCGGCGCCATCGTCACCTTTTTCTACTTCGGCCTTCACCTGACGGCGCTGACGCGCAAGGCCTGGAAAGGCCGGAAATCGTTGCGCGACCCGGCGAGTGGCCGGTTCCGGTTCCGCCGGCTTTGGCAGACGCTGTTCGGTCCCGATTCCATGGTGCCCACGTTGCAGGACTGGCGCGATTTCGTGGCGCACAACAAATGGTTCTTCGGCCGGGGTCCGAAACCCCAATTCGACCGGTGGACCTATTGGGAAAAATTCGATTACTTTGCCGTGTTCTGGGGCGTCGCCATCATTGGCGCCTCGGGACTGACCATGTGGTTCCCGGAATTCTTCACGCGGTTTTTGCCGGGCTGGGTGATTAACATCGCCTTGATTCTGCATTCGGACGAGGCGCTGCTGGCTGCGGGCTTTATTTTCTCAATCCATTTCTTCAACACGCATTTCCGCATCGAGAAATTCCCGATGGACACGGTCATCTTCTCCGGCCGGGTTTCCAAGAATGAGATGTTGCACGAGCGCAAACGCTGGTATGACCGGCTGGTGGCGGAAGGCAAACTGGACGAACAGCGCGTCAAGGATGGTTGGGAAGGGTGGAAGAACATCGCGCGCTCGTTCGGCTATTTCTTCTTCGGCCTCGGAGTCATTCTGCTGATTCTGATCATTTATGCCATGGCGACGCGCCTGTCGCATTGAAGGCGGCGGAAAACTGCACCGGCCTTCGTCAAAATAGGCGCAACAAATGCCAAGCCGTGTAGAGTGATTCTGTTCGTGCCATCGGATATTGGTGAGCATGGGCAGTGGCAAAAGAACCCTGAAGATCGCCTTGACCGGACTCTGGCTGGTCGCCGCCGCCGGGGCCGCAGCGGCACCGGTGATGTCGGATGACGATTGTCTGGTTTGCCATGGCGACAATACCCTGGCCATTACCAACGCTTCGGGCCGGGCCATTTCGCTGTTCGTGGACAAGGCCCGGCTTACCGCGTCGGTCCACAAAACGAACTCCTGCGTCAGTTGCCACACGGACATCGCAGCAACGCACCCCGACGACAACCGCTTTGTACCGCCCGTCAATTGCGTTCGTTGTCATAAGCCGCAAGGCGAAAGCTACGGCGCCAGCGTTCACGGTCTGGCGCGCAAGGCGGGCCATGCGGACGCCGCCACGTGCGTGGACTGCCACGGTTCGCACGACATTTTGCCGCCGACGTCGCCGGCGTCTCCCCTTCACTTCGTGCAACAGGCACAGACGTGCGGCCGGTGCCACACGCAGGAAGCGCGCGACGTTGTCGCCAGCGTTCACGGCAAGGCCATGGCCACCGGCCAGCGCGACGCGCCCACCTGCACCGACTGCCATTCGGAACATAAAATCGAAGCGTTGAAGGATGGCTCCCCGCTGGAAATTTCCGGGGTCTGCAGCCGCTGCCACGCCTCGGTCTATCTCGACCAAAAATACAATCTTCCGGACGACCGGGTAAAAACCTACCTGGAAAGCTACCACGGACTGGCGGCGCAAAACGGCTCAACGGTTGTCGCCAACTGCGCCAGTTGCCATGGTTACCACAAAATCCTGCCGTCTTCGGACCCGGATTCCATGATCAACACGAACCACCTAGTGGCCACCTGCGGGAGATGCCATCCGGGTGCGGATAAAATGTTCGTGAGCGGAAGGATTCATCTGGACCTGGCGGCGCCGTCGGCAGAGCGGGACCTGGCGGGCAAAATCAACTGGTGGGTGCGGCGGATTTATCTGGCGCTGATCTTCGTTGTGGTCGGCGCGATGTTCGTCCACAACGCGCTGTTGTTTCACAAAAAGGTTGCGGCGCATCTGCGCGCCAACGGACGGCCCGTGCTGCGCATGAGCCTTTCACAGCGCTGGCAGCACGCCGTGCTCGCGCTGAGTTTCATCACCCTGGCGGTGACGGGGTTCGCCCTGAAATTTCCTGATTCGGGGCTGGCGCAAATGCTGGGTTCGAGCGAGCCGGTCCGCCGGTGGATCCATCGCGTTGCCGGCATTGTGCTGCTGCTGACCGGGCTTTATCACTTGATTCACATTTTGACGACCCGGGAAGGACGGCGGCTGGTCCGGGATTTGTTTCCCGTGAAAAAAGACCTGGCCGATTTGCGGGCCGCCGTGCGTTATCTGGCCGGCTTGAGCGATGAGAAGCCGAAAATCGGCCGGTTCGGCTACGCCGAGAAAATCGAATACTGGGCCGTTTTGTGGGGCACGATTATCATGGGGGTGACCGGGTTGATGATCTGGTTCAAGCTGGACGTGACCGCATTCCTGCCGCGCTGGATTGTGGACGTGGCGCTGACGATTCATTACTACGAGGCGGTGCTGGCGTGCCTGGCCATTGTCGTCTGGCACTTCTATCACGTCATTTTTGATCCCGACATTTATCCGCTGAACACGGCGTGCTGGAACGGCCGCGTCTCCGAGGAATGGCAAAAGCACGAACATCCGCTGGAGAAACCGGTGCCACCGCCAGCTTCAACCGATGCCTCTGATCAGTCTGGGTAACGTTTAATCGACTCGCTATTACCTGCCGGTGAACGGCTTTCTGCGCCCGAAATCTGGCAAACAGGTTGCTATAAAAGGGGGCATGAACCTGCGCTTAACGATTATTACCGCACTCGGCTTGCTGGGTGCAGTGTCCGTTTGGGCTGATGAAAAACTGCCGGTGCTAAAGGCCGGCACTGACATTTACAGCAATGTCAACGTGCTCACCGTCACCGCCACCGACGTTTATTTCACCTATAACAACGGGAAAGGCATGGCCAACGCCAGGTTGAAGAGCCTCAGTCCCGACCTGCAAAAGCATTTTCATTATAATCCGGCAAAAGCTGGTGAGGTGGAACAAAAACAAGTCCAGGCCAATGCCGAATATCACCGGGCAATTATTCATTCGCCCGCCGCACCTCCGCCGCCCGACGAAAGCCGGACGCAATTACCGGCCGCCGCACAGGCGTCGGATTTGACCTGGAGCACCGATTTCTCCCGGACGCTGGTGCAGGCAAGGGCTGATGGCAAAATGGTGCTGCTCGATTTTACCGGTTCCGATTGGTGTCCGTGGTGCATCAAGTTTGACCATGAAGTGCTGGACACGGATTTATTCGCCACCTACGCCCGGAACAAACTGGAGTTGGTGCTGGTGGATTTTCCGCGCGCCAAACCGCAGAGCGATGCGGTCAAACAAGCCAATCGGGCGCTCGCCAGCCAATACCATGTCACCGGCTATCCGACGTATGTGCTGGTGAATTACGCGGGCAATGAGCTGGGACGTCAGGTGGGCTATGCCGAAGGTGGCCCAAGCGCTTTCATCTCCGAATTGGAAACGTTCAGCAGGCAGTAAAATGCTGAACTTCCCAACTAATTTCCCAAATACTCGCGCGGGTCCACAATTTTTCCGGCAATCGCGCTGGCGGCCACCGTCATCGGCGAGGCGAGAAACACCTGTGATTCTTTGTCGCCCATGCGGCCAGGGAAATTCCGGTTCGTCGCGCTGATACACTTGATGCCGGGCTTGTTGATGCGGCCAAAGGTGTCCACCGGCCCACCGAGGCACGCGGCACAACCGGCGTTTTCCGTCATCTGCACGCCTGCGCCCACCAGGATTTCCCAAACAGTTTGTTTACCCCAATAGGTCGTCTGCAAATCGCGCACAATCTCCGGTGTCGCCGGCACGCCGAACGTGTCAATTGCCACGTGCCTGCCGCGCAACACGCGCGCGAACTCCACGAAATCACTCGTCTTGCCGCCGGTGCAGGAGCCGACATAGGCGCGGTCCAGTTTAATGTGCCCCATCTCCTTTGCCTTTTTACGCTGGCCCGGATCGGGATGACACGCCACCGTCGGTTCGAGTTGGTCGAGGTTCACGGTCAGTTCGTAAACAAACTTCTCGTCCTTGTCGCGCGCGACCGGTTCATAGGTGGATTTGGTGCCGTTCAATTTCACACGCGCGTCCACGTATTCCTGCGTGCGCGAATCGAATTCAAAAATCGCGTTCTTGCCGCCCGCCTCAATGGCCATGTTCGCGATGGTCATGCGGTCGTCAATCGAAAGTGATGCCGTACCTGATCCATCGAACTGCAGCGCGCGGTAGGTCGCGCCGTCGAAACCGATCTCGCCGATGCAATGGAGGATCACGTCCTTGGCCATCACACCCGGCTGCAATTTGCCTTCGAGCCGGAAGTGCATCGTCTCAGGCACCTTGATGAGCAATTTGCCCGTACCCATGACGAAACCGGCGTCCGTGTTGCCGATGCCGGTAGCGAACTGGTTGAACGCGCCCGCCATGCACGTGTGCGAGTCCGTGCCGAACAGGATTTCGCCGGGCCGCGTGTGGCCCTTTTGCGGCAACGCCGTGTGGCAGACGCCCGCGTATTGCGAACCGTATTGCCGCTTGAGGTGGCCTTTGCTCATGTCGAAATGCCAGTGCCCGTTCGGGTCGTCAATCACGTCGTAAAAATACGCGATGTCCTGCTCCTTCACGAAATCGCGCAAAATGTCCACGTTACGGTTCGACTTGGAGTCGGCGGTGAAGATGTAGTGGTCGGGGATGATGACGATTTTGGTTTTGTCCCAGACCTTGGCGTCCTTGCCGAACTCGCGTTTGAACACGCCGATGGTGCCCGGCCCGCAAACGTCGTGCGTCATGAGCACGTCGGCGTTCACCCAAATGTTGTCACCGGCCTGCACGCGCGGTTTGCCGGCCGCCCGGGCAAGGATTTTTTCCGTCAAAGTCATAGGCTGACACCATAGCCGATGCCGCCGGCGAGTTCAACTGAACAAACGAGATTGATGTTAAGGCTTGATGGAAATTGGCGGAAACGGTTTTAATAAAGGCAAAATAATTTTTATGAAGAAACCCCTCTTCTTGCTGATGATTTTCTTTTTCGTCATTGGCCCTGCTTTTGGTGATGACGCGCTAATTACTATCACAGCGGCAATGCGAAATTTGCTAAAGGCGATTTTGACGGTGCAATTGCCGATTATAACAAAGCCATTGAACTCAAACCCACTGTCGCTTTAGGCTACTACAATCGTGGCAACGCGAAGAAAGCCAAAGGCGACTTGGAAGGTGCGATAGCCGATTATAGCAAAGCCATTGATCTGAATTCCAGCTACGCTCCAGCCTATGACAATCGAGGAAGTCTAAAGAGAGCGAAACATGATTTTGACGGTGCACTGGCCGATTACAACCGCGCAATTGAATTGAACCCCTCAGTTGAAGACGCCTACTACAATCGTGGTCTTGTGAAGAAGGAACAGGGTGATTGGGACGGTGCGATTATTGACTACAACAAAGCGATTGAGCTTAAACCCGATGATGCTACGGCATACGACAATCGAGGTGTGGCAAAGTTTTACAAGAATGATTTAGGCGGGGCAGCGGCCGATTTCAACAAAGCTATCGGATTGGATTCCAAAGATGCTGAAGCCTACAACAATCGTGGCAATTTAAAGCGTCTCAAGGGTGACCTGGATGGAGCATTGGCCGATTTGACTAAAGCCGTTGAACTCAAACCTGACTATGCTCTCGCATATAAAAATCGCGGCGTTGCGAAACAATCCAAGGGGGATTTAAATGGTGCAAAAACCGATTATGCAAAAGCTCTGGAATTAAAGCCCAATTTTACCGCTGCGCAAAAGGCGCTCGATGAATTGAATAAGAAATAACACGCAGCAATCATCTTCATCCGAAACTCCATTGCGTCGGTGTGTTTCTGCGGCAGACTCCGCCTGCGTGATGCCATTCGAAACCTTTTTGCACCTGCTCCGCGGCAATGCGCCGGCTTGCTGGGCCGAAGCTTCGGGGCGAAGGCCCGTGCTTGCGCTGGCGCCGATGCAGGACGTGACCACGCTCAGCTTCATGCGTGTCATCGCTGAGTGCGGCTTGCCGGACTCTCCAAGATTTGCTACATTTACGGCATGAGCACAGTTGCGGAAATCAAGTCGGCCATTGATCGCCTCTCTTTCGAGGAGCGATGCGAGCTGGAGGCACTGTTGCATCCGCGTGTGGACGATGATTGGGATCGCCAGATGGCCGCCGACGCCGGGCCGGGCGGCAAACTGGACCGGCTGAAACAAGCTTCAATCAAGGAAGCCGAGGCCGGCAAGCTGAGGGACTTCCCATCACCCCGCTCAAAATGAGATCAAAAGTTGACCCCGCGTTCTGGCGGCGGTTCAACGCGCTGCCGCCGCGAATTCAGCAACTCGCCAGCCACGCATTCACAATTTGGCTGAAAGATCCATTTTATCCTTCACTACACTTCAAAAAGTTGAAAGGCGATTTGTGGTCGGTTCGCATCGGCGAACATTATCGGGCAACCGGCTATTTTCTGTCTTCGGATACTTTTGTCTGGATGTGGATTGGCACCCACGAAGAATATAACAAGCTCTGAATCCACTTTTCCGACCCGATCGTTTCTCGATCGCGAGAAATCACCCTTGGCTTTGGTAAAGCGCCACCAGCGCGGCGCCGGTGGCCTGCGACAATTCGCCCAACACCGCCGGGACAATTTTGAGGGTGTCGCGTTGGGCTGGCCAGAGGTAAGGCAGGGCGGTTTCGCGCAGGATACGCAGGTAACGGTCGCGGAATTCCGGCGTGGTCGCCTCGTGATCCATCAATCCGCCGCCGATGACGACGATGCCCGGATCGAGCAGTGTCACCAGGTTCGCCACGTGGAAGCCCATCGCGCGCGCCTGAAAATCGAAAATCTCCAGCGCCAGCGCGTCGCCCTTTTGCGCGCGGCTGCGGAGTGACAAAACTTTTTCCTTCACCGGCGCTGTAGATTTAGCGAGCTCGTGATCGGGAAATTTTTTCAATTTTTCCGCCAGCAGATGCGTCAGGCCGGAGATGGTCGTGTAAGCTTCGACGCAGCCCCAATTTCTCCCGCAACCGCAGGGGAACGGCGGGCCGCCGAAACCGAACAGGTGCAGCGGCGCGGCCATGTGAGCGGTTTCCATGGCGGTAAGCGTCTGGCCAATGAGCGGCAGTCCGTTCTGATCCACATAGGCGCTGCCCAGGCCGGAGCCGGGCATCAGCATCAGCACCGACAACTTGCGGTCGCCTCGCGCAATCCGGGCCTCGGCCACCCCGCCGCAGTGACCGTCGTTGCTGACCGCCACCGGCACCGCCCGCCCGACTTGACCGGCGAGCGCGTCGCTGAATGCAGTGCGAACGTCCCAGCCCTCAAAGCTGGCCGGCAGGTTGGCGCTTTTACCCAGCACGCCGTAACGCTGATATGGCCCGGGAATCGCCAGGCCGACGCCCCGGACTTGCGGCCATTGCAGGCGGTTCTGCGTGAGAAATTCGCCGATGCCGCCAATCCAGGCAGCGATGACGGCGTCACGGCCGTTCTGCGGATTGGTCGGACGCTGGAGCACCTGGGTGCTGACCGGCTCGCCGTTTTCCCGGACGGCAGCGAACTTGGAAGTGGTCGCGCCGCTGTCCGTGCCGATGAAAATACCCTGACTTGAACTCATTCTTTGCCTGTTAAATTGCGGGCAACGCCGCCGAACGCAAGAATTATTGGCGTTTGTCGGTTCGACTCGTTTAATTTACGCGCGTGACTCCGTCCGAAACCTTTTTGCACCTGCTTCGCAGCGATGAGCCATTGCTGGCGCTCGCGCCGATGCAGGACGTGACCACGCTTAGCTTTATGCGTGTCATCGCGCGTTACGGCGGGCCGGATGCGTATTGGACGGAATACTTCCGCGTGCACGGTGATTCGCGCCTGGATAAATGGATTCTCCAGTCCATCACCGAAAACCCCACCGGAAAACCCGTTGTGGCCCAGCTCATTGGTAACGATATCCCCGCCCTCGTCCGCACGGTAAAGGAATTACAGCGCTATCCCGTTGCCGCAATTGAGCTGAATCTCGGTTGCCCCGCGCCCGTCGTTTACCGTAAGTGCGCGGGCGGCGGGCTTTTGCGCGAACCGGAACGCATTGACGCTATTCTTGGCGCGTTGCGCGCTGCGGTGACGGTTCCGTTCACCGTCAAAACCCGCATTGGTTTCGAATCACCTGCCGAATTCGACGAGTTGCTGCCGTTGTTCGCGAAACATCCGATTGATTTGCTCACCATCCATGCGCGCACGGTCAAACAAATGTATCGGCCCGGCGTGCGCTACGACCTCATCGCGCGGGCGGTACGCGAGCTGCATTGTCCGGTGCTCGCCAATGGCAACGTCCATAGTGCGGTGCAGGCGAAACAACTGCTCGCGGAAACCGGTGCGCACGGTTTGATGATTGGCCGCGGCGCCATCCGTAACCCGTGGTTGTTCGACCAAATCCGCGCGCAACTGCGTGATGAAAAAATCAAACTGCCAACGGGACGCGACGTGCTGGCTTACGTCCACGAGCTTTGGGAAAGCGAAATCACACCCAGCCTGCAGGAATCGGCACAGGTGCAGCGGATGAAGAAATTCATGAACTTCATTGGCGAAGGCGTGGAGGGAACCTTTCTACACGACATCCGCCGCGTGGCGACGGCCGCTGATTTTTTCCGAGTCTGCGAAACCTCTCTGAATCATGGCAATCCGATGACACTGGAGCCGCCAGCAGCATCGGAAACGCCTTTGGATTTGCCGGCGGCGTTTTGATGGGGGCGATGTAGTTTCCTTACTTTATCAGTAAATTGAATTTTCCGGAGCGGCATCGTTTGTGCTTCTCAGCGGGGAGTGTTTTATTCGTACCGGGGTGTTGTTGCCTGTAGGCGTATGGATTAAACCCATCCTTATGCTAAGAAAGATATTGGTCGTAGAAGATGATCCGGATCAACTTGAAGCGATTCGCGGGAACCTGAAAAACGCCGGTTTTGCCATCGGCACCGCTGCCAACGGGATTGACGCCCTCATCAAAACCCGTTCGGTATTGCCCGACTTGATTGTGCTGGATTTGATGCTGCCGCAGTTGAACGGGCTCGATATTTGCAGAACCTTGCGGGAAGATTCCGCCACCGCTTCCATTCCGGTGATCATGCTGACGGGCATGGACAGCCACCTGACTCGTCTGGCGGGATTTGAGGCCGGCATCAACGCTTTTCTCGCCAAGCCGTATCTTCCGGAGGAACTGGTTTCGAAAGTGGAGGAATTGCTGAAACCGACCGCCGCGACTTCCAGAAAGTCCGGCAAACCGAAGTCAAAACACAATGGCCCCGCTTCCAACAACACGTGACCGGCGGTTTCTTCCAATCCGGAAAATTCCCTACTTGATTTTGATGTGAAATGCGCTGGCGTCGGCGATTCTGCCGAGGTCGCCGCTGTAAAATTCGTCGCGGTATTCGTCGGTTTCGAGCAGGTGCTGGGTCAAATCCTTTTTATCCCGTTTGATGATGAATTTCAGTTCGTCCAAATCATCCGACCAGCGGAAGCCATTGAAAAATTCCGCGCCGGCGAACTGCGTCTTGTACAACGCCGTCTGCGAATAGCACGTGCCGAGGTAAAGGTGCTTGAGACTGCGTTCGGCGAACAGCGCCACCGCCGAGGTCATCATGAACATGCCAAGGTTGCGCGCGTAATAGTTCAGGTCGTAAAACGCGTAGTAATAAAACGCCAGCGCCTTGCCTTCGAGATAGAGCGTGGCCGCGCCGATTTCGCCGCCCGTCTTCGCGTCCGTGAACACGAGCAGATGCGAGATGATGGGCGAGGCGAACAGCGCGTCGAGCCGCTCAAAGGTCATCACGTCCTTGCCGAATTTGATGTCGGCGTAGGTCTTGAAAAACTGGCGGCGTTCGGGCGTGTAATCGTATTTGTCGCGCGGCACGAGCTTCACCTCAATGCCCGCGCCCTTGCGCAAAATCCGGCGGTTTTCGGACGACGGCTGGAACTTCGCCAGGCTCACCCGCACCTGGCGGCAGAGATAAAAACGGTCGAGGTTGCGCGACGAGGGCAGGAAGCCCGCGTCAAAAATGTCCGACGGCGCTTCCCCGTTCTCCGGCACGGCCCAGATGGCGTAGGGAAACTGGTAATGCTCGTAGTCGGAGTTTTGTTCGGAGAAAAGCAGTTTCATGGCAGATCAACCACGGATAGACGCGAATTAACACGGATGTTGGTAGGGCGGGCAGTCCTTTGCCCGCCGCCCAGTTGGCAGCGGCGACGGTCTGCAAGAATCGGCGCGCACGGAGTGACGCGCCCCACCTGCAACGATGGTTTGGCATCTGTGTTCATCCGTGGTTAAAATTCATTTTGTGGCGGCGGTTTCGACCTCGATTTTTGCCGGCGCGGATTTGCCATTCACCGATTTGCGCCGCAGCCGCAGCCGCCAGTTCGTCAGCACGTCGTAGCTCACCGAGTTTTTTAACTTGGCCATGTCGTGCACGGTGATTTCCTCATTGCCCTGCCGGCCCATGATGATGGCCTCGTCCCACATCTGTGCTTCGGGAATGTCCGTGATGTCCACCATCAATGCATCCATGGCGATGCCGCCGATGAGCGGGGCGCGTTGGCCGCGGATGAGTGCGCCGCCCTGATTGCGGACGCGCGGGAAACCGTCGCCGTAACCGATGGGCAGAATCGCGATGCGCCGTTCACTCGGCGCGGCATAGCGCATGCCATAACCGACCACTTCGCCGGGCTTCAGCTTTTGAATCGCCGCGATGCGCGCCTTGACCGACATCACCGGTTCAATGCCGGGGATCCGGCGGCAAACCGATGACGGAAAAACGCCGTACAGCAGGATGCCCACGCGCACCATGTCGAGATGCGCCTGCGGCAAATCGAGAAAACCACCGCTGTTGCAGGTGTGACGCAGCTTCACAGGAATCTTCTTTTGTTCCAGCACCTGCAGGACTTCGCGGTACCGCGAGAACTGGAGATTGGCGAACGTCTTGTCCGTTTCGTCCGATTGCGCGAAATGCGTCATCACGCCCTCGAGCAACAGCGATTTCTCGGAACAAATCTGCTCAATCAGCGGCAGGGCTTCATCCCAGCGCACGCCGTAACGGCTCATGCCGGTGTGAATTTTTACATGCACCGGCACCCGTTTATCGTGGGCGGCGGCAATCTGCGCGAGCTTGCGAACGGCGTGCGGCTCGTTGACGCAAATGGTCAGGTCATGCTCGACGCACCAGGGGAGTTCGGCTTCCTGCCGTTCGCCCAGCAACAGCAGCGGCTCGGTGATCCCGGCGTCGCGCAGCGTCATCGCCTCCTCGAGCGTGCTGAGGCCAAAGCCCCACGCGCCTTCTTCCAGCGCAATCCGCGCCACGTCGAGCGCGCCGTGGCCATACGCCTCGTCCTTCACGACGGCGAGCAGCCGCACACGCTTCGGCAGGTCGCGGCGGATGAGTCGCAGGTTGTTTCGCAACCGGCCGAGGTCTATCTCGGTCCAGGCCGGCCGCAAGGGAAAACTGGTCGAATCGAAATTCATAAAACGTTGAGACTGTTTAACCACGAATCATGCCAAATGGCACGGAAAAACAGACTGTTCTTTAAACACGGATGAACACGGATTTTCTGAAAATGGATTATTGGAAAACCTGGAACACCTTCTCGCTCACCAATCCATCAATCTATTCCTTATCCGTATCCATTCGTGTCCATCCGTGGTTGAAAATTAAACCTTTCCCGGCGGCCAGAGGCTTTGCCCAACATCGGTGCGGAAGTAGCTGCCCACGACGCGGATTTTGCGGATGTTCGCATAAGCCTTTGACACGGCCGCATCCAGTGTTGGCGCGAGTGCAATCACATCGGCAATCCGATGTCCCGTGGAGACGAGTTTGCCGTCCGTGCCGCGTCCCACTTCGTTCCACCACACTTCGCAATCGAACTGGCCGTCCACTTCCAGCGGCAGATGCGGGCTGCGGACCTGGGTAAACGGATAGCCGTAGCCAGCCAGAGTCAGCGAGCAGCCGAAGTTTAATTTGCCTTGGAATTGTGGATCGAGTTTTTCATTTCGTGCGGTTCGTAGAACAATTTCCACCGGGTTTTTGAGCATCCGTAAAATCATCGGACCGGACGTGACGCCAATGCGGATGTTGTATTCGATGACATGCCATTGGCTACGTAGGACAGGCGTCGCGCCTGTCTCCGACTTTTTATTTTTAGATGGAGACAGGCTGGAAGCCTGTCCCACTTTGACCGCCGTGACTTGAATTGGCCCGTGATAATTCACCTTCCGAAACCAAGGCAGGAGCGGATGTAAAAGTTCACGCGCCAAACCATATTTGTCGTCCGGATCGCGCTCGACCAGGCCGCCGAGCGGCGCGCCCGCCACGATGCCCTGGTTGCCGTTGAAGGCGTATTTGTATTCCTGATTCGTGACGAGGGAATAAATCTCGCCGCCGCTGACGAGCGCGATGTGTCCGGCCTCGGCGCGCCCAAGGTATTCCTGCAAAAAAACACCCTCGGCATAGTTGACGTGCCGCAGCCACGCGCGCGTGTCCTCGACCGTCTCGCACAGAATCGTGTGAATCGGACTGGTCGGCGAGCAGAGCGGGTTTTTGATGACAAACGGCTGCGGATGGTTCGCCAGAATTTTTTCCGCCTCAATCCGGTTCGAGGCCACGTAAGCCTGCGGGAAGGGGATTTTGAAGTCCGCGCACAGTTTGCGGGCGAAATCCCGTTCGCGCTCGATGCGCATCGCCTCACCGGTTGGACTGAAAATGCCCACACCGGACTTCAACAAATCCTTCGCCCACGGCGCCAGCGCCCAGTCAATGGATTGGGGAATGACAACGTCCACGCCGTTCCTTTTGATGAGCGGAACCGGGTTGGGGAACGCGTCCTGCGAAAAGGTCGGCCCGACAAGCGACGGCGGAAAATGACCGTAATTGCGCGTGAGATACGTTGAGACGGTCGCGCCTGCGTCCACCAGCGCTTTGCCGATGCTGTGCGCAAACGAACCGACGCCAAGAATCATCACCGACGCCGTTGAACCTGACCGTTTTGATGTTTTGCGAGGCATGAAATTTTTCCGACGGAAGTGTTTCCGAATTTGGTCAACGGCGCAATGACAAGCTCAAGGAAGACCCGGTCGTTCTGCGCGGCAGGGAGCGGGACGGATTCTCCTTGAAATTCAGAAGTGAAATGATAAGAATTGTTTAATTCAGACACAGGCAGCATGAAACCACACGTATACCAATTGTTTGTGTCCTTCTCCTGTCTGTTCTTGTTCCATGCTTCGGCTACGACGCTTTATGTCAACTTGAACAGCACAAATCCCGTATCGCCTTACATCGACTGGAGCACCGCCGCCAAAAACATCCAAGATGCCATTGACGCTTCGACGGATGGCGATTTGGTTTTGGTGACAAATGGTGTTTACCAGACTGGCGGACGAGTAGTTTATGGCACGCTAACCAACCGCGTAGTCATCAACAAAGCGGTCACGGTGCAAAGTATAAATGGCCCGGTGGTTACGGTGATTGAAGGTTTTCAAACTAATGGAGAGGATACGGTAATTCGCTGTGTTTATTTAACAAATGGCGCAAGTTTGTACGGTTTCACGCTGACAAACGGGGCGACGCACACAAGTGGGAATTGGGCTCAGGGGGGTTATGGTGGAGGCGTATGGTGTGAGTCTAAAAGTGCAATTGTGTCCAACTGTATCATCGTGGGCAATGTGGCAGCAATCGGTGGGGGTGGTGCTTATTCTGGAACTTTGAACAACTGCTCCGTAAAGGAGAATTCCTCTTTTGGTGACGTGGGAGGCGGTGCTTTTGGAAGCACCTTGATTGACTCAATATTAGCAGACAATTTGGCTTATATTGGCGGCGGTGGGTGCGCAAGCAGCATATTGGTCAATTGCACACTCGCGCACAATTGGGGGGCTCAAGAGGGTGGTGGAGCCTATGGTTCGATGCTGGCCAATTGCGTAATCGAGAGTAACTCAGCAGGAAACGATGGAGGCGGAGTTGCCTCGTGCGTTTCGTATAATTGTCTGATTATAAGCAACAGTGCCGCCTATTCGGGAGGGGGAGCAAATTACTATGGTCTCTTAAACAATTGCACAATTGTTGGGAATTCGGCTCCAAATGGTGGTGGGGCATCCTATGTTACGCTAAATAATTGTATCGTGTATTACAATACGCCGAATAATTGCGATACTTGCGACCTGAATTATTGTTGCACAACCCCACTTTCACCCAACGTTGGGACCATCACAAATGAGCCAATGTTTGTGAATTTGGCTGGTTGTGATTTCCATTTACAATCTAACTCGCCTTGCATCAACTCCGGCAACGATTCCCTCGCCAGCGTCACGAATGACCTAACTCAGTTTGAGGCCAACCACTGGATTGTTGGTGAAAATCCCTTTGTCACCGACACGAACGACCTCGACGGCAACCCGCGAATTGTGGATGGTACGGTCGACATCGGCGCTTATGAATATCAAACGCCGACCTCAGTCCTTCGTAACGGCCCGCGACTGTCTATCACAACATCCAACTAAAACGCGATACTTACATGGCCGCGAGCGGACACAAATTGGGTGTTGGTTGAGACTACAGGTTTAGATACTTACTATGAGTCAAATGGTGTCCTTCATATCGAAGCCAAGAAAATTATATCTAGCGATAAATACGGCACAAATGGAACCAACTTTTTTGTCGTTTTGCCTGTGGATTTCTCAGGGAACAGGTTCTATATGTTGCTGACAAACAATTTCCCACCACCATCACCACCGTGAATTGCCGAACACCGCGCTGGCGCCAACGCCAATTTATAATTAGACGTTTTCACTTGTGTAGTGCCTGCTTGAGGGTGGCGCCCAATTCATTGAAACAAAAAGAAACGTATGACCGCTAGTAAATGGGTTGTTTTTAAATGGAGCCAGCTCTCGGGATTGAACCGAGGACCGACGGTTTACAAAACCGTTGCTCTACCACTGAGCTAAGCTGGCGCCAACATCATTTATTACGCGGCAGGCGGCGGTTTGGCAAGTCAACGCGCAAGGGAGAACCACGGGATAGTACAGCGGCGACGGACGACAAAGAATGCAATGGCACCGACCGCCAGTAACCCAAAAACCGAGGGCTCGGGAATTACCGCGATGCCGTATGGGGGGTTCGGGCCGGTGGTAGTAAAAAGCGAAGCGACACCGCCCTGCGTGATTTTGTCGACTTTGCCGCCGGGATCCGTCGCGTATAGCGTACCTGCGCTGTCAAAGGCTAAATCAGTTGGAAAGAAGAACGAGCCACCGTTGCAAAAAAGCGAGACGACACCGGCGGGGGTGACCTTGTCAATTGTATTACCAGTAAAGGTAGCCGCGTAGAGGTTGCCCGCGCTGTCGAAGGCTAGACCGTATACACTGCCGACGTGAGCGAAAACCGAACTCACGCCACTTGGAGTGAATTTGTCGATATTACCCGTGCTAGTGTCAGATACGTAGAGGTTGCCCACGCTGTCAGTGGCAAGGCCTTGCACGCTCCTGGCGGGAAGAGTGGCAAAAATGGAGCCCACCCCATCCGGCGTGAATTTGTCGATGATGCCGTTGCCATTCCCCACATAGAGGTTGCCCGCCCTGTCGAACGCCAAGCCGCCTGGGCCAAACACACCGTTGCTGGCAAAGACCGACCCAACTCCGTTTGGTGATATCTTCAGAATTGTGTTCCCACTACCCTGGCCGTAGTTTGCCACATAAAGGTTGCCTGCGCTGTCGAAGGCAAGGGCATCCGGGTCGTTTAAACCAGTGCCGACCCCGAATAGGCCGAGGGAGGCCCCGGTAGCTGCATTATAGGTCTGAATCTGACTGGTTCCGGTTGCAACGTAGATTGTGTCCGCGCCGCTGGTCCTTGGAATTGTAGCGAGTAATGCAGCGATGACCGCTAATGCCGGGACAGTGGATATCTTCTTTGCCGCGTTGGTTTGTTTAGCTTGCAAGGGTTGTTTTGCTGTAGCGTAATCAGTTTACTAACAAAAAAGCATGGGGTGAACCAAATAGCTCTCTATTTGCCAGCTTTAGTGAAGCGTGGCAGTAGTGCAACGCAGCTAAGGAGGAGTGCTGTGGCCCCAACGCCCAGCAATCCAAAAACCGAGGGTTCAGGCACGGACTGGAAGGCGAGGCCCCACGGCTCAGCCAAACCAGAGCAAAGGTGCTTTTTGCTCCGTCCGGCGTGAATTCATAAACGGTGCCATTACCGTAACTCGCTACAAACAGATCACCGGCACTGTTAAAGGCTAGTCCGTAAGGCAAAATTAACCCGGAGGCGAAGGTGGTCTCGGTTCCGCCCGGTGTAAATTCATAGATGTTACCGCTGCCAGCATCCGCTTCAAACAGGTCGCCCGCGCTGTTAAAGGCTAGTCCAATAGGATCAACCAACCCGGCGGCAAAGGTGCTTTGCGCGCCGCCCGGCGTGAATTCATAAATATTGCCGCTGCTGAGATCCGCCTCAAACAGGTCACCCGCGTTGTTAAAGACCAGTCCATAGGGAGCATCCAACCCAGAAGCAAAAGTGGTCTTGGTTCCGTCCGGCGCAAATTTATAGATGTTACCGCCAGCAGCATCCGCCTCAAACAGGTAGCCCGCGCTGTTAAAGGCTAGTGCAATAGGACCATCAAACCCGATGGCAAAGGTGCTTTGCATTCCATCCGGCGTGAATTCATAAATGATTCTGGCATAATCCGCCAAAAACAGATTGCCCGCGCTGTTAAAGGCCAACCCGGCAGGCCGCCCCAACCCGGAGGCGAAAGTGCTTTGCACTCCACCCGGCGTGATCTCGGTGATTTCGCCGCTATGGAAATCCGTCACAAACAGATTCTGAGCCTGCGCGCTCATGGCAATTAGCAGGACCGCTCCGACAAGTGAATTACACCCGCCACAAACAGTCGGTTTGCATTTCGTTTTCATGGGTGGCGGCGGCGGATGAGGACTGCGGTTGCGCCGACGGCCAGCAACCCCAAAACCGAGGGTTCAGGCACGGGCAAGGTCACGCCTGAAAAGGCCAGTCCATCAGGAGAACCAAACCCATTGGCAAAGACGCTTTGTTCCCCGCCCGGCGTAAATTCAAGAATAATGCCACCGCCGGGGCCAGCGCTCGACACAAGCAGGTCACCCGCGTTGTCAAAGGCGAGTGCCGAAGCGTTAAATCCGGAGGCAAAGGTGCTTTGCACTCCACTTGGCGTGAATTCATAGATGCTTGCACCGGCGGTGGAAGTCGACACAAACAAATCGCCCGCGTTGTCAAACGCCAGTGACGTAGGATTGATTACTGCGGCAAAGGTGCTTTTGGCTCCGCCGGGCGTAAATTCATAGATGCTTGCGTCGGTGTAAGTCGACACAAACAGATCGCCCGCGCCGTTAAATGCGAGTCCGAAAGGACCAGCCAGACTGGAGGCAAAGGTGCTTTTGGCTCCGCTTGGCGTAAATTCATAAATGTTGCCGCTGTTGTAATCCGCCGCAAACAGGTCGCCCGCGCTATCAAAGGCAAGGCCCTGAGGTTCACTCAGCCCAGAGGCAAAGGTGCTTTGCACTCCACTTGGCGTGAATTCATAGATGGTGTTGTTTTGCGTACCTGATACAAACAGGTCGCCAGCGCTGTTAAATGCCGGTGCTGCAAGGCCATGACCTACCTTGGAGGCAAAGGTGCTTTTGGCTCCGCTTGGCGTAAATTCGTAGATGCTTTGGCTGACAAAATCCGTTACAAACAGATTCTGTGCCTCCGCGCTGAAGCAAATGAGTATGACCGCTCCCACACAGACTGCTCCGCCAAATGAATGACGCGCGGCCCAGAAGGGGGATTTGAATTTAGTTTTCACAGGGTTGCTTTGAAGACTAACCGCTTTCGGTATATTAAGAATCATACTAACAATAATATATCGCGTCAAGTACTTCTAATGTAACACTATTGCCATGTTTTGCCTCCAACAAGGATTCTCCCCGGCGCAAAGACTTTCGGGATGACCTCGCTTCACGATCACGCGAAAGACATTGCGCCGACCAGATAATGGCGCGACCAAAGCAACGTTGCCATTCTCCGCTGCTCTCCAAATCGCAACACCGCTGCGTCGCGGGTGAAAATTCAATTGTATCCCGCTTTTGAATACGGTCTGCATGTTTGTTTTTTTGGATACACTCGAACGCACTCGTTGAGAGTGAGGATTGCGGTTTCGCCCTTTGCTGACGGACTCAAATCCCATTGAATGCCTTGAAGTGGAATTAACAGAAAAACCCTGTTCTGAATTACAAAACCGTTGCTCTACCACTGAGCTAAGCTGGCGCCAGCCTCATTTTTATGCAGCAGGTGGCGATTTGGCAAGTCAACGCGAAGGGATACTGCCTCATTTGAAATCCTGCCGGGGAAAATCCAGGCGGTAAAACCGGACCGCCATCGGTAATTGATAGCAAATTGTCGAACCGGATCGGGTTTTGGCCGAGACGGTCATGGACATCACTTCCCAGCTGGCCAGGCTGCGTTGCCAATCCGCCGAAGCAAACGCAGCGAAGGCCCGGTTGTCGCCGACCACCGGCGACAACAGGAATCCGCCACGGGCCATGGCGGGAATCAGGTAGAAGGCTTGTTGACCGTGATTCCGCAGCGACACGGTCAGCATCAACATCGGGGGTTTGTAAAGCGTCGCGACCACCGTCCCAATCAAAGTTTTTTTTATCTCGATTTCAATCCAGATCGGACCGTTGGTGACGGAAGGAGGCGTCACCGGCTCCCCCCAGCGCGCCGACGTTTCCTGAAGCGGGGTGAGGTGATATTCCCTCGGTGCTACCGACCGCGACAGCAATAAATATTTCCCCGAAGCGTCAGAAGTGCCCAGGATATCGTATCGGGTCAACAATTCCGGCCAGGAAGGACCATCATCCAATGCGGGAAAACGATCATCAAATGGCTGTATGGCAAACAGAAGATTGGCGGCCGCGCGATCCGTTTCCAGGTGAGCGGCGTTTAATCTGGCCAGTTCCGGTGTGTAGGCGGAATAGCTTTGAATGACCGGTCGCGGCTGATAGCGCGACTCGGGCGGGAAAGGGACAGTCTGATAGTGGGGATAAACATCCACTCCTCCTTTCATCACCGGCATGGGATGTGCCTCTCGCACCGCCGCGAGATCCTTCTCGTAATCATTTCGCAGACGCCCGGTAAACCCGCCGATGACCGGCCCCATCAGGTGACCGGGTTTGAACGTCCCCGCCCATTGCGTCCACAGCCCGTCGCCCGGGAACCAATAGCTGAACACGGATGAGGCCAGCAGCACGGCACCCGCCAATGGAAACAGGAATGGAAACAGGGCCAGGCCCGCCTTTCCCCTCTCTGCCGACCCGGCCAGTGCCAGACACGCCAGTGAGACGAACAAAAGCGACATCACGGCTCCAACCTCATGAAGGTCATACCGGACATAACCTTGTTTAAAAACGATGAGCAGAATTCCTCCCAAACCTGCCAGGGGAAGCGCCCCCCAAAACCGAAGGCGCATCCAAGCAACCCCGCCGGTAAGCGTGCACAGCAGCACCGCCAGCAACAGGTAATTGCTGAGATTCCGGATTTCCGTATCCTCGGTCCACATCATCGCTTCCGTATAGCCGATGGCGAGTTGCCAGGAATTGCGCAGGTATGGCCCGAACGAGCCCAAGTGTTGTCCAGCCATGACCCAAAAGCACAGCAGGCTGGCCGCCCATAACGGTACAATCCACGGAAACCGACGCTGACGGAAAATATTGTCCGCCGCAATGATGGCCACTGTCAGCACGGATTCCATCAAGCCCGTGAACTTGACCAGGCTCAACCAGCCCAGTGACACCACCAGTATGGCCTGCGTCGGTGTAAACGCACTTTCCTCCACAAAAAAATGCAGGAACAATAACAGCACGGCCCAGGCAACCAACCGGACGTCAAAATCATTCCCGGCCGGAATGCTGGCCGCGCCGGCGAGCCCGATCAACAGGAGCCAGGAAAATAACCGGTGGCCCGGCAGATGACGTGCCAGCCGCCAACCTGCGTATAAGAAGACCATTGACAGTATCACCCACGCGATCACGGAAACCGGATACGTTGGAGGGTAATAGCCTCCAGCAAGAAATCCCCAGGGGCCGTAAGTGAAAACAATGTCCAGGCCAAACTGCCAATGCTGGCTGTACGCCACATGCAAAGCTTGCGTCCAAACACTGTCAACAGGATTAACGATCGGATAATCATCAACCGGCGTGCCGGGGACAAACCTGGAAAACACGTAAAGAAACAAGCCGGCCACGGCCAATCCGCGAACCACTGTCATCCAACGGATATTTCTCATGGGAATTCACAACGAGTCTGTACACGTGGTCTCAATCCGAAAGGAGCATGCAATGGAATCATCACTGCAACAAGGAAACTCGGATTGTCCCAGCCCCGAAAACCGCCTGGCCGGTCGGCCAAATAGAAAGAGTCCTTGTTTGCCGGACGCTCGCCACGATAATTGCGGATTTCGCACTCCTGGTTTGAGGTCGCGATGAAAGGTCGCGAAATCTGCGGTCGGTCAACGCGCAAGCGCCACGAGGTAGCGTTGTACGCGCGTGCCGTCATCTTTCAGGCCCAATTCGAGGTATATCTGGTGGAGATTGCTGCACATCCGTAAAAAAATCCGGCGCGGACTGACCGGGGCCAGATATTCCTCGCGCAGGTCGTAATTGCCGCGCACGAGGTAATGCACGCAGTCGGCCTTGGTCAGCAGACGCCCGCGGTTGAAGGCGTCCACGTAGATCTCGCCGGACGCGGATTGGTGGCGGCAGATGAAATGGCCCGGCAGTCCGATGCCCACAATCGGCAGCCGCAGCCGCCGCGCCAGCAACATGTAAAACAAACAAAGCGAAATTGGATTGCCCGTCCGCCGGTCGAGCACGCGATTCAGGTAGCTGTTGTCCGGTTCGTAATAATTTTGCTCGTTTCCCTTGAAGCCGAGTTCGTTGAAAAGGTAGTCGCTGATTTTTCCCAACATCGCATTCGCACGTCCGTGATGATCGGTGCGTTCGCGCAGTGCGTTCGCATACCCGTCGAGCAGCGCCTGATACGCTTCCACGTTGATTTCGGGAAATTGCGTTTGCGCCAGCAGCCACGCGGCGGATTCCAGGTCAAATTCCTCGCCGTGATTCAGGCAGAAGGTGAGAAAACGATTGTCGGCCGCCTGTCGGTCCACGTGCCGGAGGATTTCCTGGACGCGCCGGCGCAACAACGGGTCGTCGCTCAAGGCGTGGGGTTTGAGCCATTCACTCGCGGCGCCCCCTTCGACCAGAATTTGTTCGCGCACCGCCTGGTAAACCCCCGCGTTCTCATCACCCAGAAGATTGAGCAGCGCGGCGCGGCGGCGTTCCGGCGTCGTCGCTTTCGAAGCTCCACTCTTGATTTTTGAGGACATGTGGTTTTGCGGGCAGTGAACCAAAAGCACCGTATCAGTCAATAAAATCCGTCCCGGATCAAGCCACGTATGGTGCGGGAATTGCATGACTTATGCCGCCACGATTTTGAAACGCACCTAGGCCATGACTTTTCTGGCCAGGGCTACCGCGCCCATGGCCGTCTCGGTATAACCGTCCGCGCCGATTTCGTCGGCATATTTTTGGGTGATCGGCGCGCCACCCACAATCACCTTAACCTGGTCGCGCACACCGGCTTGTTTCAGGGCGTCAATAGTCGTCTTCATGGCCGGCATGGTGGTGGTCAGCAGGGCCGACATGGCGACAATGTGGGGATTTTTTTCTTTGATTTTCTGGACGAATTGTCCCGGCGGCACATTGACGCCGAGGTCCACCACCTCAAACCCGGCGCCTTCCAGCATCGCAATCACCAGATTTTTGCCGATGTCGTGCAGATCACCGATAACCGTGCCGATGACAACGCGACCGGCCGCCCGGATGTTCTGTCCTGCGATCAGCGGGCGGATGGGTTCGAGCGCACTTTTCATGGCGCGCGCGGCGAGCAACAATTCGGGCACGAAATAATCGCGGCACTCGAAACGCCGTCCCACTTCAGCCATGGCGCGCATCATGAAGTCCTGCACGAGTTTCATGGGGTCCATGCCGGCGGCCAGGGCTTTTTCGGTGACGGCCCGGGCGGTCTTGGCGTCGCCGGTTAAGATCGCTTCAAAGAGGGGTTGGTAATCGTCCATATTTTTGGTCGGTTTCAGACGAATTTTTGGCTCAAACTGGATTAATAACCGGGGTGGTTAAGCCAGCCAACCACCGGTTGGTTTTCATGCTCCATTTTTTGGCGCTCACAATTCATAATCGGCGGCGACGAACTTGCTCGTGTCCACCACGCCCATCATCTCGCCGATGAACCGGCCTTCATTATCCGGCAAACCTTCCAGGATTTTCAGCATCCGATCCAGCCACGGCAGTTCGCGCTTGTGGATTTTGACCTGTCCGCCGTCGTGCGCCTCGCGCAACAACCTGATGGCGGTCAACCCGGCGGCCTGGCCCGCTGCGTAATGATCCGGCGCGTTCACGATGGCCCGGGCGATGGCCACGGAACTTTCCGGCGTGAGCACGTAAGCCTGCGGATCGAGCGCGGCGTCGGAAGCCACCAGCCACTTACGATACAACAAGGCGGCGTCACGACCGTCGGCCAGCGCCTGGTTCATCACCCGGCAATCGTAAATGAGTTGTTCGACGTAAACCGTCGGCGCCATGCCGCCAAGCAATTTGATGTTCTGCACGGATTCGTTGCTCCACGTGTCGCACGCGGCGGCGGCGATGTTACCCAACGGACTCGAATGCGCGCACGCAGCGGTCTTGCCTTCCATCGCCATCGGAAACCCGGTAATGGCCTTGAGGATCGGGTTTTCGTAACCGCAATCCTTGCCCGGCCCGACGCAGCCGCATTCGTAACCCACCAGCGTTCGCACGGCGGAAATGGCGCGCACGACGGCGGCGAACACGCGCGGAATTAACTGTTGCCCGGCCAGGACCATGGCGGTATTGCCGAAGCCGCACGCCGTGTCACCGGCGCAATGCACGCCATGTTTGTCCGCGACGCGTTGGAGTTCAGTCCACAGGAACCGCATGTCGCGCACGCCCATCACGCACAGGCCGAACATCACGCCGCGCAGATCCCCCATCATCAGTGCCTCGTCGTGAACCTCCTTGCCGCCGACCGATTCAATGCTCAACAACTCCGCGCCGGCCGCCGCGCAACCGTCGAACGTCGTCATCATCGCTTCAAACAGCGGCCCGCCGCGCATTCGGGGCGGGCGGTCCATTTCGCGCGTGTCGTTGGGCGTGATGCGCAAAACGCTTTTGAGGCCATGCTTTGCCTGCGCTTCGGCCATGCCGTCGAGCAAAATGCGGGTCAACTCGATGCCCCAGGCCGGATGCTCCGTCATCGGCGGTAGCGTTTCAAACTCGATGACAATTCCCGGTGCTGCCAGTTCCGCGGCGCGTGTCAGCGCACTCGTGATGATGCCGCGATATTGCTCGCGCACTTCCGGCATGGTGGATTCGTCCACAAACATCGGCGGCAGGGTGAAGTTCAATTCGGGATAAACCACGCCGCCGCCAAGTTGCAGACCCTGCCGGGTTGTCAATGGGTTGGGAGCAACGCCAAATCGGAGATCGGCCGAGTTCTCAATAGCCAGTTTATTAAATCGGATCATAAAGGCGGTTGCTTCCGTAAAGAACAAAAGGCAACCCTAAGCTGAAGCCGTGCAGGGTACTAAAACCGCATCCGTCATGCCATGGACAATTTTTTTATCGGCGGGAACGATGGTGGCCAGCACGCCGCCGAGTTGCGGACGCGCCGCGTCGCCCTCGCCGGCGACAAAATAATACGGACACAACCGCGCGCGGCCTTTCATCGGCACGACGGTGTTCTTCTCGAAGTCGAACCATTTGGCTTCGACCGTTTTCGGTTTTTCGTAACGTTGCAACACGAACGGCGAGGTTG
>Ga0265338_10002252_pt1 | contig 29374 bp, 30 predicted proteins | sample 42126metaG_FD_193579 | JGI IMG/M metagenome (GOLD analysis project Ga0265338, IMG submission 193579) | Rhizosphere microbial communities from Carex aquatilis grown in University of Washington, Seatle, WA, United States - 4-21-26 metaG | ecosystem: Host-associated > Plants > Roots > Rhizosphere...
CACAGATCTCATCCGCACAACTGTGCAAAATGCCGAGCGCGCACAACGCCTGCACGCCGTCGATGCTGTTGAGCCGACGGGAGAGGCTCCCAAGCCGACCCTCGACGAAGAGACGCAAAATGCCCTCGTGCGTTTTGCGCGGTTTGTGAACAAGGAGCGTAAACCTCCCGGTAAACAAAAGCCCCGCCAAAAAGGGATTCCCGCAGCCTATCAGGCCCAAGTCGAAGCCTTCGACCAGACCGGTCGTGCCGGCTCCATGATTGACGTTTACGTTTAATTTTCAAATATTTAACGCAGCACACAAAAATCTCTAAAGTTATAACGCAACGAGTCGATAAGAGTAATGACTGCTGAAATGAACAAAGTCTGTGGGCGCTAAAACTTTCTCACTTTGAACCAAATGGGGGTTTGGTTCGGTGGTGGGGGAGAAGGAGGGTGCTTACGTGGCTTTTCGAATCTCATCTAACGGGACTTCCATGGCGGCTGCCAGGTATGTGGAAAGTGCCCAAAAGCAAATTGATAAATCGCTACAATCCTTAGCGTCCGGGTCGCGGGTGGTTCACGCGGGCGACGACGCTGCCGGTTTCGCCATCGCAGAAAGTTTGCGGGGACAAGCGGCCGGTACCAAACAGGCTAAATTTAATGCTGAATCTGCGGTGGGGTTAGTGCAGACAGCTGAGGGCGGGCTTAGTGAACTGAATAATATTCTGGTGCGCATGCGTGAGCTTGCGGTTTACAGCGCGAGCGACACGATCGGTGACGACGAAAGGGGATTCCTCAATACGGAATTTACCGGTCTCGCCGAAGAGTTTGACCGCATCGCCAAGAGCACGCGGTACGGCAACAAACAATTGTTGACCGGTTCAGGAGAGCAGTTCGAGTTCCAAGTGGGCGCATTTAAAGGTCCCGAGAACGTGATCAATTTCAATCTCGACGCAAACACCACGGCGAGCGACGTCGGCATCGATGGCCTCGAGGTGAACAGCAAGAGCGATGCGAACAGCGCCCTGGATAAGATCGACACGGCGATGTTGAAAGTTGCCGGCGCCCGCGCCACGTTCGGGGGAATGCAGAGCCGGTTGGAGCACACGATTAATGCTCTTGGAATTCAGGATGAAAATCTCGAGGAGGCGCGTGGTCACATTGTGGATGTCGACGCCGCCGAAGAATCGGCGAAGCTCGCGCAAGCGCAGCTCCAGCAGGAGGCGGGAACGGCCGTGATCACACAGGCGAATCAAAGTAGCCAGCGCGCACTGCACTTTTTAATGCCATCTTAAAAAAGAAAATGCCACCCGTCCTGGGTGGCTTTTTTAACCCGGGCTCGAGTTCTCCTTACTCGAGCCTCTCGGGGCGAATCCTTCCGCTAAACTAATTTACTGCTCAGAACCGCGCGACTTAGCTACGGCGACATCACCGCCGCCGAGACTTGCGGCATGGATTGTTTGACCAGCGGCTTCGATCACAAGACCGCCGCCGGCGTGAGTAATGGTAAAGCTGACGTAACCGCCAATGCTTCCTTGAACGGTGTTACTGTCACCGCAAATCGTGGTCTCGGTCCAGTTCAACTTGACCGCTTTACCTTCGAGAACTTTCGTCATCAAAACGTCACCCTGATTTCTAAACATCACGGTGTAACCGTTTTCACTGACCGAAGCGCCGCTACGCAAACTTGTATTTAAGTTTCGTTGGGCAGTTCCTTGCGCTTCACTGAATGACGAAGACATTTGACACGCAAATGCGTTCGATCCCGTGAGTAGTGCCGCTGCTGAAATTAAAAGAGCTAACCTCATCTGCACCTCCAAGTGCTGCAGAACAGTAGTACAATCGCGGTGCCGCCGTTTTTTGTCGCTTTGTTCGAGTTGGAAGGTGAATTCCTGAAGTTCCGTGAAACCCGGTGACCATTCCCGGCGCTTTTCCGGCGCCCGAAAATAAGCGTGCCGAAGGGCCCTTTTGTAAAACTTACTGTGGCGCGTCATGGATTTTTAGCAGGTCTTTCCCAAATATTTTTATTTCCCAAACATTCTTAAGATTCACGCACTAGACGCGGCACGCCAAAAACTAGACTAGACCAAAGGCTAAAGCTTCCTAGACCAAAGCCGAGAAGTTCTGTGAACACGTTGGAGCATCAAGTACCTGTTCATTTCAGCAGTCACTGTTGTGAACAAGTATCTGAACTCTGAAGCCAAAGGGACAGTCACCCCTTTGGCTTTGGGGGCCTCCAATAAACACATTTTATTAACCCTATGTGGGAACCCCATTTTGGGAATGGGGATAAACAGGAGGCTTTATGGGCTTAAGGATCAACACAAACGTTGCGTCAATTGGGGCGCAGCGGGTTTTGGCTAAACAACAAGCGCGTGCAGAACACGCACAGTTAGCTATCTCTTCAGGTTCGCGCATCGTGAAGGCAGCAGATGATGCCGCAGGATTAGCGATCTCTGAAAATATCCGTGGTCAGTTGTCGGGTATTAAGATGGCACGTAACAACAGTTACAACGCTCAATCCTTGATTCAGGTTTCTGAAGGTGGATTGAACGAAATCAGCAACATCATGATCCGTTTGCGTGAGTTGGGCGTGCAAGCCGCTTCGGACACGGTATCGGACGTTGAGCGTTCGTTCCTCGATCAAGAGGCTCAGCAGTTAGTGCAGGAGTCGGATCGTATCGCCAAGTCGACGAAGTTTGGTAACAAAGCTTTGCTCGACGGCACAGGCGGCGAGATGGAGTACCATGTGGGTCCCTTCGCTGACGAAGCGACGAACGTGATTAAATATAAGATTTCAGCTGATGCAACGGCCAGCACTTTGGGAATCGATGGCGTGTCTCTCGCCGACAAGGGTGGAGCGCGTTCGACTCTCCAAGCCGTCGACACCGCGTTGGTCAAAATGGGCCAAATGCGCGCCGACTTCGGTGCCGTGCAAAGCCGCTTGCAGAGCACGACCAGCAACTTGGACATCCAGTACGAAAACTTGTCGGCTGCAAAGTCCCGGATCTCTGATGCCGACATCGCTTACGAGAGCGCCGAAATGACGTCTGCAAATATCTTGCAGCAAGCGTCGGTCGGAGTTCTCGCTCAAGCTAACCAGAACGGTGCCGCAGCCCTCAAGCTCGTGTAACGTTCGGGTTCTTCGATTCAGGACCTTATTCTTCAGGATTTTTTGGAGGCGAGCGCCCACAGACGAGCGCCTCCTTAAGCCCGCCCTTGGGGAATCCCACACAGCCCCAAGGGTTTTTTTCGGGGATCTACCTTTGCAGGTACTGTTTCGGTGTTTCGAGTGTGGGATCGACTTCCAAAGCTTGGCGAAAATACGACTTTGCCTTGTCTTTGTCGCCAAATTCCCATTCGGCCTGTCCAGCGGCCACGATGGCCTTTGTCATTGCCGGCGAAAGTTTAATCGCGCGGTCGAAATAGGCCACGGCTCCCAAGTAATTCTTTTTTTCCATTTGAAACACGCCCGCGTTGTAAAGCGCGAAGATATTGTCGGGCATCAGGTGTAAGCCTTCCATGTACAGCTCCCAGGCGCGCTCGTCGTTCCGGCCGGCATAGTTCGGCTGGTGATAGATATAGGCGAGCTTCGTGTAAATCGATCCGTTCTGTGGTTGTAATTTGGCGAGGCGCTCGAGGACTTGCCGGCTCTCAATCCAGTTCTCTTGCGCGGAATAGAAGACGCCGAGGTTGATAAGCGCGCGCGGGTTGTCCGGCCACTCCGCCAACGATTCAAGCCACAGTTTTTCGGTTGAACCATAAATGTGAATGCGTTCAATGGCGAGCGCCGTCTGACCGCCGATGCCGAGAATCATCAGCAAAAGCGCGAACTGCCGGCTGCGCTGGGGCAACGTCGCGGCCAAGAGGCAAATGGCGATGAGGATTCCGGCGGCGGCGAGATAGGCGCGCCGCTCAACGAACAGATCGACCGTCGGCAGGAAAGAGCTGACGGGCAACAAACAAATCAGAAAGAAAACCCATCCCCAGGCGAGTGACCGCGCGCGGGCTGTTTTTGCGGCGATCAGCGCGAATACACTGGCTCCCACGATAGCACACCAACCAGCGATGCGGAGGAGGAGCGCAAAGTCAGCGGGTTTCGGCTGGTGATCAATCGCGAAGCCGATCGGCAGGAAAATGAGTTTGAGATATTTGAAAATGATCACGCTCTCGGCGGTGAAGTAGTCGAAGGCCGGTACGGTTTCGTTTATACCTTCGAGGTCGCCGATGCCTCCGAAGTACAGCCAGCGGGTGAGCAAATAAATTGCCGTCATTGCGGTGAGCGCGCCATAGGTCCTCGCGCGGTCTTTGAGCATTTGCTTCAAGCCGCCCTGGGGGCACGTGAAGTAATCGCAGGCTATCAGTAGCGGCAGGGCAATCACGCCGGACTGTTTACTCGCGAGCGCGAGAAAGTAGAGCGCGCAGCCATCCGCTATACGGAACCACGTAGGTCGCTCGAATCCCACAAACGTCAGCAAAGTCGCCAAAATAAAAAATGCACCGAGAACATCGCTTAGGCCAAACGCATAGGCAACCGTGCCCGCCATCAATGGTGACGTTAGAAATAGAAAAGCGGCAGCTCCGGCCAAATAGATCGACTCGCCGCCAAATAATATTCGCGACAGGCGCAGGAACAAAATCGCTATTAACATGGCACTGAAGGCATGCAGCAACGTGCTCAATATATGGAAGGCCGTCGGACTGCCGTCGCCGATATGCCAGCACACCCAATACATTATATATGTCAGCGGCCGCGAGGGATCGTTGCGGAAATGCATTCTGGCGTCGGCGTAGGGATAGATGAAGTTCTCAAGGTTGAATGGCGTGCGTAAGTCGGTGTTCTCCTGAATTTTGGTCATGTCATCGAGAACAAAGCTGTTCGACCAAGATTCCTGGTAGATCGCGAACGACGCGACGAAAATCAGCAGATAAAGTAGCCAGCGCATTTTAATACGTTAGCAGTACCCCCGCGCGCACTCCACTCATCGTTTGTGGCCAAAGGTCCACCATCGCTTGGTCTTGGTCTCGTCCGGGCGGCCAAAGTCCGGACACTGGACGTCATCTCATAAATTTCATTTGGCAACCGCTTTCCACAACCAAGGTCCAGTTCCTATATGACCATGGTCCAGTTTTCCCCGACCCGACTTTAGTTCACCCAGACCTCGCCGATCAGCTAGGCATGCGATTGTGAATCGGTGATTGGGTAAACGGGGTGAGAGTCTTGTTTGGTGTGACTGCCAGGCAAATCAACTCGCTAATAACCTCGGCGACTTCTTTTACTGTTCCAACGTGTTCAACCCAAGCCCGCAAGGATGCGAGCACCAAATAAGGAGTAGAGTTCACATGGGACTCAGGATTACGACGAATATGGCGTCGATTGCGGCGCAGAAGACGATGGCTTCGAGCCAGCGTGAATTGCAAAAGAGCTTCGCTCAATTGTCGAGCGGTAGCCGTATTACAAAAGCAGCTGACGATGCCGCCGGCCTCTCGATCAGCGAAACTTTGAAGTCCACGATTCGTGGATACACTCAAGCTCAGCGCAACGCCAACGACGGTATCTCGATGGTGCAAGTGTCTGAAGGTGGCCTCGCTGAGGTCTCCAACATCTTGACTCGCATGCGTGAGCTGGGTGTGCAAGCCGCTTCTGACACCATCGGTGATACAGAGCGCGGGTTCGTCAATAAAGAAGTGCAACAGTTGAAAAACGAAATGCAGCGTATTTCTAAAACGACCCGTTGGGGTGATACGACTTTGCTCGACGGTTCGGGCAAAGAGTACGCCTTCCAGGTCGATATTAATAACAACGACTTTAATGACCGTATTGGTTTCGATGCGAGCCAACAAGACGCTACGATCGACACTCTCGGTGTCGCGGGCTTTGATTTCTCGCAGAAGTCGGACGCGCGTCAGGCTCTCGAGGTTCTCGAGACCGCACAGCGTACGGTCAACGGTTATCGCGCTAACTTGGGCGCCATTCAGAACCGCTTGATCTCGACGAGTGAAAACTTGGGAACGTCGATCGAGAACTTCTCGGCCGCGAACTCCCGCGTGCGTGACACAGACGTTGCTCAAAGCTCGGCAGAGCTGGCGCGCAACAATGTGTTGCAACAGGCTTCCGTCGGCGTGTTGGCTCAAGCCAATCAGCAGCCGGCGATGGCTATGCGCTTGATCAACTCTTAACTATATACAGGACGGTCCAGGGGGGAGTAACTCCTTTCTCCCCTCTTCTTAGGTCTGAGCGATCAAGGTCCTAAGACTCTTCAAACGTCTTGAAATGGCCCGCTTTAGGTCCTGAAATTCAAGACGTGTGTCTAGAAAACCCCTGCCCTTTGTCTAGAATTCCCCGACGCGACTAAAGACATTCCCAGACTCGTCGATAGGTTGGGTGTCAGCCACGTTGGACCCAGACGGTCCAGTAGGGTGTTGGCGCAAACAATAATAACGATGCTCATGGATTTATGAGCGCTCGGATCTCACATGCGGAGTAGGTACCGCTTAGGGATTCGTGCGAGAGGGATCTCTTTTATCAAATTCCACTACGCGTGGAAAAGGGAGAACACATGGGATTACGGATTACTACAAACGTCGCCTCGATCAACGCTCAGAGATCAATGGCTGTCGGACAACGCGAAATGCAAAAGTCTTTCGCGCAATTGTCTTCTGGAAGCCGCATCACGAAAGCTGCTGACGACGCCGCCGGCTTGTCGATCAGCGAAACTTTAAAGTCGACGATCCGCGGTTACACGCAAGCGCAACGCAACGCCAACGACGGTATGTCGATGGTGCAAGTCGCTGAAGGCGGCTTGGGCGAGATCAGCAACATCTTGACCCGCATGCGTGAGTTGGGCGTGCAAGCCTCTTCTGACACGGTCGGCGATACAGAGCGCGGCTTCGTCAACAAAGAAGTTCAGCAGTTGAAACTGGAAGTTGAGCGTATCGCACAGTCGACCCGCTTCGGTAAGACGAACCTTTTAAATGGTTCAGGCAACCGCTTCGAGTTCCAAGTCGACATTAACAATAACGATTTCAACGACCGCATCGGCTTTGACGCCTCGGAAATCAAAGCGACAGCGGCTGACTTGAACATCGATAGTTTTGACTTCTCGGACAAGCAGCAGGCCCGCCAGGCACTTGAAGTTTTGGAAGAGTCACAAAAAACCGTCAACGGTTACCGCGCGACTTTGGGCGCTATCCAAAACCGCTTGGTGTCGACGACTGACAACTTGGGCGTTGCAATCGAGAACTTCTCCGCTGCAAACTCCCGCGTTCGCGACACTGATGTGGCGCAAAGCTCGGCTGAGCTGGCCCGCAACAGCGTTTTGAACCAAGCCTCGGTGGGTGTGTTGGCGCAAGCTAACCAAGTTCCCTCGATGGCATTGAAACTGATCGCTTAATATTTTGATTTGATTGCCGGAGCGGTCTCCCTGCTCCGGCGGCCATACCTACCCGAGGATCCTTCGTGATCCTCGGGGTGCTTTCCAGGTAGCGGCGTGTTAAGGTCTGTTCCATGCCGATGGTTCCCTTGCCCATAGATCCTCTACTGCCCGAAATCGTCTCGGCCTGTCAACAGTCCGAGAATTTGATTTTGACGGCCACTCCTGGCGCGGGAAAAACCACTCGCCTTCCTCCTGAACTATTGAATGCCGTGAAAGGCCGCGTGGTGGTCTTGCAACCGCGGCGGATGGCGGCTGTTGCCGCGTGTGAGCGTGTGGCCGAAGAACGCGGTTGGAAGGTCGGCGTTGAAGTCGGATATCAGGTGCGTTTCGAGTCGCGGGTTTCTTCGTCAACGCGCTTGATTTTTATGACCGACGCCTTGCTGTTGCGGCAGATGCTCGACGATTCTGAATTGAGTGGCATCGATCTCGTGGTGTTGGATGAGTTTCACGAGCGCAATTTGAATCAGGATTTGGTTCTGGGTTGCCTTCGCGAGTTGCAGGAGCTCGGACGTCCGATCAAAATCATGATTATGTCAGCGACGTTGGATACAACCGCGTTGATGCGATATCTGCCAGGCGCGCGTGAGATCGAAGTGCCCGGCATTGTGTATCCCTTGGAAATCGTGCATTCCACCTCGCCGTTATTATTGCAAACCGACTTTAGATTTTACGACCGTGTTGTCAGCGCCGTGGAAACGGCCTGCCGCGCGACAGGCGGCGATGTATTGGTGTTTTTGCCTGGAACCGGCGAGATCGCGCGGGTCGAAGAGCGCTTGGGCGGCGTGCGCCGGCCGGTTGTGCCCTTGCACGGCTCACTGTCATTGAGCGAACAGAGGGCGGCCTTGGCATCGCCTAAATCGCCGCGGGTAATCTTGGCGACGAATGTCGCCGAGGCGTCTGTGACGGTGCAGGGAGTGGATTATGTGATCGACACCGGCTTGTCGAAGATCATGGAGATGAATTTGAACAGCGGCTTTTCTTCGCTGGAGCTGTCGCGAATTTCCTTATTCAATGCCCGCCAACGCGCCGGCCGCGCCGCCCGTCAGAAAGCCGGGACTTGCCTGCGGCTATGGACATCGCACGAGGAGACGACGCAGGCGCTGGAAATGCCGCCTGAGTGTCACCGCGCGGATTTGTCGCAGGCGTTGCTGTTGCTCGCGCATTTGGGTGTTTCGGATTTTGGTGGCTTTGCGTGGTTGGATCAGCCACCGCCGCGGGTTTTAGATATGGCCGTGCGATTGTTAGTGGGGATGGGCGCGCTGGATTCGTCGCGCCGGCTAACTGAATTGGGCCGGCGCTTGAACCGGTACCCGTTGCCACCGCGGTGGGGTGGGCTGGTGGAAGCGGCCGAGGCTCTTGGCCGCGGATCAGTGGGCGCGCGTATCGCTTCGATTTTAAACGAGCGCGATTTCGCTGACCGTGGGGCAACGACGGATTTTGAGTGCGATATTTTGTATCGTTTGAATGTGTTGGACGATCTCGAGCGCGGGCAACGTCCGTCGGGTGTGTCATTGCGGCAGGCGCAGATGGTTTTGGACGCTTCACTCCAGTTGTCGCGTAAGTTGAGCGATGGTGACGATGATCCGTTGTTTGTTCGTCGAGTCGTATTGGCGTCGCAGAAAGACCGTTTGTGTCGGCGGCGGGGTTCGGGTGACCGCGGCCTGATGGCCGGAGGCCGGGGCGTGCGTTTGCATCCCAACTCCCAGGTTCGCAAGAGCGAATTCTTTGTTGCGCTGTCTGGCGTCGATTTGCCCGGACAATCGGAGACGATGGTGTCGATGGCTTGTGGATTGTCGAAAGCCTTTGTGATGGAGCACTTGAAGAGCGAAATTGCTGTGCGCGACGAAATTGAATTTGTCGAAGAGAAGGGGGCGTTCTTTAACCAGCGTGTACGTGTATTCCGCGATTTGCCTCTGGAAGAGCCGACGCTGACGCCTGTTGATCCGGCAATGGTCGCCGAGCGCATGGGCGAGATCCTGACGCGCAAGTGGGATTGGGTTGTGGGGCAGAATGAGGGCTTGAAGGCGTGGATGCACCGGTGGAATTTTATGGTGCGGCATGGGGGATTTGGTGAGTTGCCTTCTGAGGTGATTGCGAAGACGGTAGAGATGGCTTCTTTTGGAAAGACTAAGCTCGCGGAGGTCTTGGCGTCGGATATTGTTTCGTTGCTCGAAATGGCGTTGGATTCGTCAGTGGTTTCGCAGTTACGAGTGGAAGCGCCGCCGTCATTTGAGGCTCCCTCGGGTGTTTCTCACAAAATCCATTACGAAGAGGGTCACAGCGCCTTCGTTGAAGTTCGGCTGCAGGAAATTTTCGGTTTGCTCGCGAGTCCGAAGATTGTATTTGGCCGGGTGCCTCTTACGTTTAGATTGCTCGGTCCAAATTACCGGCCGGTGCAAGTGACATCGGATTTGGCAAACTTTTGGAAGAGCGGCTACTTTGAAGTGCGCAAGGAGTTGCGGACGCGGTATCCGAAGCATTCGTGGCCCGAGGATCCATACACGGCGAAGCCTGAGGCGAAAGGGAGACGGCGCTCGTAGAGGCGGCTCACCCAAAGTCTCGAAATGATCTAGTCAGTGTCACGTTCCGCCAACAAACCGACGAAACGGACACTGATGAACATCAAGGCCGTGTTGCCCAGTCCAATCGCGCCAATTGAGCCCAAGAAGCGGGTGGAGGCAAACACGCGTACTCTTGGGGCCACCGACCGCGATGCCGACGGCCGCCAACAGCAGAAAGAGCAGGAGATCAAGCGTCACCTCACCGAGCAAGAATTCAACGACGCGCTCAAGGCTCTGCAGGAAAATCCAGGACTAAAAGCCAACAGTCTCACGGTCAAAGTCGAAATTAAGGACGATTGCCGCGTGATTTATATCTGCGCTCCCAACGGTGACATTATTCGCCGCCTCTCCGAAGCCCAGCTCTGGGCCTCCACTCGGGACAAAGACCGCGCAACAGGTAAGATCCTAGACAAAGCTATGTAATGGCTCACAGGCACTAGGTCTCAGCCATTTTATTGACTCACGAAAAAATTGTATCTCCAGCGAAAATAGACACTGGAGGACACAGGTGGGGATCTCAATCAGTGGTTTAGCCTCAGGCTTGCCACCAAACATTGTTGATCAGTTGATGGAAGTCGAAAAGATTCCCATCAAGAACCTCGAGAAGTCGAAGGGCAAGGAGGAGAATCGCCTCAAGCTCGTTACCGAACTCGAGACGAAGCTCAGTGCCGTCACTGGCTCTATCGGCGGTCTCGCCTCCTCTAAAGGTTTCACCGACATGAAACTGACCAGTGGTGACCCTAACGTCATCGCCGGTGCGGCCGATCCTAACGTGGCTCAGAATGGAAGTTGGAACGTTGAAGTCGAACAGCTCGCCGAAAAGGCGGCTGCGATCACCAACGGATTTCCTGACAAAGACAAATCCCAGGTCGGCGTCGGCTACTTTCGCTTTGAAACGCCGGACGGCGAAAAAGAAGTCTACATCAATGGCAGCAACAACACGCTTCAAGGTGTTGCGAACGCCATCACGGCGGCTGGCGTGGGCCTTAAGGCATCCGTCATCAACGACCGTTCTAATCCCGATGCGCCTTACAAGTTGATGGTGACAGGCGACAACGTCGGCAACGACAATCAGATCAAATATCCGACCCTGTACTTTCTCGATGGCGACCAAGACTTATATTTCGACTCCGAGCGCGAAGCCAAGAACGGAAAAATCAAAGTCGACGGTTTCGAATTCGAAGTCGGTGACAACAAAGTGACCGATGCCATTCCCGGGGTAACTCTCGATCTGCGCCAAGCGAATCCCGGTCATACCGTCAATATTGGGGTCAAAGAAGACCGCGAAGTGGTCGTCGGCAAGGTGAAAACCTTCGTTGATTCCGTGAATGAGGTCTTGAAATTCATCCAGGGACAGAACGCGCTGACCGAAAAATCTGACACCACGCAAACTCTCGGCGGTGACAGTTTGCTCCGCAGCGTGGAGAACCGGCTGCGCGCCTTGATTCAAAATCCGCAAATGGGATTGGGCGAAGTCAATCGCATCAACCAACTCGGAATCGCGTTTAACCGCAACGGCACGTTGGAATATGACGATAAGAAGTTCAATCAGATTCTCGCGTCAAATGGCACCAACGTGCAGAGGTTCTTGGCGGGAGACGGGTTTTCGACGGGATTTATCCCGACAATGAAGCGCGAGATCGGCGTGCTGTTGAATTCCGCTTATGGTCCGGTGGCCATCCGCAAGCGCGCGCTGCAAGATAAGATCTCGCAAATGGACCGGCAGATTGAGAATAAGACGAAGCAGTTAGGAAAAAAGGAAGAAACTCTCCGTAATAAATTTGCTCGACTCGACGAACAGATGAGCAAACTCAAAGGCCAGGGTGCCGCCGTCAGTTCGATCGGCGCGGCGTTCGGTGGTGGAGGCGGCGGAGGCGGTGGCATGGGTGGGGGCCAGCAGGGCTAACGTAAGTTTTAAGTTTAGGGTGAAAACTACCGAATTAAAAAGAGACTATGAATAAGAACGCTGCTCAAAAATATAAAGCCACGTCGGTGCAAAGTGCCAGCCGTGAAAAGATTTTGTTAATGCTCTACGAGGGCTGTATCCGCTTTATGAAGCAGGCGTTGATTGCGATCGATAACAAAGACATCGCCGGCCGGGGCATGAACATCGGCCGCGCGTTCGACATCGTGAATGAGCTGAACAATACGCTCAATCACGAGGCCGGACCTGAGATCGCGAAGAATCTGGAACAGTTGTACATGTTCGTGAACGACCAGCTGACAAAATCGAATGCCACCGGCCAGAAAAAACCTCTGGAAGATGGTTTGAAGATAATGGAAACACTCTACTCGGGATGGGTAGAGGCAATTGAAAAACTAAAACGCGAAGAACACGTCAATAAGTAAGAGTCAACGGCTAGGAGGGCCAATGGACACCATCATTAATCTGCTCAAAGATAAGAACTATCATCTGCATAAGTTCTATCAGCTCAATGAAACCGAGCTGCTGAATTTCGCGGAGGATAACTTCGAGAATCTCGAAACGTTCTATCAGGCCCGCGAAACCATACTGGATCTGATCCGTTGCATCGACCGTTTGATCGATGCCGCCAGCAATGCGCACGAAAATCCTAAGAGCATTTCCGACCAGAATAAAAAGGAAATGATCACGTGCATGGCCGAGAAGAGCGAACTCGTGACGAAGATCTTGTCGCAGGACCTCCAAATTCTTTCTGCGATCGAGCAAGCGAAATCGAACATCATCAAAGAACTTCGCCAAGTGCAGGGCGCCAAAAAAGCGGTCAGTGCTTATAAATCAGGCGATGCACGTTCGAAACTAGACGAGAAAGCGTGACGATCTATTGACGCTGGACTGGAGATTCCGTCCAGACTTGAGGCAAGAGAAAGCCGTCTTGCCTCGATTATTCCGCTCTGAAATTTGGCACCCGGGTTGCTGAACTCATCAATGGGGAGGCAACCTTGGAAACCCACAGACTCACGTCGAGTGAACTCGACTTACCGAAACTTCGCGAAGCACAGACCTCGATTTCTGAAGCTGACTTGAGGCCAAAACTCGACCTCGAAGATCTCTTTTGTATTTTGCAAATCGCCCCTAACGACAGTTTTATTGCCATTGAACTAGGCCAACGCCTGCGCGCGCGCGGCAGACTCGATGAAGCCTACCGCATTTTCAACAACGTTTTGAAAATCGACTACCGTTTCGAGACGCTCAATGCGCTCGGCCAGGTGGCCTACGAGCTCGATCGCATCGATGAGGCCTTCGAGTACTTGCAAGCCGCCGTGTGTGTCGCGCCAGAAATGGCTCCGGAATATTTCGACGTCTTCAAAACTCTTGGCAATATCTTTGTACGCCGCGGGGACTTTCTCTCGGCCGAGGACAATTATCACAAGGCCCATCGCGTACGGCCGAATTCCGACGTTCTGCATGTGAACCTCGGCACGCTCTGTATTCAGAAGTCCGATTGGGAAGAGGCTTGTACCCATTTCCGCCGCGCGCTCGACGTGAAGCCGTCGAATGACAAGGCCTGGGTCGGGCTCGCGCTTTGCCACCGAATGAAAGGTGATTTTGAGCTGGCTTGGGGAAATATTGAAGCGGCCCTTGAGTACAATCCTCTCAACGACGTGGCCCTCGGCCTGGCTCTGGACTGGGGTTCGCAGGATGGACGCGAATTCCGCGCGCTCGAGTTGATCCGCAAATTTTTAGTCAGTGGCGGCTGGAACGAAAAAATGAGTCTGGCCTTCGCGTGGTTAAGCTGGCGGCGCGGTGATGCACATATCGCGCGCTTAGAGCTCGAACGCTTGCTTGCCGTCAATCCAGCGAATGAGGCCGCGGCACAACTTATTAACGAGATTCGGGGACCGGTTTGATCGAGATTATAGAGGCGAAAAACGGAAGCGCGGTCCTCCGTAAGGAAGGCCGCTTACTGGCGTCTGCCATAGATCCGCAGGCCGAGGCACGCGATTGGATCAATCGCCGCCCCGCGCTTTTGGGCCAAGTGAAATCCGTCTTCGTGTTGGGTGCCGGGTCGGGCTATCACATTTCGGAACTCTACTTTCAAACTAACGCGACAGTTGTAGTCGTCGAGCGTGACCGCGATTTAATCCTAAAAGTCCGTGAATTGCAGAAATTTGATTCCGAACGGATTCACTTTCAATGCGTGAATGCGGCAAAAGAGCTGCGCGCCTCGGATATTGTCCGCAGCGCCGTTCGCGAAAGCTTTCTGGTACTGCAGCATGCCCCGAGCATCGCGCATGATGTGGATTTCTTTAACGAGTGTCAGGCACAGCTTCTCGGCCGGGACTGGGGTCATCTGAATTGGCAGTGGCAACTTAAAGGTCACCCGGCGCTCGAAACGTATCCGCGCATCGACACGCCCGACGAGCCGCTTACGATTTACGATCTTGAGGCGACGGAACTTGTGCAAGATTCCGCGGAACGCGAACGCATGATCATCAAAGCGTTGAGGGAGCTCGTCAAATGAAGATCCTGGTGATCAGTCTTTTGCGTTTGGGAGACTTTGTTCAGACCGTGCCTGTCTTGCAAGCCTTGCGCACACAATTTCCCGTGCGCCGCTTAGATGTGCTCACCCACGAACCGGCGCGCGCGTTGCAGCCGATGATTCCCGACGTGAATCGTTGGTGGACGATTGACCGCGATGGGCTCCAGGAAGGATTGGGGCGTGCGGATATTCCGCTGCTCGCGTCCTTCTCCGTGTTGCGTGAAAAGCTCGATGAGATCAATGCCCAAAATTACGACTGCATCATCAATTTAACTCAGACGCATTATTCAGCTTGGATAGCAGGCTATCTGCGCACGCATAACCGCGCGGGATTGTTCTTCGATGCGCGGGGGCAAATGCATGTGCACTCGCCGTGGTTTCAGTATCTCGACGAACACGCGCCGCTTTCGGTGAAAGATGTTTTCCACTACACCGACATCTTCTTCTATGGCAGCGGCCTGAAAGGGCCCGAGCGCCATTGGAATATGCACGAGACTGACGAGGGCCGCCGCGAGGTGGCCGCGCTGAAGCTCGGCGATGGTGAGAAGATCGTTTTGCAGACGCTGACTTCAGACACTAAGAAAAATTGGGCGGACACGTCGTGGCTCAAGTGTATCCGTCAGATTCAGCTCTTCCGGCCGCAAGCTCAGTTTGTGCTTCTCGGCGCGCCCAGTGAGCAGCGCAAAATTGAAAAACTTGTAATCGAAGCGCAGAAGCAGGGAGTGAAGGCGCAAGAAGCGATCCTATCGCTCGAAGGTGCGTTCTCCCTTCTGAAATCGTCGCAGTTGTTGATTACCGGCGATACGAGCATCAAACATCTCGCCAATGCCACGGCTATTCCCATTATAGAATTGAGTATCGGTTCGAGCGACTTTCGCCGCACAGGTGTTTACAAAGCGGGATCGCTCATCGTGCAGTCGTCCGTCGACTGTGCGCCGTGCCCGCACTCGAGCCCCTGCTCGCAGACGACACACAAGTGCGCCAAGCAATTGTCTCCCGATTTGGTTTCGACTCTCGCGCACCAATCCCTTGCCGGTAACCCTTTTGCCTTGCGGGAGCTCGCACGTGAGTACTCGAGTGAGGCGCGCATTCTGCAAACGCGGATGACCGCGAATGGATATTGGATTGCCTGCGGTCTCCACGATCAAGCGCCGGAAGCGCTTGTGGAAAAAATGGTGGAGCGCTCGACTTGGAAATTTCTATTGAACCGCGAGTATATGGACCCTCTCGCTCAATTCGGCTCGGAAGGCCTCTACCTAAAGCAGGAGCTCGACGACGTGTTGCCGCGCCAGGCATTCTCTGAAGTCGCCCGGCATCTCGATTTTCTCGAATCCGAGGCCAGTAAGCTGGCCGAAGAAACGATGAAGCAATTGACCTCGGTGCGATTGCGTTCGCCGCGGCTGACGGAAGAAGGGCTTGCCGACATCGGCGGCCTGCGCCGGGCTCAGGCCCAACTCGAACGTTTTTCGAGCCAGGCCCAAATCAAAGTGAAATTGATTCGGTCTCTTAAATCCCAACTGATGGAGAAGACATGAGCGAAACAGAAGACAAGCTCAAGGCGGCGCTCACGCGCCTCGAGCAGTCGGTCCAGAAAGTTATCGATACACGCGGCTATACGAAAGACGTCAAGAGTCTCAAACTTCTCGAAGAAATGATACGGGAGCAATTGATCAATGCGAATTCTCGTTCTACAACTCGCTCGATTCGGTGATGTTTATCAGTGCTGGCCCACGTTCCATGCACTGAGACGTAAATATCCGAACGCCGAGATACATGTTTTGGTCCGCCAACGCTTTCAAGCGGCGCTTGTTGGCTGTGAGGGCATTGTCGCACACATCTTGCCGACCGCCGATATCCTCGAACCCGTCATGTCGGCCGGGGATGCGGGAGCGGCGCATTCGCAGCTGCAGTCCTTCTTAAAGCCTATCCAGGCGCTGGCCTTCGACCAAATCATCAATTTGTCATTTTCACCGGTGTCCAGTTATCTCACCGACATTCTCTCATCGTCAGATACCGAAGTGCGCGGGTACACGCGCCATAGCGACGGACACTTTCACATTCCCGACGACACGAGTTCGTATTTTCACGCGCAAGTGGGAATCGGCCGCGGCAATCGTTATCACGTGACCGAAATTTTCGCCTCGGTCGCCGGGTGTGACCTTGAAGCCGAGGACTTCAACCTTGCCAACTATTGCGGTCCGCGCCACGGCGTAGTTGTCCACTTAGGCGCGAGCACGCATGAAAAATGCTATTCGCCCGAAAATTGGGTAAAGGCCATTCGCGCGTTCAACGCGTCCGCGAAGAATCCCGTGACGTTGATTGGCGGCCGCGAAGAGCGTGGCTTGAGCGATACCGTCGCGGCGCAGGTGGCGAGCGCGCATGTGCGTAATCTTGTGGGTGAGACCCAACTGCACGAGCTTTTTGACGTCATCGGCACCGCCGCTGTGCTCATCGGCGCGGACAGCGCGCCGATCCACATCGCGACTTTGACCGGTACGCCTACCTTGAATTTGTCGAGCGCCAACGTCAACTTCTGGGAAACCGGCCCTCTCGCCGCGCGCAGCCGTGTAATTTACCGCGAGAATCTTCAGGAGATCGAACCCGGAGTGATCGCGGCGGAGGCGCGCAGTATTGTCGCCGGCTTCGAGCCGACGGATCCCTGCGCACATAAAACCGATCCGCTGTCACCTTACGTTCTATGCGGTTTGAGCTTTGACAATTTCCGCTGGAATTTGATTCAAGCTCTCTACACGGGAACGCCCTATCCGACGCTCAACGAAAAGCCGAACCGTCTCGCGATGGACCGTCTCTTTGAACTCAGCGAACTCGCGCTGCAACAGCTGGCGCGCTGGCCTGAACTCAAGGACCGATCGACATCCGCGAAAATTCTCGCGCAAGTCGACGAGATGTTTACCGAAGTCGCAAGGTTGAACCCAAATTCCGAGCCGGTCGTCCAGTGGTTCGAAACGCAACGTTTGCGTATTCCGCCCGGCACGGATGCGGAGACGCTCGAGCGAACGACCAAGGCTTTTCAAGATCTCTACACGGTGACCTCGGTTTACCACAAGAACGCCGACATCAAAGAAGTTGCCGCTCAAGCCATTTCACTCTGCCGCGAAGTCGCGCCGGAAATGCGCGAGTACAATATGCAGGGCGTGAGCGATTCGTTCCAGAATCTCGTCTCCGCTCTTCAGGAACTCGCGCGTCACTCGACAAAGGTCGCGGACATCAGCTGGTCTTCCGTCCTGGATGAGATGAACCAGTCGCTCGCGAGCCGGGACTACATTCAGCTCGCTGACTTTCTCGAGTGGAAAATGATTCCCGCGCTGATATCGTTGGAGAGTGGAGCCTAATAAAACTAAAATTATCCAGCTCTTCACGCGGAAGCCCGAGCCAAAATGGTGGGAAGAGCTCAAGGCCGCCGATACGGTCGGCTGCCAGTGGGACGTGCGTTCCTTCTTCTCGCCCAATGCGGGCGTGATACTGATTCCCCGCAATGAGCTCACCGAGATCCGCAAAGAAGAGCTCTCGCAATCCAAAGCGTATATTCTGGTCGAGAGTTCTTGGACTTTGCAGAACTTGAAACGGGCGCTCGCGCTCGTACGCGGCGCGCTCTTTCTCGATGCCGCTCAGGGCGGTGAAGAGGCCTTCAAGGTCGTGCAGGTCGCCCTCGCGCGCCAGGCCGAGCGCGAACGCAACAGTCAGATGATGCAGATGATGCGCGTTCAGAACCGCCAAATCCAGGAGCTCAATGTGAGCCTCGAGGAAGTCGTCCGTGAGCGGACGACCTTCGATACCGAAAGCCGGCGGGCGAGCCAGAAAAACATCTCGCGTGTTCGCGAAATCATCGTCTTCATCAAAGAGATGGCGCAGGTCCTCGACATTTCGGATTTGCTGCCTCTGATCCGCCGGCAGCTTAAGGAATATCACAGCCTCGAAGCCCCGCTCCTCTTCATTCCGCGCGGTGAGGGTTTCGGCGATTTATATTACATGCGCCAGTCGCAGACGATCCGCACGCGCGTGCGCGCGCAGTGGGAAGTGTCGGCGCGCATTCGCCTTAACGATGCGCAAGACAGTTTGTTCCTCGCCAATGCCATGGGCCGGCCGGTGGCGAAAGTTTTGCGCTTCCCGCTGATCACTGTAAGGCACCAAAAAGATCCTTCACGCTCGCCGCTTCTGCTTTTTGAGCACAATCTTAGCCAAGACCAACTCGATCCTCTGATGGCGTCGCTCACGGAAACGCTGCAGCCCGTGAGTTGGGCGCTCGACCGCCTGGTGCTTGAACAGGAACTCAAGAGCAGCTCGCGCGATTGGGAATCGACGTTTGACGAGTTGCCCGAGCCGATCGCCATCCTGGATCACGACGGCCGCGTGCTGCGCGCGAACTCGCAGTGGCGCGAAGATTTCAAAGACGTGATGTCGAACGACTCAAAAGAATTTCGGGTGGGAAGCCAACTCTACGCGGTCGAAAAATATCCCATCCATATGTCGCCCGAAAGTCCGCCGATTTCTTGGGTGGTCTACCTGCGTGACGAGACGCGCTCGCAGAAGCTCAAGAGCCAGGCCGTGCAGGTCGAAAAAATGTCGGCCATCGGCCAGCTAGCCGGGCACATCGCCCATGAGTTGAATAATCCTCTAACGGGCATACGCTCACTCTCACAAGTGTTGCTCACCGAAATGACCGCTGGTTCTCAGATCCACAACGACCTGACCGAGGTCGAAAAGGCCTCGGCGCGCTGCCAGAATATCATCAATAATTTGCTCGATTTCTCGCGTGGGGGAATGGAGAGCAAAGTCCAAGTTTTGGATCTGAACGAGATTACCAAAAAGACTTTGCCGTTTCTAAAATCAGCCACCGGCAAATTCCGCAGCGACATTCAGCTGAGCGAAGGCCAGCTGCCCGTCAGAGTTGAGCCGCACCTCATGCAGCAAGTGATATTCAATCTCGTCAATAACGCCTGCCAAGCCATGAATGAAAAGGGCGAGATCTCGGTGCACACGCACAAAGACGCGCGTTGGGCCGTTTTAGAAATCAAAGACACGGGCCCCGGAATTGAGCCCGATCTCAAAGAACGCATTTTCGAGCCGTTTTTTACCACGAAAGCGGAAGGCGAAGGCACGGGCCTTGGCCTCAGCTTGAGCCGGGATTTCGTGCGCCAGTTCGGCGGGGACCTGGAAGTCGAATCCGAGCGCGGCGAGGGTTCCACCTTCCGCGTCCGTTTACCTTTGGACGAGCCTTGAAAGTTCTCATCGTTGACGACGAGCCGCTCGTGCGCCTCTCTCTAAAGCGGGCACTCGAAAAAAGCGGGCACCAAGTCGCCGAGGCCGCGGATGGCCAAATCGGGATGGAAGTCTGGCGTAATTTTTCTCCAGACTTAACTTTTCTTGACGTTTTGATGCCGCGAATAACCGGTCCAGACCTTTTAAAGGCGCTCCGCTCGGCCGGGGCCGTTACCGGCAAAGTCATCTTGATGAGTGCGTTCACCGGGGATTATAATCTTGAACGGGCGAAGTCCGTTGGCGCTGATTTATTTATTACCAAGCCCTTCGAGGACATATTCGCCGTCGTCAAGCAAGGTGAGGAACTCGTTCGTGGCAAAGGCAAGTAAGGCAAAGCAGGAACCGCCGGTCGTAAAAAAGAAGGTCAAGCCGTTCCCGTTTGAAGCGCGGCTGACGGTCGGTGCGGCGCAAAAGCCCGTCGATGTCCTGGCTCTCGCCAAAGAAGGCGTAATTGCCAAAGTCGACAAGTTGCTCGTTCACGTCGGCGAATTCTACCAAATCTATTTCGAACTGCCTGTGCTCGGAAAATCGGTCAATACACAGGTGCGCGTGCTCAAAACCTACGACAAGGTCCTTGATATTAAAGCACGAACGGTCGAGCGGATGGCGGAATTCCGCTTTCTCAATCTCAGCGAAGAGCACAAAAATAATATTTACTCGTTCCTGACCGCGATCGGAAAAGACTAGTGCGGGTGATTTCGGGAAAATTCAAAGGTCGGCAACTGGTCGACTTCTCCGCCGAACACATTCGGCCGACTACCGACCGCGTGAAAGAAACATTGTTCAATAAGCTCATGGCTTACGTCGAAGGTGCACGTGTACTCGACATGTTCTCGGGCACTGGGAACCTCGCCATTGAGTGCATCTCGCGGGGAGCTGCTTGGGTGGACCTCGTCGAAAGCCATAAAAAAAGTCTCAGCATCATCCGCGAAAATCTATTAAGGCTCAAAATCGAGGACGGCTACAAAATCCATCCGATCGATGCCTTCCGTTACATCGGCGATTATCGGGGACAACCCTACGATATCGTTTTGGCGGACCCGCCTTTCACGCAAGCTTTGGCCCATGACCTAGCGACCCAAATTGGAGCTAGCCGGCTACTCGGTCCCGAATCCATTTTTGTGATCGAATCAGCCTCGAAAGAGCGGTTAGATGAAAATTATCCGGGGTTAAATCGCTTGGATCAGAGGATGTTTGGTGATAAACACTTAACATTCTTTGCGAAAGCGGATTATGGCCAAGGCGATTTACCCAGGTAGCTTCGACCCCATCACTCTCGGACACATTGATATCATCCGTCGTATTCGTCCCCTGTTCAGCGAACTCGTGGTGGTGGTGGCCAATTCCGAACGCAAGAATTATCTCTTCTCGCTCGAGGAGCGGGCGGAGTTGATCCGCGCGAACGTCAAAGATATTCCGGGCGTGCAGATCGACATGTGTGACGGCTTGATCGTCGACTACGCGGATAAAGTCAAAGCCCAGGTAATTGTGCGGGGCTTGCGCGCGATTTCGGATTTCGAGTACGAATTCGCGATGGCGAATATCAATAAGAAACTTAAAGACACGATTGAAACCATGATCGTGTTCACGCGCCCCGAGTACAGTTTCGTGGCGTCGCATATGGTAAAAGAGGTTGCACAACACGACGGCAATCTCAGTGGCTTGGTTCCCGAAAACGTGGTTAAGGCGCTCAAAACCAAAATTAAAAAGGAGAAATAATGCTCTCGCGTAAAGCTCGTAGTCTGAAACCGTCTCCCACACTGGCGATCGCGGCGAAGGCGAAGGAGCTCTCGGCGCAAGGGCATTCCGTGATTTCGCTTTCGGTCGGCGAACCCGATTGGGACACCTTCCCGTCGGTGAAAGAAGCCGCCATTCAAGCGATCAATGCGGGCCAAACCAAATACTCGCCTTCAAACGGCACCCCGCAACTGCGCACCGCGATCGCACACAAAACGCGCGAACTCCTCGGCGTCGAATACAAGCCTACGGAAGTGACGGTGTCGACGGGCGCGAAATTTATTCTGTTCGCGGCCTTGCAGACCCTGATCGATCCGGGTGACGAAGTGCTGATTCCCGCGCCGTACTGGGTGAGTTATCCCACGATGGTGGAACTTGTCGACGGCGTGCCGGTGATCGTTCACAGCGACGAACTCACGGGCTTCAAAGTCCACGCGCACCACATCGAAGCGAAGATCACGCCGCGCACGAAAGTTTTGCTTCTCAATAGCCCGAGCAATCCGACGGGCCAAGTGTACACGCGCGAAGAGATCGAAGACATCGTCAAGGTCCTGCGCAAACATCCGAACTTGGTCGTCATCAGCGACGACATTTACAATCAACTCATTTTTAACGGCGACAAAGTGGCGCCGCATATTTTGCACGTCGCTCCTGATCTGAAAGACCGGGTGGTCGTCGTCAACGGCGCCTCGAAAACCTATTCGATGACCGGTTGGCGCCTCGGTTGGGCACTCGGAAATGAAGCCGTCATCAAAGCCATGACCAACTATCAATCGCAGACGGTGAGTTGCGCGGCTCCGTTCACGCAAGCCGCCGTGCTCGCGGCTCTGCAAGAGGGCGATAAGCAGGTCAACGATCATCTGAAGACTTTGATTTCTCGGCGTAACTCATTTGTGAGTGCGTTGAAAGAAGTCCCGGGATGGACGGCGGGTCTTCCCGAGGGCGCCTTCTACGTATGGGCGGATATCCGCGCCTTGCTCGGCCGTAAGTGGCACGACAAGGTCCTGAAGGGTTCGGCGGAAGTCGCTGAGGCCTTGCTTGAGAGCCAGAAAGTCGCGGTGGTTCCCGGTGGGGAGAGTGGGCTTGAAGGTTACTTGCGCTTGAGCTTCGCGGTCGGAGAGAAAGACCTCCACGAAGCTGTTCAGCGGATTCGGAAGTTTACGAGCGAAATTACGGGTGGAAGGGCATAGGGCATAAGCGTCCCTCGACCAAGGTCCACTTGTGCATTACGTCACTCCCCGGCAAAATTATAGTAACAGTGGGGGAGGCCAACCAGTGTCACTCTGGACTTTGTTTCAGGTCATTTATAACTTGGCGATGTTGGTGGGTTTTATCTCAATGTGGATGCGCTTACGCCGTCCGCCACAAGATGATCCGCGTCTGAGCCGCGGCCTCCAACTTCTGCAAACCAAAATCACGGTGCTCGAAGATCTCAGCGACCGCACCGATGCGCAAGTTAAACAACTCAGCGGCTTGCTCGATCAAAAGGCACGTATTGTCCAAAATAAAATCATTGAGGCGGAACAGCAGGTTTTGAAAATCGATCACTCGATGAACAAGAGCCTCGAGGTCGCCGAGATTTTCCAAGACAAAATTCCGCATCAGGAAATTCTTGAGCGCCAACGCACTGTCGAATATGTGAAGGCCGCGCGCATGGCACACTCAGGTCTTAGCGTCGAGGAGATTGCCGAGGCGGTTCATCTTCCCCGCGAGCAAATCGAACTGATTGCTAAATTCAATAAAGACCAACTCATGTTCGACGAGAGTCAGCTTCCCAATTGGGCGACACGTCCCGATACCGGTGAAGATCCTGGATTTGCGCTTGATGAAATGGATTTCGTCGCCAGCTTAGAGCAGCAACCCATGAGGCATGACCCCACGCAAATGTCGAAGATTGAAAGCGACTTTAAAGCCGCGGTGAAAACAGCTGCCCAGCAGGCCGCGAATCCCCCGACGGGAATTCTCGACAGCAAAATGGCTCTGCAGATGAAAAATTCGATGAACGCCGGCATGGAATCGATGCAGCCGGCAGTGAATACGCTCAAGGCCGGCGCACAGTCACTGCGCGACCGTTTGGTGTCCACCGCCGAAGATTTACTCCGTAACGGAGGACCGGCCGCAACAAATTCGAATATTATTAGGGGAGATCAGCCGCTGAGCGCGCACAGCGTGCGCAGCGACCAACCGTCGGTGAAAAAGGTTATATTCCCGAGGATAGAGAAGTAATCGCTTTGGCCGTATCTTGGCGGCCTGACTTCTTCGCGAGATCGGCGGCCGTAAAGCCATCCGCATCTTGCGCGTCAATGTCCAAGCGTCCCGTGAGATGCAGAGTTCCGGCAAGCGCGCGGTCTTCTTCGGCGAGAGCGCTTACCGTTTTGCCGCCGTCGTTGACCATAGCCGCATAGTGGAGCGGCGTACGGCGCCAACGATCCGTACCGTTCAAGTCCGCGCTATCACACGAAATCAAACCATTGATACCATTCACATCGCCGTTGATTGCGGCGTAGTGCAGGGCCGAACGTTGGAGTTCATCCACTGCATTTAAAGGATGAATGCCGCGCAATTTCGAGAGCGTCCCGAAGAAATTGCAGGTCAAGAAACCAGCTTCTTTCAAAGCGTCGCTCTGATTGGCTTCAGCGATCGCGATCAACGGCGTCTGCTGTTTCTTGTTGCGGACAGTGACTTGCTCGGAGCTCCAAATGGCCGTGATCATCTTGCCCGAAGTGGCGAGAGCCATCGGGATGTTGCCGTCATTATCTTGTTCCAACAGACCTTTGCGGAGGCCGAGGTTCACTAAGCCTTGAGCGAGATTGACTTGATTGCTGAACACGATCCAGTGAAACAAACCGCGTCCGTTGCTGTCTTTTGCATCCAATTGCTTTTTGTCTTTGAGGAGAGCGATGAAGAATTTCTGTTCACCTTCGGTCTTGGCATTCTCAACGCCTTTATAGATGGTGCTGTCGTAGCTGAATCGCGAAGCAATGAGATTTCCGGGAACTTCACCAGCCGGCTTTTTGGAAGAAAACTCACCGCACAATATATCAGAGAAGAGTGGAACGTTGGTCAAAGCGGCAGCTGTAGAAGGAGTCGCCGGTGTGGCGGGTGCCGTGGGCGTCACGGTAGCCGCGGGAGTTATTGGGGTGACCGTAGCCTGGGACTGCGGAGCCGTAGTTGTCGCGGGTGCGGCCGGTGTCGTTTGCGCGGCCGGAGGCGACGACTTTTGCGGCTGTGACGCCGGGGGTACATCTTTCGTCGGCGCCGGGGCTTTCGTTGGGTGGTCGATTGAGCAGGCCGCAAGGGCGAAAACAGCAGTCAGGGCTAGGGCGATTCGATACATGGGGGGCATCCTTTCCTCATCCATAAGGTCACAAAGGGCGCCAGTATATAGCAAACCGCTATTCTATAGATAGAGGGTGTGAAAATTCTCAAAAGTCGTGACGAAAATCGGCACAGAACCGCTTGTTGTCGGGTTAGCGGGCCGAATCTTTCACGAAGCGGCTCATGTAAAAGCGAACGAGGTAATCGAGATTGATGGTGTGCTCATTGTACGTCCAAATGAGCTGCCCAAAGGCTCCCCAAGTGGCGCGTAATTGATCGGCAGTGCGTCCGGCTTCCGGCTGTTGGGGAGTCGTCCCCGGAACATATTGCGCGACGGCGCTCGAGTACGAAACGGTGATTGTACCGGGCTGACGCATGCTAAAGATCAATTTGTAGCCATTGCGGAAAAGCATAAAGTCGGCTTTGGTTTTTGAAATGCCGTAGATGCGGATCTGTCCGAGCGTTGAACCTTTCATTTGGTTGAACGCCGAAGCGGCTTCGACGAAAGCCGCTTTCAGGTCGGTGATAAACTCATAAGTCGCTTCGTCCACTTGTTTATGGGGATCAAAGCCGGCCTCCATATCGACCACGCCAGCGTCTTCCATCTGCTGTTCGGCCGCCACCAGTTCTTTAATCCAATTGAGTTTTTCCACAGGTCCCCCCGCACGTGCGCCTGCGGCGCACGTGGATATGAATCCTCCCGCCTCATGCAGGATGCGCCACAGCATTATGATTTCGTGGCTCCTCGGAATTGTCAAGATCCCCGCTGGCCGAGGCGTTTTCCCGGCTTTTAGTGAAGCTTAAGAAATCTACGGAATACCCCTGAATCGCATTCATGTACTTCTTGCCGCTGTCGCTTTCCTCAGCAACCTTCCAATAACTCAATGATCCCTCGATAAACACCAAGGACCCTTTGCGTAAACTATGACAACATTGCTCCGCCAATGGGCCCCAGACGAATACCGAATGCCAGTCGGTGATTTCGGTCACTTTATCCTCTTCATTGGTCCATTTTCGATTCGTAGCGACGCTGAGACGGCTAAAAGGCTTCCCCGATTTCGAAATCTTGATCTCGGGATCGTGTCCGAGGTGGCCCATCAAAAAAACACGGTTCATTGAACGCATAGTTCCTCCTGCAAAATAGGTTTCTCAAGGAAGAGAGCAAGCGCGTACCAGTGCCGGGGTGGCACTAGGATGCTGAGCGTGAAAGGCGCTGTCCGAGAAGCAAATTGTTGCCCGGCGCAGAATCTCGACATAAGTTCAGGTATCTAAATGACCCGTGAGAAGGTCTGAGAAGGAGAATGCATCATGTTAAAACGCTTTACGACCCTGACCGCAACGATGGCTGCTGTGCTTTTGGTCGCTGCCTGCGCGAGCAAAAAACCTTCGACTGACGCTGGAGCTGGCGGAAACGGTACGGAAGCCGGCAAAATGGATGCAAACGTTGCAACCCAAGATTTAGGTTATGATTCCACCGGTTCTGACAGTGGAAAAATCAACGGATTGCACACCGTACACTTTGAGCTCGATTCCTCGACTTTGACCGGTGAAACCAAAAAAGAACTCTCTGAGAACGCCGATTGGATTAAAGCCAATCCTAAAGTCACGGTGCAAATCGAAGGTCATTGTGACAGCCGCGGTTCCGTGGAATACAATTTGGCATTGGGTGAGCGTCGAGCCAAGGCCGTCAAGAACTACTTGGTGAGCTTGGGTCTCGACAGCAAACGGATGACAATCATCAGTTACGGCGAAGAGAAACCCATCGCTACTGGTGACACTGAAGAGGCATATGCGAAAAATCGCCGCGCCAATTTCGTTCCTTTGGCTCAGTAGTTTTCTTCTTCTTTTGAGCGCGATCGCGGGATGCGTGGTCGCGCCGCCACCGTACGAAGAGTACGCCCTGGCCCGTTCGGCCGTGAGAGCCGCCCAAGAATTCGATTCCGCCCGATTCGCTCCGGGGCCCTGGAACAAAGCCGACGAAGCCTACCACAACGGTGTGAAAGCCTGGAAAGACGCCGATTGGGAATTGGCTAAGAAGGAATTTGTATTTGCACAGCAACAGGCTGAGCGCGCAGAAAACACGACTCGCCTTAAGAAATTTCAAAGTGGAGATAGTTTCCCATGAACCGTTATGCAGTGATCTTGATCTCAGCAGCCGTGATGGTCGGATGTTTGAAAACGCGGGGAGAGTTGGCCGCCGAAGAGGCGAACCAAACGCAGGAGCACCAGACCGTCGTGCAACAAAAGGCACAGACCGTAGCGCAAAACTCTTCGCCCACTGTAGTGTACAAAGAGAAGCCAGCCGCCGCTGCGGCGTCGCGGGTTGAAGAGGTCGACGAACAGCTGCGCACCCTCTCGGGCCGCATCGATGCGAACGAGAATGCGATCTCGCAGATCAAGGCTTCGAAAGAGAACGACAAACAATTCGGCGCGCAGTCGAAAGCCAGCGAAGACGCGAAATTCCAAGCTTACGAAGATGCACTGAAAAAGTTAGAGGCCCAAGTGCAGGCGTTGAGCGATCAAGTCACCCAGTTGAAAACCGCTCCACCCCCGCAAGCGGAAGTCCCTCCGCCGGTCGACAAAAAGTCCAAGGGCAAAGCCCTCTACGATTCCGCCGAAGAGCAATTCGGCGGCAAAAAGTGGAAAGAAGCGATTGTGAATTACCAAAAGTACCGCGATCAAAATCCCAAGGGAAAACTCTATGCGGATGCGACCTACAAGATCGGCGTGTGCTTTCAAGAAATCGGCATGAAGGATGAGGCGCGCTCGTTCTTGGAAGAAGTGACCGCCAAATATCCCAACTCCAAAGAAGCCAAGAAGGCCGCATTTAGATTGAAATCGTTAAAATGATCCTCGCGCTTGAGACCAGTTGTGATGACACTTCGGTCTCGCTCGTGCGCGATGACGGCTTTGTCGCCGGTCTGATCTCCGCCAGCCAGGACGATTCGCATCGTCCATTCGGCGGCGTGGTTCCTGAAGTCGCCAGCCGCCGGCATACCGAAAATTTACTGCCTTTGGTTGAAAAGCTATTAACGGAAGCCCAAGTCGGGTGGCGCGACATCAAAGCGGTCGCGGTGACCTCGCGGCCCGGACTCATTGGCTCCCTGCTGGTCGGATTGGTGACGGCGAAGACTCTGAGTTTGGTGAACGGTATTCCGTTTATCGCCGTCAACCACATCGAAGGCCATTTGCTCGCGGCGCTCTTAAAGGATTCGGACTACGGCCCGCCTGCGGGCTTCGGCTTTCCTTATTTGGGCCTCGCGGTGAGCGGTGGCCACACCCACTTGTTCCATTGCGAAAGGCCCGGCCGCTACCATCTGCTCGGGCAAACCGTCGACGATGCCGCGGGCGAAGCGTTCGACAAATTCGGCAAGATGATGGGCCTCGGGTTTCCAGGCGGGATGCAAGTCGACCGCACGGCAGTGGGTGGCAATCCCGAAGCCTTTCGCTTCCCGCGCGGCTTGATTCAAGAAAACAGTTTGAATTTCAGCTTCAGCGGTTTAAAGACCGCGGCCCTCCGCGAACTCGAAGGTTTGACGTCTGAGCAACGTGAGGCCAAGAAACACGATCTCTGCGCCTCCTACCAGGAAGCGATCGTCGATGTGCTGGTGGAAAAACTCACGCGCGCGGCCCACCAATATAAATTGAAGAATTGGACAGTCACGGGCGGGGTGAGCGCGAACTCCCGCGTGCGCGCCCGGGCCTTAGAGGCCGCACAAAAGGCCGGGGCGACTTTGGCGCTGCCGCCGCTGCGCTACTGCACCGACAACGCGGCGATGATCGGCCTTGCGGGACTCTACAAATTCCGCGAAGGCATGATTTCCCCTCAAGACCTCAGCCCGAGCGCGAGCTCATTGCCGGCGGATTGGTTAAAGCCGTGAGTACCGTCTTCGACTTAAAGACGAAGCTCAACGAGATGGGCCTCGCGCCTAAAAAAGCGCTCGGCCAAAATTTTCTCGTCAATCAACATGTGATCAAGAAAATCATCACTAGTGTCGAGACGACCAAGCACACCGATCTCGTCGAAGTGGGGCCCGGTCTTGGGGCGCTGACGGATCTGCTTCTTCCCCACAAACCGCGTTTGATTGAATTCGACAATGAACTCGCCGAGTATTGGCGCGGGCGTGGCGCCGACGTTATCGAGGGCGACGCCCTGAAAGTCGATTGGAACGCTTTGAACCTGAAGCCCGGCTCCTTACTTGTCAGCAACACGCCCTACCAGATTTCAACATCGTTAGTGGTGGAGCGCTGCCTGGGCCCGGTGACCATCGAACATATGGTGTTGATGTTCCAAAAAGAAGTGGCGCAGAGGCTGACGGCTACTATCAGCACCAAGAACTACGGCTTTCTCTCGGTTCTGGCGCAGCTGCATTTCCGCATGAAGAAGGTGGTCATTGCTGCGCCACGCGATTTCTTCCCGGCTCCAAAGGTCGCGAGCCAGGTACTGTGGTTCGAGCGGCTGCCAGACCAGGGGTTGGGCCCGCCTTTTTTAAGGTTTGTGAAACAAGCTTTCGCGTTTCGGCGTAAGTTCCTGCTGAAAAATTTGAAGAGTGCCGTGAATGCGCCTACAGTGGCTCAGTTTCCCGCGATTGCCGAG
>Ga0265338_10002254_pt1 | contig 29365 bp, 30 predicted proteins | sample 42126metaG_FD_193579 | JGI IMG/M metagenome (GOLD analysis project Ga0265338, IMG submission 193579) | Rhizosphere microbial communities from Carex aquatilis grown in University of Washington, Seatle, WA, United States - 4-21-26 metaG | ecosystem: Host-associated > Plants > Roots > Rhizosphere...
GGTCGCCGCGGGCCTTGACGGTGATCCGCATCAGGTCCGGCTGCGGCATCGCCGACAGCGAGTAGGGGTGCGACTGCCACCACAGCGCGCGGGTGAGGAACCGCCAGCGGAAGAACTGGCCGGGCTCGGCCCGCAGCCGGTCGAAGTCGCGGCCGCTGATGAACACCGACACGATGCCCGCCGCCTCCGGCCGGACCGACTGCACGGTGAACTGGTAGCGGCTGGAGTTCCACAACGGGGTGATCACCCGGTACCACAGCAGCAGCCCGCCCACCAGCCCGTACAGCCCGATCCAGGCGACCCGGGCCTGGAAGCTGGTGGAGAACGTGCCGCCGTCGGCGAACTGGTGGCTGAACGCCAGCGCGATCGCCAGGTAGGTGTACAGGTGCGAGTAGTACCAGGTCTCGTACGACATCCGGCGGCGCGCGGCCCGCATCGAGAACCCGGCGATGCCGAGCAGGATCAGCCACGAGATGACGGCCATCAGGATGTCCGGGAAGGTGGTGACCAGGCTGGCGGTCTCGTGGGTCACGCTGGTGTGCCCGAGGGCCGCGTAGCCCCAGATGATGAACACCACGTGCCCGGTGACCGTGCTGATGATCCACCGTCCGCCGGTGGCGTGCCAGCGGGCCAGCCGGTCGGTGCCGACGCCGCGCTCCAGCGGCGGCAGCCGGGACATCAGCGCGACCAGGATGACGATCCCGTACCCGGCGATGAGGCCGAGGATCTCGCCGATGTCGACCAGGATGGCACCGGGGGAGTGGATGAAGACCGTGTGCTGCCACCACAGGTAGGCGACGCCGAGGAAGCCGAGGGCGATGGCCACCAGCACCACGATCGGCAGCACGATCCGCGCCTGGCCGGTGCCCGGCGCGATCGGCTTGACCGTGCGCATGCTGCCGGTGGTCTTGATGGCGCCGGTGGTCCGCACGCCCGCCGTCGCGTGCGACCCGGTGGCGCGGAAGCTGCCGGTGGTGCGGGTCGCCCGCATGCTGCCGGTGGTCCGGGGGCCGGCCGACGGATCGCCGGCTTCCCACGGCGGTAGCTGCTGAGTCTGCTGGCCGTCGCCCGGGGCGGGCCAGGCGCCGGTGTCGCGGCGGGTCAGCGTGCCCGCCTGCAGGGCGGGCTGCGCCGTGGTGGGCCGCGTCCCCGGGGGTGGCGGTGCGGGCGGGTCGGCGGGCAGCACCGGCTGGGCCGCGGTCGGCCGGACCCGCCAGGAGGTAGTCCAGCGGTGGGCCATCGGCGAGTCGGCCCACTCCGGCGGCGGGAGCTGGCTGCCAGGCGCCGGCTGGGGCGCGGGGGCGGGCCGCTCGGGCACCGGCGCGGACAGCGGGCCCCACGGCGGTCCCGCCCATGGCTCCTGCGACGGGTCCCCCGGCTGCGGGTACGGCTGCGACCCGGCGGGGCGGTCCCGGCCGGGCCGGGCCGGGTACCGCTGGTCCGGGTGCCGGTCGTCGGGGTACGGGTTGCCGGAGCGGCGGCGACCGGGTTGGCGGTCGGGATAAGGACCTTCTGAAGAACGTCCGGGGTTAGCCATGGCGCTCCTCAGGCCTAGGACATCGATGCGGTAAACCGGGCAGATCATCATTATTCTTGAAACGTCCGCAGCTCGACGGTGCTTCGCTTCAGTTGCCAGCCGCGCATCGTGTTTTATGAGAAAACACAGAGGAATCTTCAGAAAAGATTTAGCTGCGGCTTCGGTCCCGGCCAAAGGCCCGCGTCGGCCCGTCGCGTGCGGGCACGGCGAGACGCCGGGCGCCGCCTGGCCATCGCACCGGATCGCTTCAGGACCGTAGTCCTGCCCCCACCCTCCGGTGCTGGCCCTTGCCCTTGCGGGCGGGTCCCAAGGCGGCGCTCGGCGCCTCGACAAACAAGAGCTAACCGCACCGCGGCGAGCCGCGCCATCCCCGGATCCGGGGGTGCCCCGGTCAGCCGTCCGGTCTTTACACTGATTCGGTGGCCGCGCACGTGAGTACAGCGTCTGGCCAGGTCATCCGGCTCGCCCCAGGCGGCCAGCTGGTGTTCGGGCGCGGGCCCGAGGTCGACCTGGCGATTTCTGCTGGGCGCGGCCTGTCGCGCCGGGCCGGGCTGATCACCGCGACCCCGGACGGCGCCTGGATCGCCAACATCAGCACCACCCACGCCCTGTACGTGGCGGGCGACGGCTACCGGATCCGGCTGCCGCGGGTGGAGGGCGACGGCGACCCCGCGGGCGGCTGGCTGGTGCACGCGGGTACCGCGATGGTCGGCTCGCGCTCGATGCTTGACGACGGGCTGCAGATCGCGGTCACCGTCCCCGGGCGGCGCCGCCGCCCCCGGGCCGCGGAGGACGCGGACAAGGCGGACAAGGCGGGCGAGCCGGGCGCGGTCGAGGCGGGCCAGCCGCAGCCGGACGGCGACGGCACCGTGCTGCCGCTCTACCTCGACCCGAAGACCAAGCTGTTCCTGGTCGCCCTGATGTGGTGCCGCCCGTGGCTGCTCGACCAGGGCGCCCCGGCCCCGCTGCCGCGTACCCCGGAGATCGCCCGGGCGGCGCTCGAGGTGACTGGCGCGCACCACGAGCTCGAGCGGTTCGAGTCCGATGCCGAGTTCCGGGACCGGCTGTCCGCCCGGGTGGCCGAGCACCTGAAGGTACTGCGCCGCAAGATCACCGAGCGCGGCCTGGTCGGCCCCGGCATCCGCCTGTCCGACGAGGTGGCCGTCCGGGTCCTCATCGAGCACGGCGTGGTCGCCCCCGGCGACCTCCGCCTGCTGTCCGACCCGGCCTGGTGCTCCCGCCAGGAAGACCTCTGGTGGACCAGCGAGTTAGGGGGCGTCCAGGGGCGGGCCGGACGGGCCGGCGGGGACGGGCAGCGGCGGCACGTGGCCGTTGGGGTAGACCCGGAACGCGGTGCTGACGGAGGGCAGGCCGCGCATGCTGGCGGTCGCCCGGTAGCTGCCGGGCGGGATCGCGCCGTGGAAGAAGTGGTGCCCCTGGTCGAGCGCGTAGGCGAACCGGCCCGCCCGGTCGGCCACCGGCTGGTCGGGGGAGGCCCCGAAGCCGGCCAGGCTGACGGTGATCAGGTGGCCCGGGTCGAAGCCGCTGCCCTGCAGGATGTAGACGGTCTGGCCGTCGCCGTAGGGCTGGCTGACGCACAGCTCGGGCTGGCCGACGGGCTGCACCGCGCAGGTGGGCGGCTGTCCCACCGGCCCGAGGCCGCCGGCCGCCTGCGTCCCCGGCCCGCGGGCCAGGAACCCGATCCCGGCGCCGGCCGCGACCAGCACCAGCGCCGCCGTCGCGGCGGCCCACCACGGCAGCCGGCCGCGCCCGGTCGTCCCGCGCCGGGGCAGCGTGCCCGGGTCCGCCGTGCGCCGGCGGCGGCCGCGGCCAGTTCGCGGCGGCGGCTTGGCGACGAAGCGGCCGACCGACTGGAACCCGGGCAGCGCGGTATGCGATCCCGCGGTGTCCTCGCCCGGGGCGGCCGCGCGCGAGCTGGCGGTGCCGCTACCGGATCCGTCAGCGCGGACGGCCGACCCGGCGCTGCCCGGGCCGGTGCCGTCCCCGGCCGGAGCGGGCGTCAGCGGCGCCTGCTGGTACCCGGCGATCACGTCCATGGCCGAGTCCGGCAGGTAGCCGTGGCCGGGGCCGTGCCGCGGGTCGAACTGGCCGAGGCGGCTGAGCAGGGCCGCGCTTGACGGCCGGTCCCTCGGCACCCGCTCCAGGCAGGCGGATACCAGGCCGGTCAGCTCGCCGGGCACGCCGCTCAGGTCGGGCGGCTCCGTGGCCAGCCGGACCAGGATGTCCATCACCGTGTCACCCTGGTAGGGCGGGTGGCCGGTGGCGGCGTAGACCAGGGTCGCGCCGAGCGAGAAGATGTCGCTCGCGGGCGAGGCCCGGGTGGCGTCCCGCGCCTGCTCGGGTGCCATGTAGGCGGGGGTGCCCGACGCCCCGTGGGTGGCGGTGAGCTCGACCCGCTCGGCCGCCCGGGCGATCCCGAAGTCGATCACCCGCGGCCCGTCCGGTGCCACCAGCACGTTGGACGGCTTGACGTCGCGGTGCAGCAGCCCGGCGGCGTGAATGGACTGCAGTGCCTCGGCGCAGCCGGCCGCCAGCCAGCGCACGGCCGGCACCGGCAGCGGGCCGGACCGGTGGACCAGGGTACTCAGCGACGGCGCGGGCACGTAGGCGGTCGCCACCCAGGGCAGGTCGGCGTTGGGGTCAGCCTCGATCACGGCGGCGGTGAACACGCCGCTCACCCGGCTCGCCGCCGCCACCTCGCGGGCGAACCGGGCACGGAAACCGGGCTCCTCGGCCAGCTCGATCCTGATCGTCTTCACCGCGACCAGCCGCCCGGCCGCGGACCGGGCCAGGAATACCTGGCCCATTGCCCCGGCGCCCAGCCGGCCGATGATCGAGTAGGAGCCGATCCGGTCGGGATCCCAGCGGCGCAGCGGCTGCACGATCGACTGCGGCATCGTCGGAATGCCTTCCTGCAGGCAATTATTTCGCCCTAATAATGCCCAATCGGGCCGGTGGCGTCGGGTGAACCGCGCTATTGACCCGTTACGCCTGGTGACGCAGCCGCGCAACCGTTCGGTATGACCGGACGCCGGGGACAGGCGCTAGCGGCGGCCCAGGATGTAGCGGTCGACCGCGTTGGCGAACCCCTCGTCGGCATTGGAGGTGGTGACCCGGCGGGCAGCGTGCTGCACCTCCGGGCTGGCGTTGCCCATCGCGATGCTCAGCCCCGAGTGGGCGAACATCAGCACGTCGTTGGGCATGTCGCCGATGGTGGCGATCGCCTCGGGCAGGATGCCGTACTTGGCCGAAAGGGCGCGGGCGACCGCGCCCTTGTTGGCGTCGGGGTGGGTGACGTCGAGGTAGTACGGCTGCGACCGGGCGGCCGCCACGTGGTCGCCGAACTTGTCGTGGGCGGCTTCCGAGGCGCGGGCCACCGCGTCGAGGTCGTCGCTGACCCCCACCAGCTTGGCGACGTCGCTGGTGAGCCCGTCGAGGCTGGTCATCACCTTCGGCTCGAAGCGCACGGTCGACGTTTCCTTGGCCACGTGGGCGCCCTTGGGATCGGGTATGTACCAGTCGGCGCCGCGGTACACCCAGGTGTCCAGGCCGAAGGACTTGTTCAGCTCGGCCACCGGCCGGACCAGTTCCTCGGGGATGGTCCGCTGCTCGATCACCGACATGTCCGGGTTCACCATGCAGCCGCCGTTGAACGCGGCGATCGGGGTGGTCAGGCGAAGCGGCTCGACCAGCATCGACATGCCGAGCGGGGGGCGGCCGCTGGTGACCGCGAACAGGACGCCGGCCTCGCCCAGGCGGCGGACCGCGTCGACCGCCTGGTCGGTGAGCTCCTTGTCCGGCGTGACCAGCGTGCCGTCGACATCGGCCAGCAGCAGCCTGATGGTGCTATCCACGGTTTTCTCCCGCTTCGTCGTCCTGCCCCGGTCTTGCCTGGTGCCACCTAGTGTGCAGCTATACCGGCTCAGGATGTCAGCCGGGTGAACCGGAGGGCAGCGGCAAAAGAAAGTGGATGCCTGAGCGTCCCCCGCCGCCCAGGCATCCACTAGCCCAACCCGCACCGCGGGAACTCCCCGGTTTCCCCGGCGGCTAGGCACTGCTCACGTTAACCGATAGTTACATCGTACACAAGTTAGTTGATGGCAATGTAGTTGTGGTGTAGGTAACACTGTAGGCTGGCAGCAGCACGGTCCCGGAGGAGGTGCGGTCTGTTGGGTACGGCAGCCGACGGGGACGGGCAGTGGTCGATGGCGCTTGACGACCAGTTCTGCTTCGCCCTTTACGCCGCCTCCCGGGCGGTCACCAGCCTGTACCGCCCGGTGCTCGACCAGCTCGGGCTCACCTACCCGCAGTACCTGGTGATGCTGGTGCTGTGGGAGCGCGGTCCGGTCCCGGTCAGGGACCTCGGCACGGCGCTCAGCCTCGACTACGGCACGCTCACCCCGCTGCTCAAGCGGCTGGAGGCGCACGGCCTGCTGCGCCGGAAGCGCTCGGCCGCCGACGAGCGCTCGGTGCTGATCAGCCTCACCGCCGACGGCGCCGCGCTGCAGCAGCGGGCCCGCGCCGTCCCGCCGTTCGCGGCCGGCGCGATGGGCCTCGACCGGGCCGAGTACGACCAGCTCCGCGTCCTGCTGCGGCGGCTGACCGACAACATCGCCGCCGCCCCGCCGCCGCCCGAGCTGCCCGGCTGAGCCCGGAGCGCTTCAGGCGCCGTCAGGCCGGGGCTTCGACCGGCAGGCCCAGCGCCCGGGCGCTGTCGCTCAGGCGCTTGTCGTAGCAGACGAACGCGGTCAGCTCGGTGCGCAGCTGATGGGCGGTCGCCAGGTGAATGGCGTCGAGGCTGCGGAGGGTCCGGTCGCCGATCACCTCGGCTGTCGGCGCTACGTCGTCGATGCTCACCAGTGCGACCGACGAGAGCACGACGCTGGCGCGGCTTGTCCGCTGCGGCGCGGCCCGTGCCACGCTGCGCAGCATCTCGATCCGCAGCAGCCGGGAGGAGACCCGCGCCATCCCGGCCCGCTTGGCCAGCCACAGCTCAAGGCCGGGCGTTTCCGCCTCGGGCAGGACGAGCTTGAGCGCCGCCGAAGTGTCCAGGTAGATCATCACTAGTAGCGCTCGTCCTCGCGCATCTCGGCCAGGGCGGCGCTGAGCGAGACGGGCTCCTCGGCGGCTTCGCGCGGTGGCGTCGGCGGGATCGGCCCCGGGCTGGGGGCCGGAACCGCCCGCCCCTGGGCGATCAGGCGGTCGAGCAGGGGGGCGCCGGTGGGCGGGGTCGCGGGCAGCAAGCGGGCGACAGGCCGCCCGTACTCACTGATCTCGAGCGACTCCCCGGCCTTGATCCGGTCGAGCACCTTCGCGGTCTGCCGGTTGAGCTCGCTGACAGTTACCGAGTCCATAATGAAAATGGTACTACAAAGTACTAACTCCAGCTCGGCTCGTCCGCCAAGAGCAGCCGCCCGGCTCCGCCTAGCATGATCACATGCCCCGCTCGACCGCTGGCCGGGCGCCTGCCGCCCTGGCACTGCGCCAGCGGCCGCCGGTCCCCGGGCTGCGCAGCACGGTCGGCACGATGAGCGAGGTGCTGAACTCCCCGGCCGGCGGCCCGGCGGGCGGCCGGATCGTCGCGGCCGGCCGGCCGGCCCAGGTGGCAGCGGACTCCGGCAGCGCCACTGGCCCCTACCTGGCCCGCCACCTGGCCCGGAGCGCGCCCGTCGGCCGGTAGCGCCGCCAACTTGCGGAGTCGGCGGAACCGGGAAGTCTATGTTCGGTTCGCCAGTTCTGCGGCCGGTGCATTCGGTAGGGTTCGTTATGAGGAGATTCAGAACTTGGAGGATGACATGGAAGAGTTCAATGGCGACATTCAAACAAACCCGGGGGTGAATCTGACGAAACTATCTGAAGACTGCCAGCCGGCCGATCCTTTGGCGCCTTACCAGGCGCGGATGCGCAAATGGGTGTCGGACTATCTCGTCGCCCCGCATCCCGATCTGGGGCGAGACGGGCCGGTCTGCCCGTTCTCGGCCGCATCGGTTAATAAAGAGATATTTTGGGTCGGATGCGTCAACAGGGCGGATCTGACGGCAGACGACATCGAAGAGGTTGCGGCCGGGGTCATACCAGTGTTTCACAGCCTGCAGCCAGCGGACGGACCGGGCGCTGCGCTGAAGTCCATCCTTGTCCTCTTTCCCCGGGTAACCGACTACAGCATTATTGATGAGGCGCAGCGGCGCCTTAAAGAGAAGTCGATTCCAACCGGGCTGATGATCGGTCAATTTTATCCAGGATGCGAAGAGCCGGGAATCAGGAATCCGGGGTTCAGGCCGTTGCAAGCCCCTATCCCGCTCCTCGCCATCCGTCATATGGTCAGCAGCGATTTCCCGTTTCTCGCGCCTAAGACGCAGTGGGTAGAAGAGTATCTAAGGAAATTTGCCCCGTCCGTCCCGCCGTCAGTGCGCACCGCGATCGCGGCGCGGTTTAGCTGAGATGCGCCCGGTCGAAAAACTTCATGTAAATGTGCGAGCCGCGATAAGCGGGCTGGATGATAAGTGCAAGGTTTACGACCACGCCGACTTCGCGGCGGAGATCAGGAGCCCGGCCGACTTCGCGGCTGCCCTCGGCTACCCGGTCGAGCGCATCGCGAAGACGCTTTTCCTGCGCAGTCAGGACAGGCGGGTCTACGCGGCCGCGGTCTGCCCGGCCAGCCGGCGGCTGGACTTCAAGTCGGCCGCGGGCGCGGTCGGTGCGAAGCGGGTCCAGGCCGCCTCGGCGGAGGACCTCCAGGCCAGAACGGGGTACCCCGGCAACGGGGTCTCCCCGCTCGGCCTGGCCGGCGGTATCGCGGTGGTCGTGGACAGCCTGCTCCTTGACTACCCGACCGTGCTGATCGGAGGCGGCGCGGCCGCGGTTGAGATTGAGATCTCACCGTCGGATCTTGTGCGCATCTCCGGGGCAGAGGTGAAGAGCATCACCACAGGAGAAAATCGTGCAGCGCTTCAATGACGCACCCGATTCGGGTCAGCGGACGCGAACGGCCAGCCGGGCTGAGGTACCTGGGTGCTGGTCGAGCGTCATTCAGGACATTTTCGATCTGATGTCCACGAGGCCCGACGCGACCGCGGTGACGGACGGGGACCTTGAATGGTCGTATGCCACTCTCCGCGCTCGGTCGGATGCGGTTGCGCGGCTACTGGCTGACCGCGGAGTGGCCCGCGGCAGCGTCGTCGGAATGCACCTTCCGCGCTGCGCTGACGCGATTGCCGTCATGCTCGGCATCATGGCTTACGGGTGCGTCTATCTTCCGCTTGATCCGTCGTACCCGGCTGCTCGCCTGCTGTTCATGCTGGACCAGGCGGGCGTGGCGGCAGTGATATCGAACGACAGTGACGGCGGCGAGTTCGGGCCGCGGCACCGGTGGATCGCATTGCCCGGGTCGCCGCTGCCCGGGCCGCGGGCGCAGCCGCCGACGCTGCCGGGTGACCTCGGCCTGCGGCCGGAAGACCACGCGTACATACTTTTCACGTCGGGCTCGACCGGGCAGCCGAAGGGCGTCATGGTCACCCACCGGAATATCTCGCTGATGAATGAGTGGTCGGCTCGTTTTCTCGGGATTACCGAGGATGATTCAAGCGCCACCTCCTGTTCACTCAGCTTTGACGCGTCGTTCCATGAGGTGCTGCTGCCGCTGTCGGCCGGCGGCACGGTCCACGTGATCCCGCACGCGCTGGCGCTGGGGCAGCTCGCCCGGCCGGTGTCACTCACCGCCACCACCCCCACGGTGGCCAGCGAGCTGCTACGGGCCGGCCAGTTGCCGCCGCTGCGGGTGCTGATCGTCGGCGGCGAGGCGCTGATCCCGGACGTGGCTGACCGCCTGCTGGCCGCTGGCCGCGTCGGACGGCTGCTGAACGGCTACGGACCGACCGAGTGCACCGTCTGCGTCAGCATGGCGGAAGTGACCGTCCCGGTGCCGGAGGTCATCCCGATCGGGCACCCGGTCCCGGGGACGGAGATCCTCATCCTCGGCCCGGACGGGCAGCGGCGGCCGGACGGTGAGCGCGGCGAGATCTGCGTCTTCGGCGGGCAGGTGACCGACGGCTACGTCAACGACCCGGCCGGGACGGCCGAGCGCTTCCTCATCGGCCAGGAGGAGGCGGCGGGCGGCCGGCGCTACTACCGCACCGGCGACCTGGGGTACCGCGGCGACGACGGGTCGGTCTACTTCGCCGGCCGGGCTGACCGCCAGGTGAAGCTCAACGGCATCCGGATCGAGCTGGGCGAGATAGACGCGGCCCTCCGGTCCCACCCGCAGGTCGCCGAGGCGGCCACGGTCGTCCAGGACGGTGCCCGGGCGGTCGCCTACATCGTCCCGGCCACCGCGGGCGCCGACGTCGACCTGGCCGGGCTGCGCGACTTCCTGGCCGATCACCTGCCGCGGTTCATGATCCCGGCCGGCCTGGTAGTGCTGGCCGAGCTGCCCAAGACGGTCAACGGCAAGCTGGACACGGCCGCGCTGCCGGAGTGGTCACCGGGCCGGCCCGCTGGCCAGCTACCGGCGCTGGATGAGCTGGACGAGGTCACCGCCCGGGTGATCGAGATCGTCACCGCGGTGACCGGGTTCGGCGGCCAGGTCCGCCCGGCCGACGACTTCATCGCTGACCTGGGCGGCACGTCGCTCGGCGTGGTGCAGGTGCTGACGGAGCTCCAGCGGTACTGCGGCCGCCGGCTGCGCCTCAATGACGCCCTGGCCGACACCTCGGTGGCCGGCCTGGCCAGCCTGCTGCGGGCGGAGGCGGCGGCCCCGGCGGCCGACTTCGCGTTCAACCCCGACGGCGGCGCCCCGCCGCTGTTCCTGGTCCACTCCTACCTGGGCAGCATGCTGGGCCTGCGGCGGCTGGCTGAGCTGCTGCCGCCGGGCCAGCCCGCGTACGGCCTCTACGTGCACGACGACGCGTGGTCCGGTGACCAGCTCACGATCTCCGAGCTGGCCGCCAGCACGCTGAGCCGGATCCGTGAGATCCAGCCCGACGGCCAGGCCGGGGTGGTGCTGGCCGGGCACTCGGCCGGCGGCCTGATCGTGCTGGAGGTAGCCCGGCAGATGCTGGCGGCCGGCGACGCCGAGCCGCGGGTGCTGCTGATGGACACCAGCCGGCCGTACACCCGGTTTGATCATTACTGGGGTGAGGCGGTGCTGTACTACTGCGACGAGGCGCCACCGCGCTGGCGCGAGCTTCCCGGCATCGCCGCCAGGGTACTGCTGTCGGCGGTCACCAAGCCGTTCCGCCGCCGCGGGCCGGCCGGGCTGCCGCCGCAGGCTGATGACCTGATGACGCTGAACGCCCGCAGCCTGCAGTCCGTCGTCGCGGCCGAGAAGGCCTACCGGGTCCGCCCGTACCAGGGGCGGGTCACCCTCATGCGCACCTGGCAGGGGCGCCTGATGGCGATGGGCAGCCGGTCCCTGGGCTGGTCGTCGGTCACCGCGGGACCACCGGAGGTCATCGACGTGCCGGGCGCGCACATCAGCATGCTGCACCCGCCGCACGTCCAGGCGGTGGCGGAGCGGCTAGCGACCTGGCTGGCAGGCGGTGACCAGCCGGTCAGCTGACCCGGTCGCGGATGTGCGCCGGGACCGGCAGTTCCGGCCGGAGCTGCGGGTCCGGCACCGGCTGGCCGAAGGTGACGGAAATCGGCAGTACGCCCGCCCACACGTCGAGCCCGAGGTCCTCGGGCGGGTCGGCCGGCATCCCGGCCCGCACCTTGACCGACGCCTCGGCCAGCGGCAGCGACAGCACCGCGGTGGCCGCCAGCTCCTTGCCGGTGGGCTGCCGGGCGGCCGCCCACCGGCCGGGGATCAGGTGGTCGGTGATGAGCCTGAGCGCCTGCCAGCGCTCGTTTTCGTCCTAGACGACCGTCGCGGTGCCGAAGACGACCGCGCTGCGGTAGTTGACCGAGTGACTGAACACCGACCGGGCGGCCACCAGGCCGTCCATGTGGGTGACGGTGACGCAGACCTGCTGCCCGGCCGCCGCCCGGAACGCCCCGTTGGCCGACGACCCGTGCAGGTAGAGGGTGTCGCCGTCGCGGCCGTAGGCGGTGGGCAGCACGACCGGGGCACCGTCGGCGACCACCCCGAGGTGGCAGACCAGGCCGGCGTCGAGCACCGCGTAGAGCGCGGCCCGGTCGGCTGACCCGCGCTCGCGGTGCCTGCGCAGGGTGGTGCGCGCGGTACCAGACAACGGCGGGCTGGACAACGGGGTGGTTTCGGTGCTCATGATCGCCTAGCCTAGGCGGGAAGTGGACTGGCGCAAATAGCCAATTGTAGGGTGACTCTTGATGACCACTTTGCCGTCCGGCCTGCCGGTGGTGGTGGACCGCGGGACCGTGACGCCGCTCGCCGCGCAGATATCGGCGCAGCTCCAGGCGGCGGTCGCGGACGGCGCGCTGCGCGCGGGCGACCGGCTGCCGTCCAGCCGCGACCTGGCGCTCACCCTCGGCGTCAGCCGGACGGTGGTGACCAACGCCTACGCCCGGCTGTTCGCGGAGGGCTGGCTCGAGGGCCGGCCCGGCTCCGGCACTTACGTCGCCGACGTCACGCCGGTTCCCGCTGGCGGGCCGCCGCCCGAACAGCGGTATTCCGAACGGGATCGGGTTGCACCGGGCCGGCCCGCCCCGGTTCCCGCTGGCCCGCCGGCCACGGCGGCGGGCCTCATCGACCTGCAGCCCGGCATCTCCTACGCGGAGGGGATCGACGCCGCCGCCTGGCGCCGCGCCTGGCGGGCGGCGGGCGCCCACCTGCCGTCCCGGATGCCCGACCCGCACGGCCTGCCGGAGCTGCGCGAAGAGATCGCCGGCTACCTGCGCCGGTCCCGCGGCCTGGTCGTGTCGCCCGCGCAGGTGCTGGTGACCCAGGGCGTGTCGAGCGGGTTCACCCTGCTGGCGGACGCGCTGGTGGCACCGGGCGACGCGGCCGGGGTGGAGGAGCCGGGCTACCCGACCGCCCGCGAGGTGCTGCGCCGGGCCGGCGCCCGGGTGGTGCCGTGCCGGGTGGACGCGCACGGCGTGGTCCCCGAGGAGCTGCCGGGCGGCCTGCGGCTGCTGTACGCCTCGCCCGCCCACCAGTACCCGCTGGGCGGCCGCCTGCCGGTGACCCGCCGGCTGGCGCTGGCCGCCTGGGCCCGGGCGAGCGGGGCGCTGGTAGTGGAGGACGACTACGACAGCGAGTTCCGCTACGACGTGGGGCCGTTGCCGGCCCTGCACAGCATGGCCCCGGACGTGGTCGTCTACCTGGGCACCGCGTCCAAGGTGCTCGCCACCGCGTTCGGCGCGGGCTGGCTGGTCGCGCCGCCCGCCCTGGTGGAGCGGCTGGCGGCGCTGCGCCCCCGGCTCGGCGCCCGCATCCCGGAGCCGGTGCAGCACGCGGTGCTGGCGCTGCTGCGGTCGGGCGACCTGGAGCGGCACGTCCGCCGGATGCGCCTGGAGTACGCCCGCCGCCGCGCCGCCCTGGTTGACGGCCTGGCCGGGCCGGCCACGCCGGCCGGGCCGGCCGTGTGGGAGCGGGTCCCGTTCCGGCTGCTGGGCGACACGGCCGGCCTGCACGTGGTGCTGCAGCTCCCGGACGGCTACCCGGCCGGGAGCCTGGTGGCGGCGGCCGCCGCCCGCGGCGTCCGGGTCTACTCGCTTGACCGCTACTACGCCGGCCCGCCCACGATGAGCGGACTCATCCTCGGCTACGGAACCGCCACCCAGTCCCAGCTCCGCCGGGCCGCCGCCGCGCTGGCGGCGCTGGTCGTCCGGTTGCCGGATGGACGGCCGCTGACCGGGTAGGCGCGTACCGTCATCGCCAGCCGACGGGAGGACCGGGCATGATCGCGAGGGTCTGGCGCGGGGCGGTCCGCGCCGCCGACGCCGCCGAGTACGTGGCCTACGTGGAGCGGACCGGCATCGAGGGCTACCTGCGCACGCCCGGCAACCGGGGCGCGTGGCTGCTGTGGCGGGCCGACGGCGACCGGGCCGAGGTCATCACGATGAGCCTGTGGGAGTCCCGGCAGGCGATCGAGGGCTTCGCCGGCCAGGACATCGACCAGGCGGTCTTCTACCCGGAGGACGACCGCTACCTCATCGAACGGGACCTCACCGTCACCCACTACGAGGCCTCGGGCGCTGACTAGCTCGGCCGGGCGCTTGCCGTAGGCTCGCCGGACCGCGTCACTTGCCCGGCCCGGTGAAGGCGACGGTGACGCCGACGATCACCCCGTCACGCAGCGCCCGCCAGCTTCCGGCCGGGCTGCCCGCGGGCGAGGCGATGGCTGCCTCGAGCGAGTTCCGGTGCCGGAATGCCTGGACGCCGATGAAGATCAGGTAGAGCGCTCCGACGACCTTGACGACGGTGAACACCTGCTCAGAACGCTGCAGCAGCGCGCCAAGGCCGACCGCCACGCACGCCGCCACCAGGTAGTTCCCCGCCGCGTGGCCGGCTGCGGTGGCGACCGCGGTCCGCCGCCCGTGCGACAGCGCCCGCCCGACCACGAACAGCACCCCGGGGCCGGGGATGACGATGATGACCAGCGACGCGACCGTGAAGCCGGCCAGCTGCCCGGACGAGATCATGCCGCCATTCAACCGCCAGGCGGCCCGGGGCGCTAGCGGCCCCGCATGGTTGGCGCTCTGGGCCGCCTATGACCGGCCTGATCCTCCAACCATTGACCGGCCTGATCCTCCAACCATCGATGGCGGCGGAGGCGCTCGTTGCCCGAGCCGCGATCAGAGCTCGATGCGGGAGCCCATGATGACCGTGCGCTCGCGGGGCAGCCGGAAGTACTCGGCCGCGTCGGCGGTCAGCCGGGTGGTGGCGATGAACAGGCGCTTGCGCCAGCGGCTGAGGCCGGGGGTGTTGCCCTTGACGACCTCGATGGTGGACAGGAAGTAGGAGACCTGCTCGGTGTCGAGCGGCCCTTCGTAGCAGGCCTCGCGGATGAGCGGCAGCAGCGCGGGGACGTTGGGCGGGTCCATGTAGCCGACCCGCACGGTGACGTGGTAAATCCGGTCGTCGCTGTAGCCGAGGTCGTCGACCTCGAGGCGGCTGGCCGGGTCGGCGTGCGGCTTCGGCAGCGTCTCGATCGCCAGGATGATCACGTGGTCGTGCAGCACGTGGTTGTGCTCGACGTTGGCGCGCAGCGCCAGCGGGGTGGTGTCGTTGCCCCGGTTGAGGAAGATCGCGGTGCCCGGGACCCGGGGCAGCGGCGGCTTCTTGACGTGCAGCTGGTGGATGAAGTCGCGTAGCGACCCCTCGTCGCGCTCGCGCGCCCGGGTGACCAGGGCGCGGCCCTTTTGCCAGGTGGTCAAGACGGCGAACACCAGGATGCCGATGGCGAGCGGCAGCCACGCCCCGTGCGGCAGCTTGGTCAGGTTGGCCGACAGGAACAGCAGGTCGACCAGCAGCAGCAGGCCGGCCCCGGGGAGCACCAGCCACAGCGGCTTACGCCACTGGCTGCGCGCTATGTAGAAGAACAGCAGCGTTGAGATGGAGATGGTGCCGGTCACCGCGACGCCGTAGGCGTAGGCCAGCGCGGTGGAGGTGCGGAAGGTGAAGACCAGCGCCAGCACCGCCACCAGCAGCGCGTAGTTGATCCAGGGCACGTAGATCTGGCCGGCCTGATCCTCGGACGTGTGCTCGATCCGCAGCCGCGGCAGGTAGCCGATCTGGGCGGCCTGCTGGGTGACCGAGAACGCGCCCGAGATGACCGCCTGCGAGGCGATCACGGTGGCGGCAGTGGCCAGGATCACCATCGGGACCCGCGCCCAGCCGGAGATCAGCAGGAAGAAGGGGTTGCTGACCTTGGCCGGGTCGGACAGCACGAGCGCGCCCTGCCCCATGTAGTTGAGGATGCAGGCCGGGAACACCACGAACAGCCAGGACCGGGTGACCGGCCCGCGGCCGAAGTGCCCCATGTCGGCGTACAGCGCCTCGGCCCCGGTCACCGCCAGCACCACCGCCGCGAGCGAGAAGAACGCGGTGCTGAAGTGCCCGAACAGGAAGCTGGCGGCGTAGGTGGGGGACAGCGCCTTGAGGATCGACGGGTTGCCGATGATGCCGTGAATGCCCCAGGCGCCGATCACCAGGAACCACACCACCATCACCGGGCCGAATAGCCGCCCGACCACCTCGGTGCCGAACCGCTGCAGCAGGAACAGGCCGATGATGATCACCGCGGTGACCGGCAGCACGATGGCGCCCAGCGACGGCGCGGCCACCTGCGCGCCCTCGATCGCCGAGAGCACCGAGATGGCGGGGGTGATCATGCTGTCGCCGAAGAACAGAGACGCGCCGAACACCCCGAGGGCCGCCAGCATCAGCGCGACCCGGCGCCTGCTGGGCGCCCCGCGGCGGCGGATGAGGGTGATCAGCGCCATGATGCCGCCCTCGCCGTCGTTGTCGGCGCGCATCACCAGCAGCACGTAGGTGACCATCACGATGGTGACCACCGACCAGAAGATCAGCGAGATGATGCCGTACACGTGCTCGGTCGTCACCGAGACCCGGTGCGGGTCGGACGGGCTGAAGACCGTCTGCACGGTATAGAGCGGGCTCGTGCCGATGTCGCCGAACACGACCCCGAGCGCGCCGAGCTCCAGTGCACCCCGCGCAGTTCCGCGGCTCATCTGCCTCCCTGTACGGCTGGTACCGCCATGCTCAGAACCCTACTGGGGTGATCGGCAGTGGCCCTCAGGAGGTTCCCGTAACCGGGGGACGGTAACCGGGCGCGGCCGGCCGGGCTATCTTCCCGCGGTCAGGGCGGGAGCCGCCGGTGCTCGAGTCGCCGCCGGAGGTGGGCGGCGCCGGGGGTGGCGTAGATCTCGGCCTCGCGCTCGGGGGCGCGACGGCGCTCGGCCAGGTGCAGCCCGTCCACGCAGGCCAGCACCGCCAGCGACCCGGCCAGCCAGATCGCGAGGACCAGCAGCGGGTGCCCCAGGTCGGTGGCGGGGAGGTAGACGACGTGGCGCGCGGCCGACACGATCGCCCCGTCCGGCAGCCACGGCGCGATCTGGCGGAAGCCGTCGGGCAGGAACGCGAACGGCACCGTCCCGCCGGACACCGCGTTGCCGATGAAGACGAAGGCGAGCGCGGCCAGCCCGGTGCCCGGCGGCCCGGTCACCGCCTGGCAGGCGGTGACGAAGGCGACGAAGGTGAACGAGCCGAGGAAGCCGACGCCGATCAGCGCGGCGGTTGCCCCGGTCAGCGCGCCGAAGACGGCGTCCAGCGCGAGCACCCCCGCACCCGCGGCGAGCAGGGCGAAGGTGACCGCGGCGGCGACCCGCCACCACAGCCGGAACCGCCGCCCGGCCAGGAACAGCCCGATGCCGCCGATCACGCTGGGGACCAGCAGGCCGAGCTCGAAGACGAAGACCGACAGCCCCGAGCGGTCGCTGGCGGGCAGCGGCACGATGTCGAGCGGGCGGGCCTCGCGGTGCAGGCCAACCGCGGGCGCTGCTCGCGCCGGCCACCGGGCCCCGGTAGTGGCGCTGACGGTAGCACTCGGTTAGATTTACCCCGAAGCGGACCAGCAACGGGGCCGCCGCTGGACTGGAGGGCTGACCGTGCGTGACGACGACACGCCGAAGGCGCAGCCCGCCCGGATGTACGACTTCCTCCTCGGCGGCAAGAACCACTTCGGGTCTGACCGGCAGGCCATATCCGACAGCCTGTACTCGCTGCCGAACGCGCGGACCGGGGTGCGGGAGAACCGGGCGTTCCTCGGCCGGGCGGTGCGCTACCTGGCGGCGGAGGCGGGCGTCCGGCAGTTCCTCGACATCGGGGCGGGCATGCCGGCCGAGGGCAGCGTGCACGAGGTCGCCCAGTCGGTCGCGCCGGACAGCCGGGTCGTCTACGTGGACAATGACCCGGCGGTGATCGCGCACGCCCGGGCCGAGCTGACCAGCCACCCGGACGGTCAGGTGGCGTACCTCCAGGCCGACCTGCGTGACCCGGAAGCGATCCTGCGTGCCCCGGCCGTGCGCGAGACGCTCGCCTTCACCCGGCCGGTCGCCCTGCTGCTGGTGGCGGTGCTCGACTTCATCCTCGACGAGGACGGCCCGGCCAAGATCGTGGCCACGCTGCTTGACGCGCTGCCGCCGGGGAGCTACCTGGTCGCCTCGCAGACGACCCCGGACTTCACCGACCCGCAGGTGGTGGCGGACGGGGCGGCCAAGCGGGAGAAGATGGGCCTGCGGTTCCAGCCCAGGACCGCCGAGGAACTGGCCGACGTCGCGCTCGCCGACGTTGAGCTGATCCCGCCCGGCCTGGTGCCGGTCTCCGAGTGGCGGCCGGAGGACGAGACCGCCCCGCGCCCGCTGCCCGCCGAGGTCGCCTTCTACGGCGCGGTGGGCAGGAAGCCGGCCGCCTGCGGCGGCCGCGGGTAGCCGCTAGCGCGCGGTGACCTCGGCCGCCCGGTCGATCATGGCGGACAGGCCGCGGTCGAGGCGGGTAGCACGCTGGAACGCCGCCCCGTTGCCGCGGGCGAGTACCGCGTCGAGCAGCGCGCGGACCGTGGCGGTGTCGCCCGCCTCGTCGAGCGCGTCCCTGACGTGGCCGAACAGTTCCTCGGCAGCGGCCACGGCGGGCCCCGGGCGGCCGCTGAGCGGACTGAGGAGCACGTCGGCCAGGCCGGACCGGCTGGCCCGCCACGAGGCCAGCCGCAGCATTTCGACGCGCGTGCCAGGGACGACCGCCCCGTCCCGCCAGCGGCGGGCCTCGGTTTCCACCAGCCCCCGGGTCAGCGCCGCGATCAGCGCCGCGTCGTCGGCGTAGAGGCACACGTCAGCGATGCGCACCTCGATCGTCGGATAGTGCTCGGACAGCCGCGCGTCGAAGTGCACCATGCCGGAGTCGAGCAGCGTGCCGCTGCCGACCATCTGCCGCACGGTCGCCTGGTAGGCCTCGGCGGTGCCGAAGGCATCGGTCGGCCCGGCGGTTGGCCAGCGGCCCCAGGCCTGGTAGCGGAAGCTCGCGTAACCGCTGTCCAGCCCCTGCCAGAACGGCGAGTTGGCGCTGAGCGCCAGCAGCACCGGCAGCCACGGGCGGATCCGGTCGAGCACCGCGACCCCCTCGTCGGGCGAGGAGACGCCGACGTGCACGTGGCAGCCGCAGGTGAGCTGCTCGTGGGCGGTGATGCCGAACGCGCGGGCCATCCGCAGGTAGCGGCCCTTGCGCACCAGCTCCGGCTCGACCGGGACCGGCGACGTGGCCAGCGCGGCCACCCGGGCGCCCGCCCGGGCCGCCGCGGCCGCCGCCAGGGACCGGCCCCGGCCTAGCTCGCCGCGCAGCTCACCGAGGTCGTCGCAGGTCCTGGTGTTGGTTTCGAGCTGCTGCTGCTGCAACTCGTAGTCGAGTTCCTGGTCGGCTCCCGGCTCGGCCGGCTCGAGCGCCGACTCGGCCACCGCCAGCGGGACCCCGGTGCCCGGCTCCACCAGCAGCAGCTCTTCTTCCACGCCCATCGTGCGTTTTGTCACGGTGGCTCAGGTTCCCGCCGATTGCGGCCTCATTCCTGAGCGCTAGGGTTCGGGCATGACAAACGTGAGCGGGGCCGGCGTGGTGGTCACCGGCGCCGGCAGCGGGATCGGCCGGGCGATCGCGCTGCGGCTCGCGGCCGACGGCGCCCGGGTGGTGGTGAACGACCTGGACGCCGCGGCCGCGGCGGCGGTGGCAGCCGAGGCCGGCGGCTACGCGCTCCCCGGTGACGTCGGCACCGGGCCCGGGGTCGCCGGGCTGGTGGAGGCGGCGGCCGGGCTGCTGGGCGGGATCGACGTCTACTGCTCGAACGCCGGGACGGTGGCGGGCGCCGGGCCGGAGGCGCCGGACGACCAGTGGCAGCGCGCCTGGGAGGTCAACACCATGGCCCATGTCCGCGCCGCCCGCGCGCTGCTGCCGGGCTGGCTGGACCGCGGCGCGGGCACGTTCGTGGTCACCGCGTCCGCCGCGGGCCTGCTGACCATGCTCGGCGCGGCCCCGTACTCGGCGACCAAGCACGCGGCGGTGGGGTTTTCGGAATGGCTCGCGGCGACGTACGCGCACCGCGGCCTCACCGTGCACTGCATCTGCCCGCAGGGGGTGCGCACCCGGATGCTGGCCGGCTCCGGCCCGGCCGGCGACGTGGTCCTCGCGGGCGCCGCGATCGAGCCCGAGCAGGTGGCCGACGCGCTGGCGGCGGCCATGCGGGACGGCCGGTTCCTGGTCCTGCCGCATCCCGAGGTCCACGACTACTACGTGCAGCGCGCCACCGATACCGGCCGGTGGCTGCGCGGCATGTCGCGGCTGCAGCAGCGGGTCGAGTCGGCGGGCGGGGAGGCCTGATACGCGGTGCCCGGGCAAGCGCAGCGGCTCCTATGCTGCTGCCCATGAGCGTCCAAGCGACCGCGTGGGTGGTGGCGGGCCCGCCGGGGGCGGGTAAGAGCACGGTCGCCCGGCTGCTGCTGGCCCGGCTTGACCCGGTGCCCGCGCTGCTGGACAAGGACACCATGTACGGCTCGTTCGTGGCGGCGGCGCTGGCAGCGGCGGGCAAGCCGCCCGGGGAGCGCGAGGGCCCGTGGTACGACGAGCACGTCAAGCCGCACGAGTACGCGGGGATGGCGGCGACCGCCCGGGAGATCCGCGGCTACGGCTGCCCGGTGCTGCTGTCCGGGCCGTTCACCCGGCAGGTCCATGACGCGGGCGGGTGGCGGTCCTGGGTGGCCGGCCTGGGGGGCGAGCCGGTGCGGCTGGTGTGGGTCAGGTCGGACGCGGCCACCCTGCACGCCCGGCTGACCGCCCGCGGGTCCGGCCGCGACGGCGGCAAGCTGGCGGACTTCGCCGCGTTCACCGCCCGGATCCGGGCCGGGGAACTGCCCGCGGCGCCGCACGCGGTGATCGACAACCGGCTCGCCGCGCCGCCGCTCGACCAGCAGGTGAGCGCGCTGCTGGCCGGGCTGAGCCCGGGTAACCGCTAGCGGGCCGCCTGGGCCGCCCGGGCGGCGGCCAGCGCGGTCACCCCCGCCATCCACAGGTCGAGCCCGAACTGGTAATGCGTCTCCGGGTCGTCGCAGTCGGTCATCGGGGCGGCGCACTCGACCAGCCGCGGGTACTTCCCCGACGGCAGGGTGGCCAGCGTGACCTGCTTCTGGCGCTGCAGCTCGACCCGCTCGTCCTCGTCCAGCGCCTCGATGCCGGGCTCACTCATCACCAGCATGATGCCGCTCCACAGGGCCGAGCGGGCGACGGCGCTGGCGTCGGCCGGGCTGAACCCGGCCGAGCGCAGCACGTCCAGGGTGGTCTCGACCGCGACCTGCGCGTGCTCGCCCTTCATCTTCTCGGCCTTGGCCAGCAGCTGGGGCGCGGCCGGGTGCGCCCGCAGCACCGCCAGGAACGAGCCGATCAGCCCGCGCAGCTGGTCTGACCAGGGCGCCGCGGGGTCGACGGTGATGTCGATCTCGCTCCACACCCGCTCGGTGAGGGCCGCGAGCAGCTCGTCCTTGCCGCGGAAGTGCCAGTACAGCGCCATCGGGGTGACCCCGAGCTCGGTCGCCAGCTTGCGGATCGTCAGCGCCTCCAGGCCCAGCTCGTCGGCCAGCGCGAGCGCCCGCTCGGTCACCGCCGCCCGGTTCAGGCGGGTGCGCTCACCGTCTTCGTCGCGCGGTGCTGACTGCCTAGAAGAGCTCACTTGACAACTATACGTCGTACAGGGCAGCATCGGCAATGAGCACCTTTACAACGTATAAGAACGTCATACAGGTACGGCTTACAGGTACGCCGTACAAGAATCGCAGGGAAGGACCGGAACCATGCCAGGACGCGCACGGTGGTGGGCGCTGACGGCGGTCAGCCTCGCCACGCTGATGAGCTATCTCGACAACAACGTGATCAACGTTGCGCTGCCGACCATCCAGCACAGCCTGCACCTGTCGGTCAGCGGGCTCGAGTGGATCGTCAGCAGTTACCTGCTCGTGCTGGGCGGGCTGCTGCTGGTCGGCGGCCGGATCGCCGACGTGTACGGCCGCCGCCGGATGTTCCTGGCGGGCCTGGCCATCTTCACCCTCTCCTCGCTGGCGGCCGGCCTGGCCGGCAGTGGCGGGGTGCTGATCGCCGCCCGCGCGGTGCAGGGCCTCGGCGCGGCGCTGCTGATGCCGACCACGCTGGCGATCATCGCCGCGACGTTCACCAGCACCCGCGAGCGCACCGCCGCGATCGGCATCTGGGGCGCGGTCGGCGCGCTCGGGCTGGCCATCGGCCCGGCCGTCGGCGGCGTCATCAGCCAGCACCTGCACTGGGGCTGGATCTTCCTCATCAACGTGCCGATCGGGGTGATCACCGCCGTCATCGCGATCCCGTCGGTGGCCGAGTCGCACGGCCGGGCTGAGAACGGCACCAGCCTGGACTTCCCCGGCCTGGTCAGCTCGGCGCTGGCGCTGTTCGCGCTCACCTACGCCCTGATCGAGGGCGGCGACCGGGGCTGGACCTCGGCCCCGATCATCGCCTCGTTCGCGGTGGCCGCGGTGGCCGCCGCCGCCTTCCTGGTGATCGAGTCGCGCAGCGCCCACCCGATGGTGCCGCTGCCGGTGTTCCGCTCGGCGTCGTTCAGCGGCGGGCTCGGCACGATGATGATCTGGTCCTTCGGCGTGCTCGGCATCTACTTCTTCACCTCGCTCTACCTGCAGGGCAACCTCGGCTTCTCGCCCACCAAGGCGGGCCTGGCGTTCGTCCCGATGGCGCTGTGCCTGGCGGTCGCGGCGGTGCTGTCGCCGCGGGTGACCGGGCTGATCGGCAGCCACCGGACGGTGGCGCTCGGCATGGCGATCATGACGGTCGGCCTGGTGCTGTTCGCCCGGCTCGGCGCGGGCGCCACCTTCGGCGGCCTGCTGCCCGGGTTCATCCTGTTCGGCCTGGGCGCGGGCCTGATGAACGTGCCGCTCACCAACTCGATCCTCGAGGGCACCCCCACCGCCCAGGCGGGCATGGCCTCGGCCCTGCTCAACGCGTCCCGCGAGGTCGCCGGGCTGCTCGGGGTGACCGTGATCGGCGCGGTGCTGCGCACCACCGAGGGCAGCTCGCTGCGGTCAGGCAGCAGCCCGGCCCAGGCGTTCATCGACGGCTACCACTCCGGCCTGTGGCTGACCATCGCCCTGCTGGCGGCCGGGGTGGCGCTCAGCTACGTCACCCTCCGCCCGCGCGGCGGCGCGGCTGCGCCCGAGCCGGCGGTGGCCGAGGTGACCGCCGTGACCGGCGAGGTCGCCGCGGACAGCCGCTGACGGCGGCAGGAGCCAGCCGCACCCGTTCGGTATAAATCTTGAAGATTCCGAACGGGTGCGGCTAGCGTCAGGCCATGAGCGACGCGCGCACCTGGCAAGCGGCCGATAAGCACCTGATCCGGTACGCCGGCCGCCTACCGCTCGCCGTTCCGGAAACCGGACGGCGGCTACGACTGGGCAGGCGAGCTGGCCTACGGGTTCGCGATGATCGACGCGCAGTCAGCCGGCAGCCTGGCCGCCGTGCTGGTCGAGCCGATCCTGTCCTCCGGAGGCGTCATCGAGCCGCCGCCGGGCTACTTCAGGCAGCTCAAGCGGATGTGCGCCGAGCGCGGCATGCTGCTCATCCTCGACGAGGCGCAGACCGGTCTCGGCCGCACTGGCCAGATGTACGCCTTTGATGCGCGACGGCGTCGCTCCTGACATCCTCACGCTGTCTAAGACGCTCGGCGCCGGCCTCCCGGTCGCGATGGTGGTCACCTCGGCCGAGATCGAGGAGGCCTGCTATGACCGCGGCTACCTCTTCTTCACCACCCATGTCTCCGACCCGCTCGCGGCGGCGGTCGCCCGCACCGTGCTAGCCGTCATGCAGCCCGCCCCCGCCCTGGGCGCCAAGGCCTCGACATCCTAGACGAGTCCATCGAGGCAGCCCGGTAGCCGCCGGGAACCCCGGGACTGGGACCAGCGGCAGGCCAGCACCACCGCCAGCGGCCACACCGCCTCTGCCCCGGCCAGCACCCGCTCGGCCAGGCCGACCTGGCGCCCCCCGCCGATCAGTTCCGCGCCGAACCACACCAGCAGCCCGAGCAGCACCCCGGCCGGCCCCCAGGGGCCCCGCCTGCGGGCAGCGAGCGGCCAGGCCGCCAGGGCCACGAAGCCAGCCGCCGCCCAGAACGTGTGCGGCAGCGACCCGCCGGCCCCGGCCGTCTCGGGGAACGCCGCCACCAGCATGGTGGCCACCCCGCCGGACATGAGCATCAGGCGGCCCGCTGGCGCGGCCGGCCGCAGCGCCAGTCCCGTGATCACGTAGCAGGCCCCCACCCCCGCCAGCGCGAGCGTCATCACCCAGCGGTCGGCGGCGCCCACCGCCGCGAGCGAGCTGATCGTTCCGGCTACCGCGTCGAAAGAGCCCGGCTGCAGCCTCGCGGCCAGCGTCCAGCCACCCACCAGCAGCACCGGTGCCACCGCTGAGGAGACCAGGCCCCACCACGGCACGCCTCGCACGATCACCACCATAGGCGAGCGCCCCGCCAGCCACGACTTCGCCATGGACGCGAGACGTCCCGGCCGGCCCGCAGCGGGCCGGCCGGGACGTTACTCTCCGGGGGAGCAGGTCAGCGGATCGACGCGACCCCCGAGCGGGCCGAGCCGGACGCGCTGGCCGCCGCGGCGCCCGAGGCGGCGGTCGGGTTGGGGACCGGCAGCGGCTTGCAGGTCAGGTCCCACTCGGCGCCGGGCTTGCGCGGCGGCGTCTTGCCGGTCTCCAGGTAACTGGCGATCGCGCCGTCGACGCAGAGGTTCCCGAACAGGGAGTCCGCGTGCGTGGTGCCGCCCGGTTCGGCTAGCAGTACCGAGTTCGGGAACAGCTGGCGGACTTCGAGGCTGCCCTCGAACGGCGTCGCCGCGTCCAGTGTCTCGTCGATGAGCAGGGCGCTGTGGATCGCGTAGCCGGACCCCTGCGAGGCGACCTGCACCGGCTGCTGGGCCGGCGCCGGCCAGTTCAGGCAGGGCGCGTTGAACCACGCGTTGTCCCACGTCTCGAACGGGGCGATGCGGTTGACGGCGTCGTTGTCGGCCTGCCACACCGGCCAGCTCGTCGGCCACTGCACGTCGGTGCACTGAACGGCGTTGTACACCGCGAACTCGTTGTCGTTACCCGGGGTGTCGGTTCCCTGGTAGAGGCTGACCAGGTTCGCGGCCGCGGCCTTGCTGCGGGTGTTCTCCCAGTCGGCGAAGGCACTGCCGAGCTGGAGCCAGGTCAGCTGGTAGTAGCCGGCCTCGAGGAAGATGTCGGTCCACTCGTCCGGCCCCACCACGCCGCTGATCGGGTGCTTGGCCAGGGTCGCCAGCTCCGCGTACCAGCGCTTGCTCACCGCCGCCTCGGTCGCGCCGAGGTGATACACGCGGTTGTACTTGGCCAGCCAGCCGAACCAGATGTTGATGTTGCGGTTGAACGCGATGTCCTGGTTGAGGTTGGCCTGGTACCACACCTGCCGCGGGTCGACGTTGCTGTCCAGGATCAGCTGGTTGAGCGTGTGCGGATACAGCGTCGCGTAGACCTGGCCCAGGTACGTGCCGTAAGAGAAGCCGTAGTAGCTCATCTTCCCGCCCTGGCCGACCAGGGCGCACCTGATGCTGTTCATGTCCTGAGCCGAGTCGACCGTGGTCATGTTGTCGAGCAGCGCGCTCTGGGCGCTGCTCTTGGCCGCGCAGGCCTGGTCGTAGCCCTGGCTGCGGGTAAGCCAGTAGTTAAGGATGGACTTGGTCGTCGGGTCGTAGCTCTCGCGGTCACCCGAGAAGTAGTTGGGCTCGCACGAGATGGCCGGAATGCTGCTGCCGACGCCGCGCGGGTCGAAGCCGATCCAGTCGTAATCGGCCGCCGCGGCGCTCAGTTTGTCCGCCTTGAGCTGCGCGATCAGGAACATGTTGAGATCAAGGCCCGAGCCGCCGGGGCCGCCGGGGTTGGTGAGGATGATGCCCCGGTAGTTCTTGGCGCTTGAGGTGTGCAGAATCCTGGACACCGCGATCTTGATTTTCGGGCCCCCCGGGTCGCTGTAGTTCAGCGGCACCGCCAGGTACCCGCACTTGGCGCCGGCCTGGGCGAGCGCCTTTTCGGCGCAGGTGCCCCAGGTGATCGAACTGGTCTGCGCGCTGACGCTCTGCGCCGCGCTGGTTTCCTGGGTCGTCGCGGCTGACGACGCCGCCGGCGCGATGAACCCGACCCCGGCCGCTACGACGGCCGCTGCAATCGCCGTGGCGATTTTCCGCATAGTGGTCCCCTTGACCTTTGCGGTCACTTCCGTAACCGAAACAGCTCTGAATGCCCGGCAAAGCCACAGATCTTGCTCAAAGCTGGCGCATTGCCCGAAAAACATCAAGAGCTACTTAAAAGTTTTGCGGAACTGTTACGCCGTTTACAGCTTCTCCTGACCGGCGCGCGCTGTGGTCAGTCGCCGGCCAGGGCCCAGGCCTGCAGCAGGCCCGCGCGTCAAGCGAATTAGCGGGCGGCGGGGGCGGCGCTCTCGACCTCCAGCTGGATGGTCTGCGCCGTCCAGAAGATGGCGAACATGGCGGCTACCGGTATCTCGACCCAGTACACGGTGATCACGCTGGTCACTGCTAGTACGAGCAAGGCGAGCGAGATGACGAGCATTCCGGCCGCGATCCACGTGTAGAGGAACTTTGCCGGGTCCGAGAGCATGCCGGTCCTCAGGCGGCTGCCCCGGGCTGGCGCCTCGTCGTGGCGGTACGCGTTCGCGCCAGCCACCGCGATAATGCACACGGCCAGGGAGATGGCGGAGATGTAGTGGACGTAGCTCAAGGCCCAGCTGAGGTAGAACGTGGTGACGATCAGCGTGGCCGCCCAAAGCGCCAGTGCAAAAATTCCCTCCCCGAGTGCCCACCAGCGATGAGTCTTCTCGAGCCCATTCCAGCCGATGCCTAGCAAAATAAACGACAGGGCGATGGCCACAATGCCGACGATGAGCAGTGCGGTGATGTTGTCATGGACGCTTGCGCTCACCCGGGTGTCCGGATCCTGGCAGGGTCCTGAGCCGCCGCCAGTGGGGACGAACGCGACCAGGAAGGCGAATATGCCGCCGATATTGAGGAATATGTCCTCGGCCAGGTTCAGGCCGCGCAGTGCGAGCATGCACACGCCGAGGCCGACGAGCCCCGCGACGAACACGGACCGGGCTGGCGTGTAGTAGTAGGCGCTAACGGAGCTGAGGCTGCAATTAGGCTGGACCCGCTGATAGATCACGGCTGATCCAATGGCCACCAGCAGCCCGACGATCCCGATTCTCAGGTACCGATAGGACCTGACCTGGTAGCTGGCATCAGGCCGAACCCCGGGTACCGTCTTGTCTGCCATCCGATCACCGCGCTTTCCCCCATAAGCGACTGCGGATTTATCCAGAGGGTAACACGGCGCCTTAGGGCTCGCTAGAACGAATTGCGTGATCAGCATCAAGACTAATTCAAACAGATTTAAAACGATACGCTCGCATTTCGGTAATAATGCAACGGGTTTAGCGGACTGCGGGTTGTCCCCGGCCTTGCCGGATCGTCCGTTGAGCCACAGCGTCCATTCCCGCACGGCTTTGATGCGGAATACCCGGTGCACGGTCCACGGATCGGCACCGAAGATCGAGCGCAGCGAGTCCTCATCGGTGGCCTCGACTGCCAGGAGGGCGATGTCGTCTTCGTCTTCGCTGGCTACCGGGCCGCCGATGATGATGACCCCCCGCTCAACCAGCTCGTCGGCGAATGCGGCGTGCTGCTCGAAAAATGGCTGCTGGCGGATATCGCGGGCATGGTCCCAGTTCGCGTCCTTGGCCGTGGTCACCGCGAAGACTGGCATCGCTCCTCCGTTCTCCCGGGTTCGTCAAGCCGCCGCAGGTGCCGCACGCTGGGCGCCGCGAGCAACGCGGCGACCGCGACGAGGTTGACCACGGCTGCGATCCAGAGCGTGCGGCTCATCCCGATCCCGGCCGCCACCACACCCGCCAGGGCGAGTCCGAGCGGCTGGCACAGCAGGGAGCCGAACCAGTCGTAGGCGCTCACGCGCGACAGTGACGCCGGCGGGACGTGCTGCTGCAGCGTCGTCTCCCAGAGGGTATTGAAGAGCATGTTGCCGAAGCCGGTGACGAGCGCGCTGACCACGAGGGTCTCCCAGGGCAGCTTCAGCGCGAGCAGGATGATCGGCAGGGCATTCGGAACTATCGCGACGGACGCCAGCAGGAGCGGGCGTCGCGGCCTGAGGCGAAGCGCGGTCGCGCCGGCCGCGAGCGCGCCGACGGCCGAGACGACGAGAATCGCCGTCCGCGCGCCGGCGCCGCCGTGGCCGTCCTTGATCCACGCCGCGGCGAGCACGAGCCACACCGCGCTCATCATGTTCCCGAGGGACGCACTGACCACGATCAGCCAGACCCAGGTGCGGGCGGTGAACTCGCGCCAGCCGTCGAGCAGGTCGCGCGCGAACGACTGCGGCGGCAGGCTGACGTGCAGCGGGAGGTGCAGGCGGGCGAGGTAGACCGCGCTCACCCCGAAACTCGCCGCGTCAATGGCAAGCGCGTACCCCGGCCCGACGGTGACGATGAGGACGCCTGCCAGCGCCGGGCCGGCGAACTGCATCGAGGCCATTGACATCCCGCGCAGGGCGTTCGCCTCCTGCAGTCGCTCCGCGCTGACGGTCATCGGCGTGAGCCCGGTCGACGCGGGGTTGAAGAACGCCGACCCGGTTCCGGCCAGCGCCTGCAGGATGATCAGCTCCCAGATGCGCGCGGTGTGCGAGAGCAGCAGGGCCGCGGTAGCCGCCTGGACAGCCAGCCGCGCGACGTCGGCGGTGAGCATCACCCCCCGCCGCGGCAGGCGGTCAGCGAACACGCCGCCGACGAGCAGGAAAACGACGAGCGGGGCGGTCTTCGCGGCAATCACGAAGCCGAGGTCGCGGGCGGACCCGGTCAGGTCGAGTACCGCCCAGGCGAGCGCGAACGGCGTCACCGCGTCGCCCAGCAGCGACACTACCTGTCCGGTGAAGAACAGGCGGAACTCACGCTCCTGGAGCGCGCCAAGCGGGATCCGCCGCACCCCACCATCCTGGCACCCGGGTGAGAAAGTGTTGCAACGCTTTTTGCCACGGCGGCATAGGAAGGTCATGACAGGCAATCAGTGGTCAGACAGCGAACTCCTCGCCGGCCTGCCGCGCCAGCCGGAACTCATGGGCCCGCTCTACGAGCGGCACGCGCTGGCCGTGTTCCGCTACCTGGCCAGGCGGGCGGGGACCACGGCAGCGGAGGACCTGCTGTCTGAAGTCTTCATCGCCGCCCTCGACGCGCGGAAGCGGGTCGTCGCCCATGACAGCGGCAGCGCGCTGCCGTGGCTGTACGGGATAGGGATGAACGTGCTGCGGCGCTACTTCCGGCGCAGTCACCTGACCGGGACTCAGGTGCCCGACCAGGGGATGGACTGGGACGCGGTCGATGCCCGGCTTGACGCGGAGGCGCAGCGCAGGCGGCTAAGGGCCGCCCTGGGCACCCTGTCAGCAGCGGACCGGGAGCTGCTCCTGCTCGTGGCCTGGGAAGGCCTGTCCTCGACCGAGGCCGCCGCGGTCCTGGGGATCAGCAAGGTGGCTGCCCGCAGCCGGCTGCACCGCGCCCGGCACCGCGCGCTCCAGGCACTGAGCGGCCAGGCCGGCCAGCCGGCGTTCATGACCACAGTCACCCGTGAGGAATCATCGTGAACCTGCTTGACGAGCTACTGTCCACCACCGGCCAGGTCGATGACGTCACCCCAGAGCGCCTGCGGCAAGGCCGCGCCGCGCTGGACACCGCGGTCACCGCCGCGCTGAACGCCCAGTCCGCG